>Ga0163217_1057110_pt1 | contig 16736 bp, 14 predicted proteins | sample SynspAceP_FD_185933 | JGI IMG/M metagenome (GOLD analysis project Ga0163217, IMG submission 185933) | Saline lake microbial communities from Ace Lake in Antarctica - Synechococcus sp. Ace-P (PacBio error correction) | ecosystem: Environmental > Aquatic > Non-marine Saline and Alkaline > Saline ... | reverse complement strand
AAGATCTCAATTGAATATAAAGAACTGAAATTAAAGTTGAACACTCAAAAAACAATTCTTATACACTATTGCTAATTTTGCCATGATATGGATATTTTTTTGCTCCAAACTTCGTGTTGTCGGCTATAAAGTATAAATTTAGAAATCTAATCCAATGTTGGCATGTCCTTAAAAAAAATTTATCCCTTGTTTTTATTTTTACAAATAGCTTTTACGACTACGCTATTTATCCCAAAGACAGAGTTTTGAGGAGTACAACGGTATCTACCCTTAAAGTTTCAGGGGAGGAAATCCACAGGGCAAAAAAATTCCATCTTATATGCTACATTTGAGGGCCGTTCTTTCCAAAGAAAAAACCCAGTTTTTTTATTTTTTTTTTTTTTTTTCTTTTTTTTTTTCTTTCTCCCCAAAAAATCCACCCAGGACCTCTCCCTGCTTATCGCCGATATGGATATGCTCAATTTTGGGGAATCATGGTCAATCAAGTGGCGGGTCGGAGACGGATTAAACAATCCTGCAAACAATATCCTTCAAGGATTCATTATCTTCTCTGATTTTAGGAGTACCGCGCAAGCTGGTTGGTCCAGAGAAGGCTGTCTGCGCAAAACTGGACAGCGATAATTAAAAAAAACGGCTACGCAGGGACTTAGGTGTATAAGGAGTTTAGGATTAAGGGGATAACAGATACCTCCTGGACAACGCTTGGCCGATAATGATCGCTCTCTCGCTATATGGGAGAAATGTGCGGAAAAGGGCGCTACCCGTTCTTATTCACTCCGCCATCCCAACCATTTTGGGGATTTGAGGTCAATTCAGATAATGAAAGTGGTTGGAACTTAAGACACATACCGCAGGAAAACGTCAGCAACAGATCCAGCCTCCTGGGCAGCAAAATTATTGGGGAGCAACCACAAACATGTTCAAAAAAACACCCTAAGACAAGTTATATCAAGTTGCCATATTGGGAATTGGTACGCGACGATTTGGGCACCTTGGGGGAAATTATTGGACGAAGTTGACCCAATATGTATTGGGTATAGGGCCATTATTGCTTTGAATATGGGCAGACAACCTAAAAAATGCACATAATTTTTTTGTTAAATTCCAGTGGACAGGGGCCTTTTGGTAAAGGAACACTCTGGCACCTGACGAATTTCCCTACCTATCTTCAGAGTATTGGAAAATCGATGACGCCATATTCCCTTCTCTCAGACCATACCATCGCCTTCTGGGCCATGTTATGGAATGGACATTGCAGATGACGTAACTTCAAAAAACTATATTACAAGGAATGCGCTTTAAACTCATTCCTGGATTGGACAAGACCTTATTTCCCAAAGATTAAACAGCGCTTAAAGCACTATTTCCTATCTACAGTTTTTGAATCTTTTCAATATGTCCATATTCCTGAAAAAACATAACCAACCATGAAATTGGTTTTTAACTAGGGATTGTACTTTCTTCTTTTGGCCAAAGCCTTCCAATTTGAGGTTGGATAAAAAATACATATTCGACGTTTTTTTGTGATATAAAATTAACACTTTTTATAGAACGCCAGGGAAATTAAATTTTGTTTTAATGTTAATTTTTTTCCTCGTTATTTATTGCCTAAATTCATTGAGCTTTCTATTTCACAAACATCCCACATTTAACTGCTACCCCTAAAGTTTACTAAATTTAACAGTTAAAAGGCTACGATTTTATATTTTTCCATAAAATTGAACCTCTGCCATACATTTTCCGTAGGTAAGGTAAAATCAAGATTTCTGTGTATCCAAAGGATCAAAAAGGCTTAAAGCCGTGGGTTGTTTAAAGTATTTAGCTGTCTTATTGGCTTGTCTACCTTACGGTGCCTTTGCAGCAGGGGTTAAACCGGAACTGATGCCACTTTTTTATTCACATTCTTTGATGATGGTAGCAGCATCATTCCATTGCCGCCCATTCCCATGGTTTTAAACGACCACGACTGGCAGGATAAAGCCCAAACCCAAGGAACATCATCCATACATTGGAAAGCCCATGAACATATAGAATCGAACGAAATAGGCCTCCACGCACCATCCCACCCACACAATTCCGGACAACCATAGGCCATGAGATTATAGATTTATGAGGTAGGCATTTAGTGCTTCAGCCCCAACCCATCAAGAACAACGGACAACGTCTTCAGGTTAACAACCCGAATTGGGACAAGCAGTCTAGTGGTTATGATTACAAACTTCCCCAAGCAATATCCCGGACTTTTTAAAAAATTCATATTTTTTTCTTCCAACCATCAAGAAAACACTTCAAAAAGAATCAAACCTTAATTCACCTCCTCCAAACCACTTGTGATTTTAGTAGTGTACAATAAATTTTTGAAAGCGAACCAATGTCCAATTTCTGGAACTAGTTGGTTTGTACCTTCATTAATTATGTGGTCAATCCCAAGATTACTTAAAAAAAGCTTCTTCTTCATCTATTCACGGCTACGCCATGAAACAGGAAAGCATGCCTATAAAATATATTAAGAATTAGCAAATGGCTTATTCGGCACAAAACTTATAAAAACAATGAATAAAAAAATACACTAGTCGTATTACTCCTTATTTCTTTCTGTTACCTTAAATGCCCATACCAAAACGGAACAATAATGAACCAGGACAAAGCGCCCTTAAGCGGAGTAGGGGTTATACCAATAAGAAACGGGCAACTATACCTAGCAGCAATAATTCGGGAGGAGTCTTTAGCCTGGCAAACGTTAACACCAATGAACCGTATCTATTTTTACAGTTCTGGTTTTAAGAAACAAGAACTGCTCATAACCGAAAGTCAGCTTGAGACACCACCCTTGAATAATTTGGAGGAGCGCGTTTCCTGATCATAGTTATTGGTATCCAATATAAATCCAGAGCTAGCTTTGTTAATTGGGACGTTTAAATCGATCCTGTAAAATCCTCCAAGAAATCCTAAGGAAGGGTACCTGGCCTTATCATTGGGGCAGCATGCGGGTGGGAGGCTAAGCCGAACAAATTTCTAAGAGGCTCTCGCATAGGATACATGGAACGGATATCGCTATAATTTGTAGATGTTTGCCCGTAAACATGGTATCGGCATGCCCATGGCCAGGTTATTTGCAGATATTAGCACTTTATAATCCGGGAAAACCATAGATTAATTAGATTGTGGAAAGGGTTCCGTTATTATGCCGGCAAGGGAAAACTTCAATACGCTGGATATTGTGGATTGACACAAGAAGACCTTGGATAAAAATATGCAAAAGCTTGGAAGCCGGAAAATACAACCACTTTAGGGGTTGGGAATGTTCAAGCTGTTGGGGAAAGTGAGGGATGACACTGCTTATATCGCATCGAAATATTTTGATTTCCGATGGTGTTTTTGAGCACCACCAGAATTTTCAACCGGTAATTAATGGGCGTTACAATCACAAGGATAATAACGAAATGAGATGAATCTTAACCGCCTCTCGCACTTTCAAAGCAAATGGGACGCTTGCTGGGCAGATTCCACAAGTGCAGTTGACAATGGCCACTTATTGGAAGTTTGGCTGCCATAGACGATACGGAGGGAGCAATTACAGTCGTACCCAACCTTTTAATTAAAAAAAAAAAAAAAAAAAAAAACCCACCAAAAAACATGGACCAGCAATTAGCCAATTCAAGTCCAAGTTCGTTATTTCTTAAATATGACTCTTGAATTGTACTCCAATTTTCACATTTTTCCTAGAAGACCCTGGAATGGCGATCAAATAAACAGAAGGAAAAATAGAACCCTTGATAGGAGGAGAAACTAGTTATGATAGAAAACCATTACACTTAGAAAATAATTCACAATTCAGATTCAATACAGGTTGCTAGGGTTTAAATAGACGACGCAAATGAAGTTAGACTTTCTACCGTAACCTTGAACAGAAAGACCGCCTTGAGCGACTTTGCTTGTTGGCAATATTGATGAAACCTAATGCCTATTGGGTTTTGAATATAAACTACCAACAAAATTTAAACCAGTGGAACATTAACCCAGTGTCCGATTGGATTATTTAAAATTCGATTATGAAAAATTTCAATAACGGCAGGCCTATGACAAGATGAAAACCAAACTTGCTTATCAGATCCAAAATTAAAATGCCATTTCCAGGCGGTCCCAAGATATAGTACATTTTATGCAAAAACAGGTATGGCTTTCATTCCAATGGGACACAAGGAGTTGTTGACGCCAATAATGGTTGAAAGATATCTTACCCTTGGCATTTGGAGCGAATTGGGACACCATTTTACAAGCCTAAAGACGATTGGTATTAAACATGGCACTGTGGCAAACTTTCCTAGGAGCAAGAGTTCGATTTACGTTGGGGATGCGGAATTGTTGAAACCTAGTGGCAAAACCAACGCTTTGCGGGTCGACTTTGAGGCGCGCGGTACCAGCTTACAGAATTGGCTATTACGCTTATGGGATATCAACTACACCATATGCCCAGAAGTACCGAAGAACCTGAAAGGCCAAGATTATATTTCCTTGTCCCCCCAGACCTAACGTTCTCTGGTGGGCTTACCTTTAAGGCTCTTAGAACTTATCAGGAGGAATAAATTACGCTATATCAAGGTCGTCCTTGCCAATGGGAAGACAACTCCATTCTGGCGGAAGGGATTTGGTGACCCGATTTTTAAATCAACTACCACTTTTAAAAAATTGGAGTTTGGAATAATTACGATAATCTATTTGATACCGAATGGAACGAGGACCGCAATTGCAACAACCAGCAGATTATTAACGAACCAAGTCCGGTGTGGAAGAAAATCCATTTTAGCACCAGGACACCCTATTCTCTCTCTCTCGGCGCGCTCCTCGGTAAGTTTAATGAAGTGTACTAAACTTTTAAGCTCCTTTCCCTAAAGTGGGCGCAAGGCGCTCTCTTTTTTTTCATTAACGGCTTTTTAAACCCTTAAGAGTTGTCTTACCAGGACATATACGTACACATCATTGGCCAGATTGCCGCGCAGCCTGCCTGCGGCTAGGCAGGCTTGCAATGACGAAACAGGCGGTAGCTTTTTTTATATGGAAACCGGATAGTCCACTTCAGACATGAGCCTATTTAGGCTCCCGATAACTGATGGGAGAGAAGTCGCACCATACTAGGCAAAAGTCAGAAGTCAGAAGCCAATGTCCAATATCAGAAATTCCTCTAGACTGCACTTACTAACATATAGTCACTTCGGACCCATGAGCCCATTTTCAGGACTTCCCAGTAGCTATCGGGAGAGAAGTCGAACATACTACTTTAAAATATATTTTTTCTTCCGGAAAGGACAAGGGCTAGTTTCAAATGAGGTGCATTTTTTCAAAATACTCAATACTTACTGTTCACTGAATTCTGTTTTACTGTTTACTTCTGCTCATGAGTTCTCGATACCAAAATGCCTACTGGCATTTCACTCAACTGACGGGAAGTAACGCTTCACCTGATTACTGTTTCTGCCAACATCTCAAACAAACAGTTCTCGATACTAAATGCCTACTGGAATTTCACTCGAAACTGACGGGTACAAACCATTCCACTTCTAAAACTATACGGCTTTCAATACCAAACTATTAGTCGATTATTATTTACTTGATTTCGACTACGCTCATCTCCGTTAGAACTTTCGACTTTAAACTTTGAACCATTATTATGGACTACCTTTACAATTAAAATAATGTGCCGAAATACAATTGCTACTGCAGGGAATTGATGATTTTTATCGATTGGTAAAAAACTAAAGAACTCCGTCCCTTGTGACGAAGGGAAGGTGGCTCGCCAAAGCGAAGACGGAGGCGGTTATGAAATCCCAAGGTTTAGACATAAAATCATGTAAGTTTGAATAGATCTAGGGTCTGGCGGCTTCAAAACTCCCCTCCCGATAGTTATCGGCTTTCCCCACTGTTGGCGGGAATTCATTTCCCTCTTCCGTTCCAAAGAGGGAGCCTAAAGGCTCGTCACCCGTTCATGGTTCTCCCTTGCTAATGGGCGTGTCCGGCCAGCGTAGTAGTCAACTTCGACATGAGCCCATTTCAGGACTCCCGATAGCTATTTCGGGAGAGAAGTCACACATACTTACTTTTAAAAATATTTATTTTCTTCGGAAAGGACAAGAGAGCTAGTTTCAAATGGAAGTGCATTTTTTCAAATTACTTCATACTTACTGTTTCACTGGAATTCTGTTTACTGTTTACTTTTGCTCATGAGTTTCTCGATACAAAATACCCTGCCGGCATTTCACTCGGAACTTAGGGTTACAAACGTTCACTGCTAACACATATTTTACTATTCAATACCAACTATTAGTCGATTATTATTTACTTCGATTTCGGGACTACGCCAATCTCCGTTAGGAAAACTTTCGACTTTAAATTTGAACCATTATTTACTGGACCCTTACAATTAAATAATTGGGGGCCCGAAATACACTTGCTATACAGAATTGGACTAATTGTCGATTGGATTAAAAAAACTAAAGGACTCCTCCTTGTGGACGAAGGGAGGTGGCTTCGCCATAAGCGAAGACGGAGGATATGAAACCCAAGGTTTAGACATGAAATTATGTAAGTGGATAGATTTTAGGGGCTGGGCCTCAAACTCCCCTCCGATAGTTATCGGGACTTTTCCCACTGTTGGCGGCAAATTCATTCCCCTCTCGTTCCAAGAGGGGGAACCTAACGCTCGTCACCCCTTCATGAGTTCTCGATACAAAAATGCCTACTGCATTTCACTCGACTGATGTTTTAAATCGCTTTCCCCCCCCCCCCCCCCCCCCAAAAACTATCAACATTAATACCCGTTTTACTGTTTTAGGGAAGGAGCTATTTATTTTCGTCCATTCTTCAAACTACCCCCAGACAGCTATAAAAAAGGATATGACCCTGTATATTGCAGGAAGCTTACTAGTGCGTTTTCTGCATATTTCATTCGAAATGACTTTCTATTTTCAATATTCAACTCTTTTATCTAAATATAGTTTCCCACTTCAATCAAACGGAACCTCGATGGTCACTCGATATGAGCCTATTTTTAGGGCTCGAAGCTATCGGGAGAGAAGTCGCACACCTAGCATTCCCGATTTTGACACGCTCAAATCTCTTTTAGAACTTTCCGGATTTGAATTTATTAAACTTTTATAACTTCCTATAATCTTCTCGGTTTTTCAATTTACACTAAGTGCCAGTCTGATGGTGAATATTCCAATTTTTCTTCAAAAATACTCGTAATACGGTTTTAAGGGCTCTCAGGATCTTTAAGGCTCTTCTTGGTTTGGCTACTAATTCTTATGGTTTTCCTTTATCCACAAAACTTCATAAATAGCCACATCCTTGCCGTCGAATAGAGGTTTGGCCAGAGGCGAAAAATCGTAGTGGGCTTTAATTCCTTAAACTCGGCTATTTCTTCAATTACTCTTTCCCTATCTTTATAAAGATTCATAAGTATCCTGATAGGTGGCGACTCTTTTTTTTCTTTACTTTTTTCTGCCTCTGAAAAGCCGTTGATCTCCTGAATAAATAGGTCTCCGTTACACTTCCAATTTAGCGTTGGCCAACTCCATTTATTTCCATTAGTCTCCTCACTAGTCGGCCTTCGGGCTTCATTCCTTTTAAGGTTAGCATCGTTGAAAAACTAAATAAGCCAGGGATATTCTCCTCCAAAGGAAAATTCTGTGGAACCTTCAGTAATAGTCGTAGCGTTTCAAAGAGAGTTTTTAGTTGCTGGCTTCTTGGCTTGTTGGTTCTTTTTCAAGGCCATCCTTTCCTCTTTTTTGATCGGTTTGCTCAAACATTTACCTTGTCTTTCCAAAATAGGACATCATATAGGAATAGGGGGTTTAGCTGTTAAAACCATTGTCTTGTGAAAAGGCAATCACAGAAACCCTGATTTATAAGTTGGAATAGCGTAATGCTTTGCCATCGTTTCAAGAAATCATTCCTTCCCCGATGCCAAAAGGTTTTGATCCTCCTGATATTTTTATTCTAAACAGCGGCATTTTGGGGCACCCCTTTCCTAAAACATCGATTAACCCATTCCCGTAGCTTCAGCTTTTTTATCGGTTCTATGGTGGATAATATTTGGGCGATAATTGGTTACCATCAAAAAATTGGGGGCGGATTTTTACAGACATCGCAATTACCGCAAATTCCTTCACTAAAAAACTCGCCAAATAAACTTAGCAAGGATTCTTTCTTCTACGGTGGGATTGCTTCGGAGAACTTGCTTCATTTCTAATCCAATATTGGCCCAACTGTTTACCTCCTCAGTTTGGGCCGCACCGATGCAAATCTTTTGAAGCTGGATAACATCCCCATAAACTGTGGAACAAAAGGGCCTGTGCCGGCAATCCGTCCCTACCGGAAGTTCCTATCTCCTTGATAGGAACCCTCAATGTTCTTGGGATATTTTTTTTATAATGAAATCACCCCATCGTACATTGGATTTATTCTATTCCCATTCCAAAGGCAATGGTGGCGCATACGATCTTGGTGCTTATCAAAAAAAACTCTCCTGCACCTTCGCTACGGCTATCAAATCCAAAGCCTGCATGATAGGCCCGCTGCTTTAATGCCGTTGTCCAAAAATTTAGCTTACCAAGGTCTCGGTTGATTTTCGACTCAAAGCAATAATAATACCAGATTATAGGTTTTTTTCTTTATAAATGAAGTATTTGGGGACACCCTGTCATGGCAGCCCTCACTTCTAAGCAATATTGTTTCCTATCAGGAGGCCAAAAAATTGTTTCGCCTTGGGAACCTTCAATCTGCGCCATGAAATCCTGTCTCTGGCCTTATACGGCTGTGGCGTCAATGCATTATAGGCGTCAAGGAAGCGATACTTTTAGAAATCCCAATTCGTTGGTAAATAAGAAGGTCTAAAATCGTGCCCCCATGAGGAAATACAATGCGCCTCATCTACAAGCCACCACCAACTTATAAATTCTTCCTTTAAAATAGGGGAGAGGCCTGTAACTTTCAGGGCCACATTAAAGCAATTTCAGCTCTCCTTTTATGGGTCCTGTCAATATTTCTTGCTGTTCTTCGGCGGACAGACTGACTACTATAAAAATGCTGGCTGGGATACCATTGGCCTTTAGTCCATCACATTGGTCCTTCATCAGTGCAATTAATGGAGCAAAATAACCAGGTTGGTTCCTTAAATAAGAGGGAGGTAGTTGAAACAAATAGATTTCACCCAGTAGGCATGATCACTCTCTCTCCTGATTTGTACAGCTCTCTCCTGGTGATCTTCTAAAAGCGATCAAAACCAAATATTTTTTAAGATAGGGATATATTCGTTCTGAAAAATCGGCATGGGTATTCGTTAAAACTGTTGAGTGGGCCGAAATTAATCATAATTGAATCACATTACAATTAATGGGTTAAAAACCTCAAAAATAAATCAAAATTGAAAGTAACTCCCTTAGCTGATCTTAGCCTAAAATGTGTTAATTTATCATTGCAAACTTTTATTTTAATAATGAACCTTTACCGTAATTATGCCTTGTTCTAGTCTTTGTATTAATATTCTCCACTACCTTAAAAGTCACAAGAATCCTATAGCTCCCAAATGACCAACCGGTATTCTTGAGTCGATCAGTTTTGGTTCCCCGATAACCACGACTTATGTGAAGGTTTTGAAAGAAACCAGGCCACTTGGAAAACCATGACGCCATGGATCAGTGAAAATATTGATGGCCTAAATATAAAAAATGGTTTATGTACTGGGGTCTGGAACAGCATAACGAACTTTTAGTACGGATAAAATTAATGGAATGCACCCGAGTAGGGAGCAATGGATGGGCAGTTTCACCACGCATTGAACGATTGATGTTAAAGTGCCTTATATCTTAGCTTGCCGGTAACTCGAATTTTGGCTATAATAATATGGAAAACGAAATTCGAACTACGAACCAGATATTTCCTGTACATAGAACCTTTTAAATGCAAGGGGCCTTAAGGGCGGCTGGAAAAGAACAATAGACGGCCTGCCTTCGTGGAGATGCTACCTATGAATTATATCTCACACAACGGAAATTTTTGTTTCTTGAATTTGGATTCGCACCGAGGGGACACCATACAAGGGCAATAATGTGAGATTTCCAAAGAGTATATACAAGACACCCGTGTCTTGCTCCACCTTCTTATTGATGCCGAAACAACATAAGGAAAAGGAAAACTACCCGATAATTGATGCAAACTATCAAGTCGATATGGAAAAGTTAGGTGGCGCCTTTCCAAAAATGTGCCAAATGGCCATTTTCAGGCCATATTGCTCTCGGATTTAATTTTAGGGAAGCATACGCTGTTAAAGTGGATAAGAATGCCTGCCCCGGAAAAAAGTGAATCAGATTACCTTTAATGCCAGGCAATGGTGGTGGTTTGGAATGGAAATGGGGGAGACGGTTGGCTTCGGATCATGGAGTTTTGCCCGATCGAAAAAACCGGTTGAATCACACTACATTTTTTCACCCTATTTTGCCATATCGCCCACTTCACAAAAAATTGGCCTATTTCAAAGGGATAATTTCAACAATTCACTATACAATTGGACTAATTGCACTGATTTTCAGGACAAATTTTAGATTTCATTTATAGGTAACTACTTACAAACCAGCGTATAATCCTCAATGTAAATTTAAATCAGAAGCTAACTCCCATGTCTGTCTTATCCATTAAAATGATAATTTATCTTATTTGCAAACCTAATAAATTTTTAATAATGAAACCTTTACCATAATTACTGCCTTTTTCTTGTTGGGCCGTATGTTCCCTCTTTACGGCCCTGCAGGCACAGAATCCTATTCTCTCATTATCCAATCCGGATTCCTGGTCATCTATTTTGTCCCTGATTACCCAGGCTACGTAAAATTCGAGAGAACCAAGGCCATCCTTGGAAACCATGGACCGCCTGGATCACGCGAAATATTGATGCCCCAAATATCAAAATGTATTGGTCACTGGGATTTGGTGGAGCCAAACGAACTTTTGGTCTCCCTAGATAAAATTCATGGCAACATGCCAGTAGGGACCAGTGAGAGGGCAGTATCGCACAGCGTTTGAACTTATAGGATGGAAAGGTACCTTATATTATAGCGGAGGCCACCATTGATTTTGGCTATTAACAAGTGTTGAAAATCGGAAATCGAACTCAGTCAATATTTCCAAGGCACAGGATCTATTCAAATGCCAAAGCATACGCCTGCTGGGCAAAAATATTGAACGGTTTACCTTCTGTAGGAGAATGCCTACCTCATGAATTGTACCTCTCACCACAACCAAGAAAATTCCTCTGTTTCTAAATTGGAATTTGCCCCTCAGATACCATTTTTAAATTTGGGCCAATAATGAGATTTCCAAAGAAATTATAGGGACCCATACCGTGATATATGCTTACCCATTCCTATTTTGGGAATCCAAAAACCAACATATGGAAAAGGAAAACTTACCCAATAATCGATGCCAAACTACCGGGCAAGTCCATTTGGGAAAAGTTAGTTGGCGCCTTCCAAAAATGTACAAAATGGTATGTTCGGGCCATATGGTATCCCTGATAATTAAGGGGAATACCGCATTTAAAGTAGATAAGAATGCTAATGGTAAAAAGTGATCAGATCACGTTCAATGCGCAGCACATGGGTGGTGGTTGCATAGGAAATGGGGGAGACGGTTGGCTTCGAATTATGGAGTTTTGCCCGATGGAAAAACGGTGATCACCACTACATTTTTCCACCCTATTTTGCCATTATCACCCACTACACAAAAAAATGGCCTATCAAAAATGGATGATTTCAATAATTTCATATACAATTAGACTAAATTACCTGATTTTCGGACAATTTTAGTTCATTTATGAGGAAGCTGGCTTAAAAACCACGTGAAAATCCTTATAAAATCAGTAAAATTTTGTACGATATATTCTTAATAAAACATACTATAGTCCGAATATTGCCGTTTTTTTAACATAATATTATATAGAGCTTATTAGCCCTCGCTAATTATTGTTTTAAACCCCGCATGACCAGAAAACATTCCACTATTAATTTAAGGTTTAGGCGCTTTTTAATTTTTGGCTTGTAAGCAATGATGCTATGGACGATTTGAACATACGAGTCTTAAACGAAAACGAACAGTTAAATCCCAAATTGCAGGTCAATTCCATTTCGGATGGGATGGACGAGTTGGTTTCAGGAATATGATCAACGAATAAAGCAGAGAAAAAGTAACAAAAACCCAATACAGAGTGCGCAGCGGGGCCCGGCAGGGGGTTATTTTTTTAACCCCAAAAATTTACGAAGAAAGTATATCGGTAGCTCATAACCCAATGATATCATTCAGGGTAAACTATAACAGTGGCACTATAGTGCTAACGGGTACCAAGGTAATACGGATGGCACAAAGGGAGCTTTGATGGTTACTTTAGGGACTTTAGCATCTCAACGAACCATATCCTAAAACGGTACAAAAAGTTTTTTTGGATTTTTCGATTCCAAACAGTCCCACATTTTACAATAATTTACAGGATTGCTTACCTTCGAGGGGACGCCAATGGGAAAATTCTGTGAAATGAAGGGAAATAAAGTCCTTACTTGGCACCATTGACCAAATTATGCCGAAGGAGCCCGATGGTTACTTGTACAGAGATTGGATATTTACCGTAAACGGTTACTATCTATAATTTACAGTGGACAGCACCATTATCCGCAGGACTTGGGTTGCGCCTTTATTACCTATCTGGCGTGGCTACAATTGAGGTAGATGGTATGACCGCTTCTTTGGCTTCTGGTAGTGGTACATGTGACCAAAGGTACGGTTACCTATTCCAAATGGAGACAGTGAGGGAATAGCTGGGTAACAGTCTGAATAAATAACTTATAGATTTTTAATAAACCCCGATGAATTTTCATCGGGGTTATTTTTGACCATTCACTTTTACTCAATTGGGTTTTATTATTTATGTGGGTGGCATGAATCATCGATTTCTTTGCTTGTGCAATATCTTCTCAATAAAAACCCATTCAAGTAATTCAAATTGCAGTAACATAACAATCACCTTTCATTCACTCACTTGGTTTTTATTGTTTTTTACGGTTTTCGTGAATTCTTTGATTAGTTCATTTGATTCTGATTGTTATTTTTCAAGGTATTCATGAACTTCGGTTTTTTCTTGCTGTCCAATGAAACCGGACGAGGAGGTTAAGGAAACAACTTATTTCTTTCATTTTACTCAAGTTGTTTTTTAATGTTTTTTAACGGTTTTCGTTGAATCTTCGATTAGCTCATGATTCTGCTCTGTTATTTCAAGGTATTCATGAATCTTCGATTTCTTTGCTGTCCAATAAAACCGACGAAGGAGGTTCATTGAATACCTTATCTAAATAAACAGCAATGAATGTAAAACGAAACCGCAGGTTCACGAATTCATATTAAGAAAATAACCTGCCATTGAGCTAACAAAAGAAAAGACCCTTCTTCACTATGTGGCCCCTAAAATGCTTGGGATTTTATGACCGATGCCATGTCCTAAATTATTTCCAAGGCTTCATAATTCTTTACGGCCAGTGACATCTCCACTACGCAGAAGATCTTTTGCCCTAGAATGCACTTTGAGGACAATGTTCAACGCATTAAATAAGAGTAAAAAATTCTTCGACACAAAGGTTAACGGAAACAAGATAAAACGGCCTATTTGTATTTAAACTTTTTAATATGCTTAGGTTAGATAAAGAGGTTATTCGGGATTAGTGTTAAATTAATGGTTAGGGCAGTGAGGGAGTGGTGGGGTTTGCTAAACTCTTTGGACAATTAGGTGAATACCAATAAAAGCAAAGCTTCCAGAAGAAAAGCTTACCGTTTATCGAGAAATAATCCCGTATAACCGATGCTGGCCGAAGGTGTTAATTTTGGTTAAAGTAATTGTTAATGAGGGATTTGCCCATTAAAATGGGATTTTTGTTGTATCTTAATACTGCAAAACAAGGAAACCAAAATTATATAAGAGTACACAAAAATCTGTACCTAAAAACAACCACTATTCCTATGGAACAACCCAAAAATTAGTAGAAATTTTTAATAGCCGGCTTCCAGCAGTGGATGTATTCTAAAATTGGAAACGACCATAAACAGATTTGTGCAATTGGGGGGAAAAGAAATTGACCTCCTATGTATGCGAACCTAAACACATACACCGTATTTATATTAAATCTTGAAACACTACGGCAAAAACTTTGCCGAACCTTAAAAATTCGAAATTGCTGAATTGATATAAGCCTTAAAAAGGGAAAAAGATTTAAAAAATTTGAACTTTTTGAAAAAAACCATGGCTTCAATTCGTTCTTATATTGAAATTACAACAGTCAAATTGAGGAATTACAGTAAGTCTATAAGATATAAATGAATTCTGTAGTTTTCCGATTTATTTAAGTAAAGCATTCGAGGGGGCAGAATTATTAATCATAAGAGAATAATAGGATTAGAAAAGCCTGAATATAAATATTCAGAGCTTTTTTTTGTGTTTTTATACGCAATTAGTATCTTATTTGCGATTCCGCCAATTTCGTTCCATAAAACTGTCCTCGGACTTTACTTAAATAAAAAATAACTTACTTATTGTTAGCTACTTACAGCTACAAATTCATAGTGTTATTCAACAAAAAAAAAAGCCTTGGATTGTTAAAAATCCAAGCTTTAGTGTCAGGGGGAAACTTAATTTACTTAATTTACCATTAGCTGCCACATTACCCTGGGCCATAAAGTGTCCAGTCTCTGTGCTTAGGTGTACACTTAATGTATCCATCTATACCTAAGAGGGCATCATAATCCCAAATGCATCTCAGGCATTAGCTTGGGTACGTTGGGTACACTTTATGCCCCATTATCTCCATGACACTGCCCAAAGTAACGTAACCGCTCAGGGCATCTGCAACAGCGCCAGTTATAGAATATGTGCCGGCTGTATGAGCCTGGTTGTACCAAGCCAATTTCCAATGTCACCAAGGTCTCTTTGTTGACTTCGCTCGAAAAGGTAGCCGTTTCCAAAATATGGCTGCAATTCTAAACTGCTGCCCAGATCGTAGGACACCTCGTTGCCAGTAAGTTCGTTCTGACTATATTCGCCCTGTGCTACCAAAACGTCCAGTTCTGCGATGAACTGTTCTGAACGTTGATATACCCATCAAAATTCCAATTAGGCTTCATAATTAACTTGCTGCTTCCGCATCGTCCTCCTCAATATGGTCCAACTTTTCCATTGGCACCTGCAAGGCCGAAGGGAAATTCGATTATCGCCACCTTCCGCAGCTGTATTCGCATGAATGTGTGCGTGATGTACGCCGTCAGCTGAGAGAGTACCTTCCAATTGAAGTTCTAGGAGCGAGGCTCCAACTTAAACGTTTGTGTACCGTTGCCGTACCTACTAATGGTTGGCACCGGGACACTGTGAAGCGCAAAATTCCTTAGATTCTTCCCGTAAGCCGTTGATTCCGTATATCACCTGGGCTACCAAAGATACATCCAATTCGCGTTGCTGATGTTGTGCCACATTAATGTACCCGTCAATTTCCAACAAGGGCAGCGTATGTAAGGCTGCGCCGGTGTTCATCTGCCTTCAATATGTGTCCAACTTTTTCCACTAGCACCATTACGCGTTGGAAAGGAAATGGCAATAATCACACCTGTCAGCAGCAGGGAATTTAAATGTATGTGTGCAGGAATGTTCCCCGTCATCTGGCAGTACCTTCCAAAGCAATCTCTAGGAGGAAGCCCCCACTTAACACGCTTAATAGATAGTAGCCGTCCGCCTATACTGGCAATCGGCACAACTTGCTTAGGGCTTCTCTCTAGAATCTGCCGTTAAGTTCATTTTACAAACCTATATTCGCTTGCGCAATAAGGGTTCCCTAGAATCAGGTTGCAGATTGATGCACATTTATATAGCATCCAATTCCAATTATCTGGGGCGTAGTAAATGGGCGTACCATTTTTAGTAGCCTTATAATGTGGTAGTTTCCTGTTAGCACATCAAACCGCATTAAGGGTCAATGTATGGATATCACCGCTCTTCTGCCGCAAGGAATTAGCGTGGACATGCGCTTGGAAAACTCCTGCAGCGGTTACCCGTTAATTTTAGGTTAACCGTTGCTGTAACCGTCTTCATTTTCACAACGGTGGGGCCGTCCCGGACCGGTAAGCGTCCGAACGCCAGATTGTAATTGATAGGTTTTGCTTTTCCCCGTCAAAACTGCCTGGGGTTGATCTGCTACTTATCAAAACAAAAAAAATCGTCAGGAACAAAACTGCTTGGCCAATAAGTTTGTTCGTTGCTGCCCCAGAAAATTAAATACATTTATCTTTTTCAATATTTTACTATAATTTTAAGGGTTTAAAACTGACTGTAAAAACTTATAAAGGGAAGGATTGGGGTGGGGGCTTATTGGAAGAATGAATTTATTTAAATTGATTGACGCTAAAAAAAAAAAGGAATTTGCTTATTAGAAAGCAAGGGGATAAAAGGCTTACCAGTTGGAGAAAAAGATGGGGGGGGACTGTTATTTTTTTAAGGTAAAGAACCAGTTTTTTAAGGGTTCTTACAAAATTTCTTTTTATTTTTTTTACATTAAATGTTTAATTATATTAAAAAAAAGAACCAAAAAATTAGCTTATAGCGTAAAAAACCGGCGTATGCTTTGCATTTTACATATGCAGTACGCAACAGCGATCTCTCT
>Ga0163217_1018443_pt1 | contig 16737 bp, 23 predicted proteins | sample SynspAceP_FD_185933 | JGI IMG/M metagenome (GOLD analysis project Ga0163217, IMG submission 185933) | Saline lake microbial communities from Ace Lake in Antarctica - Synechococcus sp. Ace-P (PacBio error correction) | ecosystem: Environmental > Aquatic > Non-marine Saline and Alkaline > Saline ... | reverse complement strand
TATTTGTATCCTCCCTTTGGGCAAAGTCGGCAACTTAATCGTTTTTGCCTAAGCCAAAGCTGATAAACACAGGCGAACGGTGTCAATTCATTTTACCAAAACCGCGCATCATTCGTCAAAAAAAAACAACTGAGAGCTGTAACATTCTATCCACTTCAAGCTAGAAAATCGCCTGTTAATTGGTTTCTTTGCTGAACTTTGGTGCAAGAATCGTCACATTTGGGTTGGACGCGCCCAAAACTGGGCCGTTAGACGCCTCAGTTTCCGACGTAGTCAGCGGTACAGCAGTGGACTGCTTAAATCAAATTGTCGTTAGGTCGATCCCTACCGTCGGAGCAATTATCCTGTAAGTACTGATAATACTGGCTACTTAACCTGTAGCTGGCGAGTGTCAAAGGAGTGTCCACACTACGCCTTTGCCCGGCACGCGTTGCCTCCAAATTCGGAGACGCCAAATGGGATACGATAGACCACCTCTTCGCCGCGGATCAGTTTGGCAATGGCGCAGACGCCTCTGCGGGTTTCACAGAACTTTCGTTGCTGCAGGTGTCTCTACAGACGACAGACCGTCGCATGCGAGTAAGTTGGGGCCGTGAGTATGAGGTGGAGTCGAATCGCATGTTGGAACCCACGATGTTAAAGGACCTTAGCCCCCAGAGATCTCGCGAATCTGGCCAAAGCAGATCTTTGCAGATAAAACGCGGCCAGACTGACGCACCAAAATCATGGTTGTGCGCACTTCTTGCCAGATGGGCGAAACCGTCTGGACAATCTGCTTTGGCATCAGCCCACGGGCCCGTCGTGGAAACCTTCATTTGAAGCACAGGGCATCAATTGCTGTCTGGCCGCACATGCGGATTGTGAGGCATCACCCTTGTCGCCCGGCGGAAGTTGATACGGCGAAACGCATGCTTGCGTTCTAACTGAAACTATAAGTCCCCCGATAAAAGCAGCAAGCCTGAGGAGCTCGTCCGAGGTTACTACCGGGCAATCGGCCCACAGCCGCCCAGCAAAGTTGTCCAGTTGATGCAAACCTATATTCAGGCGAGCCCACGCACACAGATCGTCTACTGATCCTGAGAAGGCCCGCAAGGCAGGTTTGAGGACATGTTGACGCCACGGCGATGCGAGATTGATCGCCTTAGAAAACACACATTTCGCGAACAGGGCGTGGTTCAATCGGATGTCCAGGACGACAATTCGTATGACGGCCGCAATCTCACCGCTCAGACAGGCATGAACCACTCCATCGAATTCAGCGCAGCTACCTCGCCGAGCCCTATCCGGCCATGATGGCGGTTCGTTCGCGCGGCTTTCATGGACGACAAAAGAGCAGATAATCTGCGGCGGTGGCCAAACTGTCACGCAGGTACGGCCCTGCATTGACTGTTTAAAAAGTGACCGCATCACCGATGTGCGCGATGTCACCAAACAACTTGCTCGCGTTCAGGGATGCCCTGCGACGCATTTCGTGCAGCTACGCAAAAGCCAAGCCATAAGGGTCTGAGCTATAACGAACTCCTCAGAAGCAGCGAGTCTTCGCAGAGACCGCTCGGGCTTTCAGCGACGACCTGTGAACCTACACCTCGCCACCTGCCCAAGTCCTCGAGAAAGCCGAAAGCAAAGGATTGTCCTGCGCCACAAAGTCAAACACTTCGAAGCTCGCTAAGGAGAAGAAACGGACCGCGACAAACGCGCCGTTTTCCGCGCGAAGAACTTGAGAAAGTCTTCCAGCATACGATGGACGGGCCATGCGAATTTGCTACCGTCGGCCATAAAGTTTGGCGGACATCACGAAGGACGGCCAATATTGGTGTCCCACTGGTCGCAAGTGTCACCGGCGCGCGGCTGGAAGAATAGCCGCGCTGACGGTTCGGATATCAGGGACTGAGATGGCATTCCCATATTTCATTTTGACGAAAACGAGATCCGTGACGTTGAAGAGGGGAAGCCTCTCGCCGACGCATCCAATTCACTCCGCCCTATCATCTAGATTAATGAAGCACGTCGATGAGAATGAAAACGCCGAAAGGTCATCGCCCTCTTCCCGGACCTGGCCACCGCGGCCGCACCAAAGACGAAATACGGCAAGCGACTGCGTTACAACTAGGCGGTTTCTCGCTCCGCGTTGCACTAGACGGCAACCAGCGCGAATTGTTGCTTTCACAGCATCCGGCATTTCGTAAATAAAAATCGATCCGTGACATGGCACGACGTGCCGCGGCTCGTTCGCCTTAATTATGTGGCAAGAAACCTACTGAGGACGAATGACCGGGTCTATGCCGAGGAAAACCGAAACTTTCCTGTGATGCAAAATGTTATGAGAGCTGGCGGTTTGCTGAGTCAATCGCGTTCAAAATAATTGCAACGATCTAATGATCCTACGGCCTGCGCAGATTGATGGAGACCGAGGATGCGTGTCTCGTGCCATAGTGCGGCCGGGCACCGTCGCAGGACCGCGCGTGCAGCAGGACGATGCTGGAAACTTGGTATCGCCGCGAGTATAAATCCGGATCACGGGTGAACCCGCCCTCCATGGCTGGCCTGACGGGAGGACGTCCTGAGCACCACGCCCACCGATCCGGGCACGAGTATCTGTAACCGGTCTTGTCAGCGGGAGCCTTAATGGCGCTGATATTGGCTGCAGTAACATCCGCGGCATCTTGCCGCCGCAGGTGCCCACCGGGCTCTCAGTGGGGTTCAGCTTTCACGTTGCGTCAACGGCAATACTTGCCATGAAAGCGCGCGATGCGCGGGCACCGGTCCCCCACGCCGATGCCCACGATCCAATTTCCATGGCCGAGACGACGAGGTTGCATGTCCGCAGCCGACGCTATGTGTCGCCGCGCGCCGCCGCCGACGCCATCCGAGCTGGTCAGCGTTTAACGGAAAGGGTTAGAATGCAGAAGGACAATCGTTTGTGCACCGGCCACCACCGGCAAAAGAAGAGGGAAATAGTTCAGGTCTGCAGTTATGGATGTTACCGGTGCCGGCCATGCCCTAGGTCGGGCGGTAGCCTAGGCGGGGCGGTTCACGATCCCGATGCGATCCAGAGAGATGCCTGCACTCATTCTTAGCCAACCTGACGAATGAAGAAACGTAAGGCTGCGGCGTTGGCCAGTGAGCCTGAAGGTCGGGCATGATAAATGGTATGCTTGGCAATCTTCGCAAGCAAGTAGAATAGAATGTCAAAGGCCTCTGTTGATGCGCCTATCATAACAAGCAGCGCAAAGGAAGCCGCAAAAATCGTCAATATTACTGCCGCAAAGTGGTCGGTGACTGCATCGTCGTCATCAGGCCTTCGAGTAGAAAGTTGTCCATTCCGGTCAGCGCTCACTCGCTTAGGTCTGTGTATGGAATCAAGCCTTTTGGAACCAGCCCGAGCACGGCCGCACTTCTTCGTGGCCGTGTTACCCGCTGTTCGTGTAACACGCAACATCATGTCGGCCACGTTTTCCGCGATTCATCAATGTCGCGAGCATTCGTATTTCCCGCGATGATCGCGGCATAAATGAGTGCGTCGACGACCCGCAGGCCACACACCCCGCAACCCGCGCCTGGGTCCAGGACAGAGGCAGCCGTCCGTACCCATGCGGCAAGTGCCGGACTGATGATAGATCGTCTCGGCCCGGCGTCCTGATATCGGCAAACAAGTCTTCATCTGATTGCAGGGCTTCGCCCGGCGCGACCTCGTTCTTGATGAGGGGCTGGCCAAACAGGGCAGCTATGACGCGACGGCGATCCCAGGCCTTTCAGCATGACTGCGATGCATCGGATGTGTCAGTAATTGGCCTCGAATTACGGCAGGGCCAGGGGTCAGTTGCTGCTTTTTTTTTTCCCCCCACCAAAAGGGGGCCCGGGTACGGCCACGGCTTTCGCGGAAAAGAGCGCGACATGAAGCGCACACAATAGCCCCAAGAATCTGCGCCCATGGTCCCGTACAGCCGCAGGAAATGGAACTGAAGTTTGGGCGGGTTCTCGATGGGTCGGATTCACGAAACCCCGGTTTGCCACATCGATGCAACTCGCGGGTGTTTGGTCCACAAAATTCCAAGCGCCTGAGGGCCGTGGAGAAAGCGGGCGCACCCCTATAGGTTCGCGGCCCTGGTTGTTGGACATGACCGTAATATCAAGGTGGTCGCCAGATTTCGCCAACCTCTGCCGCATCGTGTAGTAGCGGGATACCGTGCCGGCCAAGCTCCGCTGCTGGGCCAATGGCTGACAGCATCAAAATCTGCGGTGAGTTCACCGGGCCCCCCCCGACAGGATCACCTCAACTCCCGCGTTCAATCTCACTACACGCCCTTGCAGTTCGACGCCGACGCGTGTCGTCCTTCGAAGACGATGCGTTCGACCTGCGCCCCGGTTTCGATCGTCAGTATCGGGCGATCGCGCCACCGCGAGTTCCAGAAAACGCGCGGGCGCCTTAACACCGTTTTCCGTCTCGCGTGTGACTGGATAGATTGCCACGCCATTCTGGCTTCTCTCCATTAAGTCGAGATTTTTGGAAAAACTGCCATTCAAACACCGCGCTGCACAAAAAGCGCGGCTCATCGGGTTTAACGTCCCGCAGATTGCGAATCGCCAATGGGCCAGTCGTATTGGGTGTGCATCCGTCAGGCGCTGTGTTGCCCTAACCATTAGCGCAGGGACAGGCCGCGCACCGTCTCCCAGCCCCAAGCTGGGACCGGCCGCAGCGCCCAGCCGTCGTAGTCGGCGGGATGACCGCGGGCATAGATCATCGCGGTTGATCGAAACTTGTCCGCCAAGCGTCTTGCCGCGGGCAATAAATGGACGGTTTTCAATGCGGCTCTGCGCTGTGTCATAGGCCCCAATTTACCTTTTGCTGCGGGCCAAAGGGCCAGCCCAAGCGCATGGGATCAAAGGTTCCGGTCTCGCCGTGCCCGCTCGATTAAGGCAGACCGCGTGTCCGGATTGGTGCATAGAGCCGATTAAGCCATGACGCAACCCGGCAGAGCGCCACCAACGGGATAATATAATCGACACCAAAGCTACCCAAAAATCGTTGATAAGGCCAATCAGCTTTCACCCGCGGCGTGTATGGCGGAAGATCATACGCCAGCGACGAGTAATGATGGAAAGGATGGGCACGTTCATGGCTGAAAGCGCGAAACCCGTCGGCCGTGCGCCGCAACCCCATACCAGACGTATTCACACGCCGAACGGCCCAGCCCTGTATGGGTAAACTGGGCGACCGTAAGATTGATACCCACACTGCCAGAGCTGGTCGCGGTGATGATCTGTTCCGCGCGTTCGCGCGGACTTTGTCACAAGATATTAAAGCGCCAGAGGTTTGGCGCCGCATCTGATACGCTGTGTCACTTCATCGATTATCATCATAGGTCATTGATGGGCAGGATTGGGCCAAGATTTCTTCGTGGATCGATGTCCATTTCTGGCGTGATCGCCTCGATCAGCGTCGGGGGCCATGTGGCGATCTTGCGCTCGCGCCGGCCACGATACGCGCCCCTTTTGCAAAACGGCATCGCGCAGCAGCCCGACAGGCGTTTCAGCGTGGCGATCATTGACGATCGCGCAAGTGCGGGCTGTTGCTACCATCGCCGTAAGCTGACAATCCGGTCGCGCAAAAAAGCTGTCAAAATCCGTCTTTCACTGACGCCGTGGACAAAGATGTTGGTCGGCGCGATGGCAGGTCTGCCCGGCATTGGCAACTTGCCAAAGATATCCAAGACGCAGCTGCTTCAGTGCTTGGCGTCTGGTCGCGATCGTGGGTGATTTCCGCCCAGCGCAACGTGACAGATGCCAGTGTCTTCGATGGCCCGCCGCCATGACGATCTTGCCACGGCAGGACTGCCAGGTTAAGAAATATGGTTCAAAAAGGTACGCCAGTAAGCGCTCCGACGCCTCGACACGCCCTTCAATGGCGTCACGAGTCGGGTGGGAACGCGTCTTTGATTAGATGGCCACGACCGCCGGACGTGGCGGGCGTCATCGTCTGGATGGTTTACATTCGCCGCTGTGCCGGCGGGCCAGCGCGGACACCAGTGTTCCCAATGGCGAGCTGACGGATAGTTCCACGGCGCATGATCAGCAGACGCCACCGCCTCTGATCGAAACACGGCCCTTGGTGCCAAAGGACACCAATGTCGCGCAACCCGGCGGGGGTCGCATCCAGCGCCGCAAATGCCGTGAACATGGCGGGATTTCCTTGCATCATCGGGCACAAGTTCGGTCAGGATCGACTTCCGCCCGGGCTTGCCGAAAATCCGTCGCCATTGCAGCAATCAGTGCGGCCTCGTTTTTGTTCGGATGCTGGTGGCAAGGCGGGTCGAGCGCGTCTTGGCGTTCGCAAGTCCGAACGTTTTTGCCGGACGTTCAACAATACTTGGCACTTTGACACGCAAAGCAGCAGCGGCCTGGTCTATAAAAGAGGTCTTTATGTCAGTCATTTGGTTGCCCCATAATTTGCGGTTTGCAAAACTTTGCGGCGAGTATCCAGTCCGCGACCACGTTCAGGCTGGTGTAGGACTATTTCATGGCCCTCCTCGATCTGCTCATGGTGGCACCCGGAAACGCGTCGCGCAGCCTTGCGCCCATGAATATCCGGGTTCAGCTACTGGTCCGAGCGTCCATAAAGACGCCAGCGCAGCTGCAATGACGGGTAGCGCGGCGGCCATCGCTGCAATGGCGCAATCCCAGGCAATCAATGTCCCGCCGCCGCAAGAACGACTTCTCCGGGGTCGAATGGAAAGCAGACTGCCGCCCTCGGTGCAAACTGAGTGGCATAGGTTCAGGCGGCGCAACACTGGCTTGGGCAGACCGGTCAAAGATCAGCAGGCCCCAATGGGGCCGCAAAGGTCCAGCGACACAAACGCGCAACGCATCCGAAGGATTGCCATCGCGCTGAAGCAGAGGCAGCCCCTGTTCCGCGCGGCTGAGTTGCGGGCGCGATCAGCGCCAAGCGCACCGACCTTATTCGGATGATTTACCGCGAGCGAGTTTCAACGCGACGGCTCCGCCCAGAGAATGGCCCGACGACCACGGCGCGTCCAGATTTAGCGCGGCAATTCAGGCCTCAGCTCAGACTATTACGCCTGATTGGCCAACGGTTCTTTCCTTCGGGGAGTGCGCTGAGAACCCGAGCCTGGGCGGTCATCAGGATGGACGCGGTGATCGGCGGCCAAGCTATCGACCAAAGCCGTGCGAAGTTGCGCAATTGGCCCGACAAGCCGTGGATAAAGACAATTGTTCGGACCTGTGCCGCGATCCACATAGTGAAGATTGATGCCGCCGATCGGATGATCTGCCGTCACGTGGTATGCAAGCTTTCGATTCCAAAGCCGGGTGACCTGATACAAAAGGCATGAAAGAAAAGAGGCTAAAATATGCGGCTGGCGAACCTTAATCAGCCACCGTCTACCATTGGGTTATGTCGACAGTCGTGTCACAATTGGGGCGTAGTGGACGGTTACGCGCCCCCGCAGAAGCAAGCATTATGCAAAAGAAACGATGTGCAAAGAAGTGTTCGGTCCAGCCCCGGGCGGAAGTCCTGCTTTTTCTCCCATTGCGCGTCGCGATGATTATTCGCCAGTTCTTGCTGAGGTTCTGAATAATGCCTTGCCAAATTGAGCGCACCCTTGGCGGAGAAAGACGCTGCCGTCCCTTCACGATAAGAATTGTGCAATATTGATGATTGGCAGAACTTACGCAGCCCGAAGCCAAAGGCCTGCTGCGTCAGCCGCACCAGTTAAGGTTTATTTGTCCGCGAACTACCTGGAGACTGAAGCCAGATATTCGCCCAGCAAAAGTCATGTCGGCAAGTTAAGGTTTGTAGATGCGGGCCTGAGCGGTCTTTCCTTTGGTGCGACGGTGGCCCGCGTTGGGAAACTGACTAGAGAAGCCGTGGGGTCTGGGTTGCCCTATGGAAAAAACGCGAATGGTGTCGGCGTAGGTTCGCTGAGAGACGGTTCATCATTTCGACTGAAATAAAGCGGCTTCAGATAAGTGCCCCCTCAAAAAAAAACGCCGCAGGCGGCACTCTAAGCTACCCTGCTTCTCCCGCGTGAGGCCATTGATGCGCGCAAGTGGCCTGTTCCAGGGCGCTAAGGCTATCGGAGCGTGACTAGGAGCTGATAGAGGGGGCGTTGCGCAGGACGGTGGCCCTAGGGGCTCAACAGGGGGGGCTATGGCGATCCTCAGCCCTAATAGTGAGGCCAAGAGTTGCGGCGGCTGTTCGTCTCTCAGGCAGCTTTACGATCTAATCCTTGTAGCACAGAGCATCGCGTCAGGCGGGGCTCGCAATAATAATAGTAACAACAGTGCAGCTAAAGCCCTCTTTGCGAACTGGAGTTGACCAGAGGCACCCCCTTTGGGATAGCTTTCAGGTCCAAGTAGGTCAGCTCTTTCCTAACAGTGGGACATTCAGAGCCAACCCTTAGGTATTGGGTTCGCTTCTGAACGTTAACCTTCTGTACCATCGTGTCCCTGATCGGCTGAAATACTGAAAAGCCACAAACTATATCAATCTGAGTTTGATACTTTAAGTGCCACCAAAGGTCTGGTTCGCTACGGCTTTGGGAGGTCGTAGTGAAACCCCTTCGGCGCGCTCCTCATGGACCATGGGTGAGCGCCGTCGATCAGGCTAGCCTGCATGATCCTCGCTGTCTGATTCGGCAGGACCACAGGGCTGGCGTTAATGGGGGCTTCACGGGCAGGCCAATCCACACAGGGAAAACACTTGCAGGATGGGGCTGTATTTTAGAGCGGCTCACGGGTGCAAACTGTTGTAATTGAATTGATCTTCTGTCAGTTATTCCGGCTATCATGCGTTTATGATCTGTCGGATGGTCTTGATTTCAGGGGGGGCTTAGAAGAAATTACCAACTGAAGTCGACTAATGGAGAGCATGTTTGTCATGGTGCTTCATAAGACCTCCTCCAGTACCTTCGACATTGGCTGAAAGTGGTTACGTATTTGGCACTTTGATTGCTTCGAAGGGCGCCGAGGGCTTAAAGCTATCCTCCGCCGTCGTGCGCAAACCGACACCGCGTTAGCGACGTAATCGGATAACCACTGAGCGGACCGGCAGTGGGTGCTGATCATTGGCATGATGTCTTGGGATGCTTTTTGCGAAGGACCTCTAGGTCGGTTTTGCCAGCATTGCTTCCAAAGCCATACCGGGTGCGGATGCGTGGGAATTTTTACCCTAAAGCTTTGCTGCGATACTTAGCAGGCTTGAACTGGAGGAATTGCGATGGGAATACCTTGTATATTCGAAGTAAGGCACTGTTTTGCGCTGACCTCTGCAAAGCTGCCAGAGATTGTCGGCGATCTCTGCGCTGAAAAAACTTGCTCTTCGTCTCACCGGGTTCCTTCATGTCGAAGACGGTTTGTTATCCGAGTATCGTGAAAGGGCCTCCAAGGCCGCTGTGGGACTTGTTACCAGCCGCCCTTCAATCGATGGAACGTCACACAAACATGAAGTTGCTTTGGGCAGGGAGAACTACGGCCGTCCCAGATTTAGGAAGGGAGCATGGGTTATTCTTCTAAAGCAATGTGATGTCGCTTAAAGCGAGTGCATTGGGCAGAGGCAACATTCAAAAGACGCCGGAGCAACAGCGTCGTGCGCTGAAGCGATTTGTTTCTCATGGCGCAGCGCACGCATTGATCTGGGGCATTCAAGCTCGTTAGATGCGATATTGACTTGGTTTAGCGGGACTCTGTTGCGTTAATTCAGCTGGACGAACGGTCTCCCTTCCCAGGACGGATTTATCCCCGGCTTTCTGACAGGGATTGCCGAGGGCGGTGGTTGAACGGTTCGTCGCAAATGTGTTGGAATTTGAGTGGGGCATCGCCCGAATAATTATGCTTGCGAGCGCCGCAAATACTGCTGAAATGCAGTAAGGCCGCTGGCATGGAGCTGCTCCTTCGGATCATATGCGTGTTCTCGATCCCAGCCAAGTCGCCTCGGCAGAATGAAGCCTTGAACCAAGCAGGGGGCCCTAACCGCTTACGAAGCGATGATTCTGTGAGGTCCCCTAGTTTCCTAGAGCCTGCCTCGTTCATTTTTGCTTTTCATTTTCATTAGTCAACCGGTTGACAGCATGCCGTTGTTGGGTGCTTGCGTGGTGTGGCCGACTCTGGTGCACAAAGCGGTTGAGGGAGTTCATTGCGTGAATCCAGTGTGGTTAGCCTCCCTGCATGAGCCAAACCGAACATCACTACCTTAACCGAAGACCAACGAAACTGGGTGGCCTACAAGAGGCTTTTGAAGCGCCGCGGGTCACTACGATCTGGTTCGACCCCGAGATGGACTGGGAGGCAAAACCCTCCGGCAAGAGGGCAGATCCGACGTTCAGCGACGCCGCCATCCAGACGGTCCTCACGATGAAAGTCCTGTTCGGGATGGCGCTGCGGCCAGACGGACTGGTTTGTGGGAAGCCTTCCTCGGTTGACGGACTCATTGGGAGTGTGCCTGAATTGTCAGCACCATCTGCCGACGCCAAAAGAACACTTGCGGTCACATTCCATATCGAAAGGCGCGAGGGGCCCGCTGCACCTGCCTTATCGGACAGCACAGGATCAGGCGAGGTTGAAGGCGAATCGAACGGCGCGCAAGCACGGCGGCCCGAAACGACGCGCGTCTGGCGCAAGATCCACATCGGCATTGATGAGCAAACGCTGGAAATCAGAGGCAGTCGAGATCACGGGTAGCAACACCGGAGATGCACGATGCTGCCCTGTTCTGCTCAACCAGATTCCAGTGACGCAGCAGATCGGCAGCAACACGTGATGGCGGATGGTGCCTACACACGCCAAATGCCATAACGCCATTGCCACGTGGAGCCTTACAGTCATCCCCCGCGTAGAAGATGCCCAGGCCATGGAGCCAACCATGCCGGCGCCATCGCCAGGAACGACGCCACTGCACGCATCGAATATTTGGGTCGTGGCACTCTGGGAAACTGGAGCGGATACCCACCGCCGGAGCCGCACGTCGAGACAAAATTGCATTGCTGTAAAACTGATGGGCCAGCGGCTGAGGCGCCGCGACTTTGACCGCCAGGTCGCCGAGGTTCAGGTGCGGCATCGCGATCCTGAACGGTTACAACCGCCCTGGCATCCCCTGTCACGAAAGCCGTGGGATAAATCCGTCTGGGGAAAGGGAGAACCGTCCGTCAGCCTGATTTGCGCACAGAGTCCATAACGACCGCTGCGCCGGCCTTCACCTTCGGCGCGCAAGATTGGTCCGGCAGACAACTCTGTACTATGTCTGACGCGCGTCGATACGAAGAACAAAATTCCGTCGCCAAAAGTGCACAGGCAAGCGTTTACAAACCGTGCCCGCAAAGGCACGTCGCGTCAATACTTGGTCAGTTCTATCCAGCGGGTTACTGTGAAACGGGACGACCATTTCCGGCAGTCACGTGACCCTTGAGATGCAGATCAGGCGTTAAATCGCCCGGCTTCAAGGTCAGTGTCAGTTCGCCTGTTTCCGTCGCTTTCAGGCCCGAGACTTTCGCAAGGGCGTTGACAGCCAGCTTCGTCAACTTTTTCGCTTGCTGGATCTACGACAAACTGCTGACCTTGCTCGTCTAGCTTGACCACGATCATCTGTGCGGTGTGGTCCATCGCCATGTTCGACACCTGAAACGTTTTCCACTTCGCCTTGCAACGATGCTGTCTTGGCTCAGCTGATTCCATCGCACCGCCACGTTCACCCAAGAAGTTCGACGTTTGACGGTTCGCCGGCAAAAACCGCTGGTGCGGCAGTGTCATTGCGGTCAAGTCAGGCCAGCAAAAAGCTGACGAAAGCGATTTACAGTTTTCATTATATTTTTCTTCGGGCCGACGGTCATGATAGTATGAGCGGCGCTCAGCTAGGTCGTACGCGGATTATCCCTTTGGTCCAAGATATAATCCTGCAAGCGCCGGTAAGTTAGATATCCACGATCACGTTATTCAGAAAGTTCCTACTAGTCGCACCCAACCCCGTTCTGACGGTCGTCATTCCGGGCCATTGACCCGCTTTTTCATTGGGGCACTGTTCTCTTTAGTGGCGATGTTTACACTTGATCTGGATCGGGGCGGATGGTTGGGTCGAAACTCAGGGCACTTGGCTGGTGCGTATACATCGCTCTGCGGTGTTCTGCTCTTTTGATGTTTCTGATGCGTTAGTCTGGCGCTTGTCGCCACCCTTTTTGCGCCATCTAAAAATCCAGGCTCCTGTACTGGGCACCGTTTGGCCGCAACGTTCAGTTTCTTGCTGTATGCAAGCCTGTTGGCTATTGCCATTGTTGGGTTGGGCGGCCTCCGACACGCGGGGACACGGTCCACGTGGTTGGCATGCGACGCTGCCCCAGCTTTGTTGGACCTGGACGAGGAACAGATCAAATCTGTTGTTCAATAGCCACGGTTGGGTCGCAACCGGGATTGCGTAACATGTTGCCGGGCTTTGCATTGTGGTGTGTGCGCTGCGCCACCGCTTTGTCCTGCGCCGACCTCAAAAGTGCTGAACGGATGCTCTAGCAAGGTCCGCAGAGGGGCTTGTTTTCTAGTCAAAGACCGCGCAGCGAAGGTCTGAAAAAGTTTGGTGAATCGCTTGTTTCTAAGTGCTCGCATCGACAAACATGCCGCAGATGCGAGCCGGTTTCCTGTATTCGCTTGGCGCCAGAAAGAGGCCGTTTTATCCCGCAAAACGACGCTTCAGCCAGCAAAAATGCTGCAAATGCACGAGTTTCCCGGTTCGACGGCCGCACCGCAGCATCCTGAGTGGACGCGAACACAGCAATGGCCGGAAATGACAAGGCTTGGTAAATTCGACCACAGGGCGTGGTTGCAGCGGACGCGCGGCGGCGCGGCGCAAGCAGCCGCAGAATTTTTCGTAGCGACGTTCAGGACCGTTACTGTTAGAACGATGTGACCAGCAGGTTCGGGCCGGTAAACGGGCAGCGGATGCACTTGGCAGCCGCAGCAACGTCGGGCAGCACAATGTCTTGCGGCTCATTGCGCTCGCGCTTCCGGGAGGCGGGGCGATCCGGGGGAAGTCGGCAGCTGTGATACCGATATTTCGCCGTTCACGTCCCGGACATCGCGAATAGCTCGCCCATGTTCCTGTCGTAAACGGGCTCGTTAACCTGCGCCCGCTCGGCGTGGTTCAGCCCTAAAACTGTTGGACGTATTTTGGAATCCCCGAAGGAAGGACGTAAGAATGTTCTGAAGTGTCATGTGTTCGTCTTTCGTTTCAACATGTGGAATTCGATCCCACCACATATCGCCCGGATTGATGGCGTTGGGTCATTCTGGATTTGTACGCTGATCGTCACTACCTCACTTGACTAAGCCTGAGAGCGATCGGTCGCGGGACAAGCCGCGATCACTGCATCTGCGTAAGCCAGGGGTCAGGCACGTTGCTTTGGCTACAGATTCTTAGTGACCAAAAACTCCCTTGAAGGTTGAACAACCCAGCCGGGTGATACAAACTTCGCAAAAAGTATTCACTGCGGCATCCGATGCGCCCGATGTATGATCTTTGGACTCGGCCTGGGGTGGGCGTTCTTGGAATTGGGGTGCGGTATTCATGGGTCGGGCCTTTCGTATTGACTTATGCGTCTTTGCTTGACCCAAAGATATGGCCAAACACCAATCCCTAACCAAGACGGTATGCTATGGCTGCATGGGCGGAAGGACGCGATGGGTGCTGTCAGACTTAATTCGATCCAGTTCTGAGTTCCGCCGCCACAACGTCGGAGCCTATGCTGAAAAAAGTTGACGCCACGCGTCCAAGGAACGGCGGCGCGGTTAGCTTAAAGGGATTGCTTGGCAATTAGAGCGTGGCGCTCTTATGAAAAATGGTTGTGACCGAGGCGTAGACGAGCGACCAATTCTGTTAAAGTTCGCATCTGGCCTAAAGCGAAGCTTGGCCCGCTCTCTTCGTCTAATGGCTGGTGTGAGTTTCTCAGCTCGATTGTTAAGCAAGCGTCCGGATTCCTGTTCTGACTACGTTGCCGATTTCTCCTTCATCGCCGCGCCGTAAGACGGTAGCTTGTCGGTGACGAAGATATGTGGCGACCATGGGCTTCATGGTTTTTTTTCCGAGGAATTCACCAGTTGCTTCGATCACGGCGCCTTCGCAACGAAGCTTTCCAGACTTCCCCTTCGTGATCCACAGCCGCGCGTAGTGCGTCTCGCCGTGACCTTGTTCACGGCAACAACCTCATCAGATTGCCACTGCCAATGTGTCGCCAAGACCGCATCGGTCAACACGGTCTGGCGGCGATCTCAGCTGCAAACATCGGCCAAATCTGTCCACCAAAATCGAACCGATCTCAGGCTGATGTCGATGCCCGCGTTCAGTGCACAGATCCTCCACATGCGAGCGAAAACGGAAAACGAAGTACATTCATCCGGCCAGGCGATATGATACCAGGGCTCGTCTTTGAATAACGAAAGGGGAACATTTTTCATCCCGCGATGCTAATTGCTCGCCCTGCCGCTCAAAACGTAAGCGCCGTCGCCGCCCCATTATATATGCAGATTTTCTGACGATGCCGTGTCTGCCAAAAGTCTCCGAAACGAAACGAGATTTGGTATGCAGATGGGTGGGGTCATGAAGTTCGGGGAAAAAACTAGATCAAATTATCTCGCAACAATCAAAACCATGGTCCCGCACATCCGATCGAAGCCGGCCTGGGCCGAAAGACCTCAGCGCAACGCACTTGGCATGTCAAAACCAGGAATATGGCATGCGGTGCCCAAGCAGGCAAAGTGAGCGCGGTTCGGGCTGACATACGCTGCTGAATGCCCAAAGCCGAAAAAACCGTATCGCAAAGAACATCACGCCGAAAAGTGATATGGCTTGCGGCGGAAACTGCCTGAAGCGAGGGGTAATCCGCAGGCAGTACCAAGCAAACTTCAAACGTCTGCCGCAATCGCGCGAAAACCGGCTGCGCGCTGCAAACGCGGGGCGCTATCTTCAAGTTCCGGTGACATGACTGTGGACCGGACGGCCTCGACGACGTCAAGAAGGGCAAGGGTCCGCTCCGGCCCAATATCGAGAACCGATTGCCCAATGCGCAACCGCGCCTTCGCTATAGGCTCGCGAACCGGGGCGTGAGCGGCATCACGTTCCGGCCTCAACACGCAACCATGTGTCGCCATCGCGTTCAATCAACCACTCACCTTTCGATGTATTTCGACGCGCTGTGCGAGCCAAGCCAGCCAGCCACGGCTGAAATATCAAATCATCACGAAAGCAATCGGGCCCTTGTCGTGAAACCAAATCTCGGTTTCGACATTAAAAGTGTCTAGGCGGTTCGGAAAATCGGCGGCAGATCATTTCTACATCAAGCATGGCTAGTAACTCGAAGAACCTTTTTGATCAGCCACTCAGCCTTGACAGGGGTTGCCGCTGGGCCTTCGGGCAAACGCGCATCTTGGTGGCACCTCCGCACACGGCTCAGAAGGTTGCGCCGTTGGGATTGGTTGGCGCAAGTGAGGTGGTGTCCGTGACCGCGCCTCATCTGCGCGCACGACGATCACCACATCGCCTGTAGGCGCGCGGTAGACGGCCAAATTCCAGTACTTAATCGCAATTTGCGGTGGCTGCCACGTTTTCAAACACGCCGATCGATTCGTCCAGGTAGTGAGTATTAGCTGATCCCGCTCTTCCTCGAGATAACCAACGACCCTGTGGCAGGTTTGGGAGCTAGGAGTAGAAAAAAAAATAAAGGTTGTAGAAAACAGGCCTGCGCCACCATTATCAATGCCCGCTTCCAGCCACTGCTGCGCAATCGGATGAAAGTCATCAGGGCATACGGCTCTTGTCGGCCTCTTCCGATCAATTCCTTGATCCCAAACCCTGATTCGTCGCGAATGTGGCGTGATGGCGCGAAGGTTGCTGCAAGAGACCAACCCACCATGCCTGGAAACCGCCGCGACGGTTCCAGCACTACCGCGCGATGCCCATTAGCGTTTTTGCGAAGAACCGATCCCGAAAACCCGATCGTTCTTCACCACATTGAGCGCAATGCGGTCATGCATACTGGTCGGGATGTGGTGGATCTCAAGCGTATCAGTCGTGAATTACGTAACTGTGTTCATGGCGTTTCATTTCATTTTTGCCTAATCGAGATATAGGCGGTCTCCTCACTATTTTCATCTGCACAGGATGTGCAAAATAGCACTTGGTGGGTGAGGCTGTCGATTGCGACAGCATGTTCGCCATCCGCTGCATTATCCGTCATGCGGCTCTTGGCGTACTCGGCGCATCGCAGCGGGGGCTCCTATTAACTTGCCCACACGCCCAAGCGGCAACAGTCACCAACGACGCAGGAAAGATATCGGTTGCCACCGATTCTCGAAGGCTTTTTGAGGACAAGCGAGAGGGGTTGGCGCGCATCCGGCGCAAAGGCCGCAGATGCTAGGGCCGCTTACAAAGCCCTATTGACACAAACAAGTTGCTGAAATGCTGGGCCCAACTGCCGCGGGCGAGGCAACACGGGATGAGGTCGGGTAAGTGGGGTTGGCTGTTTCAGGGGTCGGCACGGCGCTTCACGACCTGTTCTTTGCACCCCGATCAGAAAACGGAGGCTGGCCTTGCCATCACAGAGCTACGTCGATTGAAAGACCCGCAAATTTGCTGTGCGGATCGGACTTTACGGTTCCGAGGACCTTGTGCCGGATGCCGCATTGCTAGATCTGAGGACCTACAATTAAGCCGCCACATCTTGTTTGATGATCGACTGGATGAGATGG
>Ga0163217_1020588_pt1 | contig 16741 bp, 19 predicted proteins | sample SynspAceP_FD_185933 | JGI IMG/M metagenome (GOLD analysis project Ga0163217, IMG submission 185933) | Saline lake microbial communities from Ace Lake in Antarctica - Synechococcus sp. Ace-P (PacBio error correction) | ecosystem: Environmental > Aquatic > Non-marine Saline and Alkaline > Saline ... | reverse complement strand
ATCCCGAGCAACCTCAGTTTGGCATTACCGGATCCAGCGGCACGACCAGGAGGATGGATCGCGCGTAACGACCCCCCGCTCCCCTCTGCCGATGTGGAGGCCAGGTTGGCTGCATCGATGAGTTGCCACTACATTGAACGACTCCCGGCCACGGACAGTCTCTGGACGAGGAATCGCAATCATTCATTGCCCATCCGGCGAGTGCAAGTAGGTGGCGCTCTGCGCCACGTTGGCCAACGCCGGCCAGCTTCACCGACTGAATCGGAGCGGAGCAGGTCCCCACCACCTGGATGATGATCAACCGGCACCGGTGCACCTGGCCTTCAGGCTTCCTGCCAGTGCCAAGCGGCTGCATCCCCATGCCTCCCGACGAGAAGACGGGCTGCATCCAACTGCAAGGTGTGGCGCGCTCCAAAGGCGAGCGTCGCAAGGCAAGAGTTCGAGACCACCCAGCCGGAGCCGCCCCCCTGCCCTTCGTGGTGGGCCCAGATGGCCGAGCGCACATGTTATTTTTATACTGCCGGCCATCTATTTCATCTATCAGCCGCGCGCCTGCGACAAGGCGGGTGCGCGCCTCGGCCCGATCTGCCTGGGTCCAGCCGAGGCGAAGGCAGCGGTGCATCGACCGCCGCCCTTGACGCCTGCGTGCGGCCACGCCTGAGGCGGTGCGGGTGAGGCGGCCAACGCCGACGCGCTCAGCGAGGGATTGCCTCACACCACGCCGGGGTGCTGCCGCCTGAAGAACTGATCGAGAACTCTTCAGCAGGGTGGTCAGGTGGTGTTTGCACCGAAACCCTGGCGGCCGGCTCAACATGCCGGCGCGCTACACGGTGATCTCGGCCCTCTCGAAGCGAACCGAGCACGGGGCCACCGGCCGCTGCATGGCAGTGAAGTTTCTGCAGATGGCGGGCCGCCGAGGCGCTGCCTAGACGTGCAGGGCTATTGGCGTCACGTGCAGAGCCGTTCGAAGGGAGTCTGAGGCCCGGAACGCTGGCACCACCGGCTGATCCGCTCGTGAGCCAGTTCACCCAGCTACTGTGCATGAGTGGCTCAACTTGCTGCACGCGCTATGGTGGCCAAGCCAAGCAACTGGTGGAAACAGCAGCTTCGGCCGCTACCTGGCCACCTCGATCGCTCGCGACGAAAGCCCGCATCCGGGAACTGCGCCAGCAACTCGACACGCCTCAGTGCCCGGTCAGCAGTGCCCTGAAGCCTTTTGAGGTTTATGAAGAAACAGCGCGAGCGGCTGGGAAGAGCGGCGCCTGCTGCGCATCCTGCAGCAGCAGGCGAGGAACCCTGGCCAACGAAAACTCACTTTTGCGCCCTGCAGTTCGCCAGCGAAAGGAACCCGTGAGCCTCAAGCACCCCAGGTCAAGGCCGGTCACCCCGGCGTGATCGTTGAGAAGCGCAGGGTCCGGCCAATTCCCCCTGTTGCTCTGCCTCACCGACGAGAACGGTCTGGATCCTGGTGCCCCTTCCAGGGCGTGGGAGCCTGCATTGCCGAGCTGAGTTAGCCTGCAGGCTGCCAGGCTGCGGCGCCCGAGCTGCGCCATGCCGGTGAGTTGCGCCACGGCGATCAGCCAGTGCGGCCTGGCCCTGCGGTGCTCGATGGCCAGCCGCCACACATGTCACCCCCCAGACGACTGGCTGGTGATGGTGACGCAGCCAGGCAGATGGTGGCGGAACAGGGAGAACTCGAGCTGCACCCCACCCACCGCTGGAACCGCCGCCAAGCTCAAGAAGCAACGGCGGCATGGAGAGCTGGATCTGGAGATTCGAGGAACGCAGCCGCCTGCTGCACCAATCCGCTCCAACGCCATTGCGACACCGCTTCTACTCCCTTGATCGCAGATCCTGCGTTTTCGTGCGCTCGATGGCCCGATGGCCCTCCGAACGCCACCGAGGGCCCGCACCCGTAGGCCGGCCCTGCGTCGGTGATAACGAGCTTCTGGCTCGCCTCGGCCCTGATAAGCCGAGCCACCTCCCATGCCCTACCCCCCGGCGACGTGGCCGCCGGGTTCGAGGCATTCAGCACGAAGTAACCAGGCCGGATTCTGGAGCGGCTTACCTCTCACCGCCCTGGCGAAGAGGCCCTTGCACATCCTCGGCGGCTGCGCCGCGAGCTGCTGCGCCAGCAAGGAGAAGGCCGGTGGATGGTCCGCTAGTGAACCGGAGTTATTGGTCTGGTCCATGCCTGGCCACCGGCACCAGCATTGGGCGACTGAATCGCAATACCTCTGGGATGAGGGCGATGTGCGTGCGCATCCTGCGCCCCACGTCGACCTGCTGCCCGGTGCCACTATGCCGAACGATTCAGCGCCCAGCTGCGCACACACAAGCCCGCCAGCCCTGCGACGTTCAATCCGCTTCCCGCGTCTGCAACTGACAGGATTCAGCGCCCGCTCCGCCCACCAGATCGATGTTATTCTGGTAGTATGAGCATGACCTTTGCAGCTGCTGGAAATCCCGTTGATTGCCTGCAAACATCCGTCGATTCTTTATTTGAGTGGAAGCGTCACTCAAAAGTTAAAATTAGAAAATAAAGGTAACTGAGCGACTATCAAGCCATAGCGAACAAATCAATGTCGCTTCTTCTGATGACGCCAAAAAACTCTCTGCAGATATCTTCAGCGATACTGGCAGCTGCTATGCAGATCAACCAGTCTCGAAGTCAGTCTGAAGGTCTGGTCTGCTTATGCCTTGTTATTTGATCTTGGCGGAAAACGATTCCAATTCCAATAGGTAATCTGTTGCCTGCCGCCTGATCATTTCATTATTGAGACAGTACCAAGAGACAGTACCCAGCTTTCTAGCTTATGCCTCTTTCCTGGGATGTCTGTTGGAAGCAACTTCCATGGATCTGTTGGTAGTTAGACGCGTGATCTTAAGGCAGTACTAATGAATGCGAACAGCGCCAGAACGGTTTCTCGTTGACCCACACCCCTGACTTTGGGCGATTTCCATGCTCCGCTTCCTCACAACGGGCTGAACTGGCAGCTATGCAAGGCCCTATGCCGCGTCAGCGATGCTGACAAGCGGCCGTCTCGAGGCAGGAGCGGCTGCTGCCTTACCCCGGCTTGGGTCGTGGCGCGCCAGGCGGGGCGGCCTTATTGTGGTGGGATCTCCTTTTTCGATTCTCCCAGCCCACCCGCCGCAGACGTGCGGGCCTCCAGTTGCCATGGAGCCCTAAACTTCCGGTTCTCGTATTGGTGATCCCTGGCAAACCACACCATGCGGGCGGCAGTCTGTGCAGGAGCCTATTTCAAGAGGAGCACCCAGCTGGCTCCCAACTGCAGGTTCTGCTGACGCCAGCACCTTTGCATTGCACGAATTGGGCTGCAGTGGCGTAAGTGCTTGCCCTGTCCGCTTGCGCGCAAGCGAGCCCCTGAGATCCACTGCCTCGTTGCGACATCTCCGACATTTTCGCCCGGGTCCGATAAACACACGCATCGCCTCGCCCATTGTTCGATCAGGGGCTTGGGGCACTCAGAGCTCCGACACCGACGACGGAAACCCACCGCGGTGCCCCACCACCCGCATCATCTGTCTCCCTTCCCGCCGCCGGAGAATCGACTACATCGCCCTCAGGCGAATTGGCATGGGGCTCAAGCAGGTGGGGCGCGGGCTTGGGTACGCAGCTCACACGAGGATGGACCGCTTCCCCCGCTCCCGCATTACTCTCCGTAGGTGCCTGGTGGTGAGCGTTGCCCGTGAGCGCCCCTCCCTGATGTTTTCCGCTGCCACGGGCGGCCTGCGTTTGCACATCTCCACCATCCTCAACGTGACGACGATCTCGGGGTCTGGAGCAGTTGCTAGCGCAGGCGATCGAGTTCCGCAGCAATGAAGATCTAACTGCTGCCGAACTCGACGCCCCTCCCAGCCTGCGATGGCACCCAGTTGCAGGAATCGCTGGAGCCCTGAGAGCCGGCTGCTGCGCTCAACCGCCTGACATCGCAACCAGGTGCCCCGATCACAGCCGGTTGCCGCCAGCTCACGAGCGCGCCAGGTGTATCCACCTGGTCGCCCTGGGTGGCCAGCGCGTCAGCCTAACTGATTTGAACAGCGGCAGAGGCGCGCTGGCGCATTCCGCCGCTGCTGCCCTGGTGGCCCGCATGGGTGCGTGATGCACCGCGCTTGCCTAAAGTGGCCTGCCGAAACCGGCTGGCTCCCCTTAGACCCGCAGCCACACCACCATCGCCTCACGCTCAGACCCGGAGAAACCAACCCCGATGCGCCTGTCTTCCGCTCTCAGAGTCCGCGACTACCGCTCCACCGTGAATTTCTGCCGTTGGCGTTCGATCCACGATTCACGGTGATGCTGGCCCGAACCAGTCCGCAAGAGGCACCCATCGCCGAAGGCCCTCCACGCGCCCTGTCTTGCGGTCAGACCGGCAGCCAGCCGTGCTTGATGCGATGAAGAGCGACCCTTTCATGCCCGACTCCCGAGGTGAAAATTTGGCCATTCAGCTGCCGCCGGATGACCCAGCTGGCGTACCTCCAAACGCTTTGCCGGCACCCCGGCAGCTCGCTGCAGATTCCGGCAGGCCGGAGCTGCAGGAGAGCAGGCAGAGGAACACGAGCTGGCCCACTGATTGGTACGGCAGGCTGTGGCCCGCACCCGTGCGGCGGACTGAGCAGCTCAAGGAACGTTGGGGGGCATTTTCGCGGTGTGCAGGATCCTCCAGCGACAACCTCTCGGACGCCTGCCCATTCCACTACGACCATGACCCGTTGTCAGCGGGACTTCAGGCCGGTGCCGACCTGGGGTAGCAATCGCCCCTTGATCTGGCCAGTGCTACGCGACATCCAGAGGCCTGAGCTGAAGTGTTCACAGCCGCAGGCAGCAACGCACACCCAGGTTCGCGAAGGATCCAGCCTGCAACGAGCCGCCGCCGACCGGCCGCTGCAAGCCGCAATGATCTCAAAGGAACATTCGAGACAGCCTGCAGCAGCACACGGGTTTCCCAGCAGGCGTTGATCAGGCTGTCGAACATTCGTACGCATGGCTTCTGAGCTGCCCCGCTGCAGCGTAGAGCAGCGCCAGGCCCTTGAGCCGCCTGCGCCGCAGCGGGAAACTGATCAACCCGTGCTGAACCAGGAGCGCCCTGTGCTAACGGGTCTGCGCAAAAAGAGTTTGCACGATCGCGGCCGACAGGGACCAGCTGGACCACCAGCCGCAAGCAGGCCGCAAGCGCTCGAAGCGGCCTGGCTCCGAATACACGCAAGCAGGTTGATCCAACAGCCGGGCACCGAGCCGTTGAGCCAGCAGCGTCAGTTTGGCCCGCGGCCAGCTACGAAAGCATGCGGCAGCCAGTGCCAAAGAGCGCCGGCTTGGGCAGAGGGATCGAGCAGCAAACGGCGCATTGGGATCCGCCTCGAGCAGCGCCGCAGCAACTTTGCCAGCTCTGGCGGCTGGCGAGCAGCTTCAGGCGAATCTGCGTCGCATGGAGAAGGATCTCGCTCTGTCCCGGGGATCGATGGCACAGCGGGTGGATGTCTGCGCCAGCGCAGCAGCGCTGCAGGGTGCCGGTCGGCCGAGGCGATAGGCCGCCGGCCATCGAGTGAGTCCGCGCCGCCAACCGCGTGCCGGATCAATGGGACCTGTTGGCGAGTGGCGGCACCAGGCCGCTCTCTGCCACCGCCGTTCTTGAGGTGGGGCGACAACGTCAAGCTTGCGGTTGGTCCCGGGAGAGGAACAACGGCCGCGAGCCCCAGCAGCCAGTTGAGGCGAGTGAGGCCGCCCTCAGCAAGAAGCTGGCGCAGCTGGCAGCATCGACTCCGTGGATGCAGCCGCCACGCGGAGCGCGTCGCCAGCGACCTTGGCTGGTGAGCCGGGAACGGCTGCTGGAGCAGCGCGGTGCGAGATCCGGCCTCCAATTCGTCACAACTGATGGTTCGGAGCAGAATGATTGCGCACGCGCTGACTTCGCCCCTACCAACGCCAACGCCCAACTCCAACTACAACGCCAAACCGCAGACTCCAACCCGATTCCGACTCAGGCCCCATCAGGACCTGAGACTTCTGATGGCCCGGCTGGAAGTCCGACCTTGCGATCGCCCGGCATCGCCAGGAGCCAGGCCTCGATTGCCGAGCGCGCGCAGCTGCATTTTTCCAGGAGGCCGAGAGCGCGCTCGATTCGTTCTGACGCGCTCAAGTCCGTCGGACTTGAGCCCTCAACGAGAGTCGCGAACAGCTGCTCTGAGGCCATGACCCGAAAATCGAGGCCGTGTGCAGACGCCGCGGCTACTAGCGATCCCTGGCGGCCTGACATCGCTGGCCTGGATGAACACCGCCACGCGTGGAGCGGCCCAGGCTCAGTTGAGCTTGAGCGAATTATCCGCTCTGGCTTCCGGAGGAAACCTGCAAGCGCCAGCCACAGGCTTCTGGATCGAAGCCATCCGCTCGCATTCAGCCCGCAGGAACGGAGGCGAGCGAGGCCCGCATCGCGCCGAGGGAAGCTGCAGGGCGATGGGCATGTGATCGCCAGCTCGAAGCTGAGAAGCAAAAGCAAGCCATCTGGAAGTCGCGCTTTCCAGCTCGAGCCCGCCTCCCGAAGAGGCGACATTCTCTCGCTTGCTTGCGGTTTGGCTGGAGGAAGAACAGAACGCCATGGGCAGCCAGTACGCCGCGCCTCGACAAGCGCATTGGCGCCTACCTGGCCCATGTCTTCCCACGAGACTCCGCGCGCGAGCACTGCCTACGACGCCCGCCGGCGCTTCGCAGCCTTCTCGGTGCGCCGTGGCCGAGGCGGCCTTGCCTTCAGCCTGCTCAGCACGGTGCCCCGTGAGCTAGTTCGCTGCCGCCCTGCGGCTGGCCATGCCGAGGTGCTGCGGAGGCTACGACGGCAGACCTCCCTAGGTGTTTGACGACGCTTTCGCCCATCGACAGAGCGCCAGCCGGCTCCAAGCACATGCGGGCAAGAGCCTGCCGACCGGGGGCTGCAGGTTGTTCTGTTGACCTGTATCCGGCCTCAACCATGGCGATTGAACCGCGGGCCGGTGTGTTGGGCGGGCTGGCCTCCCGATCCGTAAGCCGCCTGCCTGCGCCAGTTCAAGATGCCGGGAGGCGCACCGGTGCCATGCCCTGTTCCGTATCGAAAGCTCGAGAAGGCGTGGGTCGACCGCGGGCCCGACTCGAATCGTTTTCTACCCCGACCATCTCACCTGAGTCAGCGGAGCCTTGAGCGGTCTGGGCCATCACCCGAGTACGGGCTTACTGCGCGAGTCACTCGAGGCAGGAATGGCACGGTGCCCGGTGGCATGCTCCTTTCCAGGCCCCATGATTTGCAGAAGCCCCCGAAGCGATCTGCGCGGCGACCGCTCATCGCCTATGGCTGCGTGAGCTGATCCTTGCCATGAATGGCGGGCTCGTGCGGGAAACTGGGCCGTCGGCAGAACGCCTTATGGCGAGCCAAAAGTCAAAGCCAGACTCAAAGCTAGAGCCCCAGACGAGAGCAGAGTCTTGCAGCTGTCAGCTGCTCTTCGCGCCTGGCCCAAGCCCGTCGTGCCTGCCACGAAGAAGCTGCCAGCTGATCCCCGCCCTCGTGGGGCCGCCACGGTCGACTGCAGTTTCTGTCCTCATCGAGCCCCATCCCCAGAAGCGTGGAGAGCGAGCGAGGCCTTGCCGGCCCCCACGGCCACAGCAGCGAAAGGAGAAGGCCAACAGGGAAAACAGCAGCACTACGGAAAGCACCGCTCCGACGCAACGCCCGGTTTGGGCTGTTTCCAGCTCGGTGCTGAGGATCAGTTTCAACGGGTGGCCTGGTCGATCTTCACCTCGCTTCGCAGGGCCCGGTGCCGCAGCGGCGTGAGCAGGCCTGTAATCGCACAATAGGTAGCACCCCACCGACGTGGACTTCGGCAGATGAACCCACCACCGAAGGCACCGCCGTTGGCGTTGAATCGACCGCTGGCAAAGCCCCCCAGAGGAGCCACTCCCACCGCGTGGAATACCGAAAAGATTCCTGTTCGCGACACTGGCGGAAGCTGCTAAGACCGATATCTGCTTCAAATCCTGCGATTGGGCTGAACGACGGACTGGCCTGCAGAAAACCTCTCGGAATAGGATGAATTGATTGCGGCGCCATTGGATGAGCGATGCAGCACATGAACTTAGAGGTATGGACACCCTCGGAAAGGCTTCCACAAGAGGCCTTTGTGGGAGCTCAGTAAAAGCAACTTGTCGTGATTAATTTAAAACTAGGCTGGGCTGTAATCACAGGTTGTGCTAAATCTTTGTCGTAAACTTAGGCTGCCATGAAGCTACATCCTTGAAGTTTGACCCAGAATTTATGATTATGATAAAATAATATCTCGCGATATTAAATTCCATACTATCTCCACAACCGCTATTCGTCCACATTTGAGCTGAGATTCAGCGTGCTGCGCGCCACCCAGCGCCTGTGCTCGTCACCGATTCTCATGGACCCTGTTGGCTCGTTCACCTGAAGCCCCCGCCCAGCTCTATGCCTGATTGTTGCGATCCACGCCAGAAGTTGCATATTTTCTGTTACCCGTCCGGGACCGTCCGGCCGTGCGCGCCATGCTGGATGTTTGGAGTTCAGCCCCGCCGCCAGCGCCCCATCTGGTGATCGGGAAGTGGTGCTGCACGTGCCTTGGCCTCCAGCCTGGAACCGTGCCGAGCGTCCGATCGATCGAGGCCCAGTGGGAAGATGTGGCCCCTTTCGGTCGAATGAGTTAGCCTGACAGGTTCGCCGGGCTACAAGCCCAGGCCCAGCCCCCGAAGCGCCGTTACCGCCTTCAACTACGAACCCGAAACTTTATCCCTCTCATTTCGCCAGCCTGGAGGCTGGGGTGGATTGCCCTGCTCTCCGATATTCAATTTCTCACCTTCTTCCGGCGTGGAATTGGTGAAACAAGCGCTTCCACCTTGATTGCGCTCTTGCTCCAGTTGCTGGACCTGTCCCCCGAGCTTGGTCAACAGCCGTGCACACACTCAACATCTTCTGCGAATGTTCGCAAACCGGTCTCAAGGGGTCATGGTGGGGGGAAAATGCCAGCCCAAACCTCCCGCGCCCTCCCATCCCGAAACCCAAAAACATTCTACCTGGTCAAACCAATGTTTCTGCCAGAATCATCGAAGTTCTGCGATCACTTCGGCTGGTGGCCCCCGCCCGATTGAGCGGTTCCAGCTTTATAGGCCAAGACTATAAGGACCAAGCTTAAGCCAACGGCTCAAGGATTCAGTAATTCACTGTCATCGCGGTGAATTCGTCATCCGAACGAACGAACAGGAAAAACAGTTCGCTCAGTCGTTCTTGATGGCATTCAAGGCGTAGGGACGCCACCGGCCACGCAATGTCCGAACGAGCGCTGGCCTTCCTCGGCATACATGGAACGGATTGAGCAGCACCGTTTGCGCCTCCCGACCGCATGAACCGGCATTCGAGACGTTTCGAAAACGCAGCGGTTCCATCAAACCACCTCCGGAGCAAGTCTGGAACCTGCTCATCGCCACAGCGGTGCACCGCACAGCCAGAAGCCGACCAGCACAAGGCTCGCTGTCGGGTTCTGCATTATTAATCAGGCAGAAAGTCTTCCGCTGCGGAGATCGAGCGCGCTCAGGGCGACAGTGTGCCGCGTTTCCCCGCAAAACCCGCAGCTCCTTGATCCAGCACTCATGTCGAGCCAGCGGGAGTGCTCATGCTGCACTCGGCGGAACAGTTGCAGGCGCTGATCACCGAGGCGTTGACCAAGCCAGCCCCCTTCTGCAAGACACTGTTGACCCGCTGGTTACCCACCACCTCAACGCTATGCCCTCACGCCGATCCCTCAGACCAGCGGAGAGGACCGCCGCCGCAACAGATTCTGCCCAGCCCAGCTCGGGCCGCAGCACCTTGCGATTTTCCAGCAAGGGCGCCACCCAATTAATAAGGAGTGGCTGCTACTCTTGTCCAGCGCAGCTCCCAGACCCCTGCCCAGCGGAGCGCGGCATATCGGCGAGATCCGCTGGTTCCTCTTGCTCTAATGCCTACGTGAGCTGTTCATCTGCGGTCGACTGCACCGCCTGATGGCCATGGCCCTGCAGCATGCACCACGTCTTGACATGACACGGGCCGTGGATGGTAAAGGTCAGTTGAAAGATCGGCAAGTTCAACGACCTGAATGCCAAAAGGTCGGCTGGCGAGATTCTAGGGTGATGATTGCGGTTCATGACCTCTGCTAAGCTCACAATGGCTAGACCCTCGACGGATCAGTCAAGTTTTTTTACTTACTTGACAATTACATAGGCAACCTTTCGTTCGACGCGAACAAGAGGATCTCCGTGACTTTCAGTCATACGGAAGGTTCCAGATGCAGGCTGCCCTCGACCGGGAAACCGCCGTAAGCGGGTTTCGCCCTTTGCAGCTGGCCAATGTGCCGAAGAAACAGAAGGCATCGACGATCTGCAGAACGTCGAATGGATGAACAGGATGATCCGGTGTGAACAATGCTGAGCCCCGTGGTGCGCGCGGCGGCGCAGCCGTCGCGGCGGTGCGGCTTCGCTTGCGGTGCGTTACTGCGGCGGCGGCCGGATCCGCAAAGCCGTACTGGAATTCGTCCAAGCACATTCCCCGGTGCCATTGGAAACCGGAGTTCTGAATTCAGGTTGTCTTACCTCATAATTGCCTGAATTTCAGTTCTGTTCTTGTCGTAATCGCTCAAACCCGCTTATGGCGGGTTTTTTCATGCCGCAGATGCCGCCTAACCTCAGGCGATCGCCAGCAGAGGTACGGCCCTGCCGCACGAATGTCACAGCGCCAGCAGAGGGGGCTTCCTGCCCAGCGGATAGGGATGGGCCGACTGAGTCGTACGTCGAGCTTAAACGGGCGGTTGCGCTGTCGCGCAGGCAGCCGGCGCCGCACCTCCCCTGACTGTCGATCACCTGGCTGGACCGATGTTGGCGGAGCATCCACAGCAAGCGCCTGTTCTATCGCCCGCAACTGAGACCAGCGCCGAGACTGAGCCTGGAAGCAGGAGCGATAGGGATCGAGTGCGGAGGCCAGCAGCCAGCACGGACACCGTATCCGGCTCGCGACTTGGCCAAAGGCCTGACCATCGGAGACTCGTAGCAGATGGCCACCCAATTGCGCCTCGCCGCGGGCACAGGCGTGAGCGTGAGCCTGGCTCCACCCACGACGCCGTTAGCCGCCCAGCGCAGAGCGCGCAAGCGGTTACCACTCACCGCAGCGGAACCAGTCGATGCTGTCGATCCAGCTCGGCCACCAGTTATCCGGACCAAAACGCGCCGTGACTGCGCAGTTCTCGCCCTCCTGCGAAAACCCCGCTGAGCACCTAACCGGCTCCTGGCTGGCCAAGTATCTCGCCGACCAGCCGACCCTTCCGAGCAAGCAGCAAAGGGCCCCAGACCTCCTGGGCAGACCTGCCTGGCGGCAGCAGCCAGCTGCTTCAAGCAGCGTCGTTGCCGCCGCGTTCGAACTTCTCCCGGTCGGCACGCCAGGCTGCAGCACGAGAACCCTCGACGAAGCCCCGCTCGGCTTCGCAGCGCGGCACGCGAACTTCCACCCAGCAGAATGCAACCACGCGTCAGGGTGGCAAACCAAGCCACCAGCTCCGATTGAAAACCGCTTCGCCGTCGCCCACCACCTTTGCCGCCACTCTCGCCGCAGCCTCGCCTGCAATGGGCCGCCAGGCAGCAGGCGATTCAAGAACTGGCCGCAGCCACCAGCGCCCCACGGGGCCCCAGGCCGGCCAAGCCCCATCCTCCTGCGGGGAGGTTCCCAGGCCGATCCAGAACAGGGCTGCGCGATAAACCAGACTTCTGCCCAGCCCCAGATCGCTGCCCTCAGCACCAGCGTGCTCACCCGCCTTGGCCCCAGCCAAACGCACCAGCACCGCCAGAGCCCACCAGGAATGGGCCCGCCGCCAGACCCACCGCCAGAGGCAGGCACACGGGAGGCTTGAGCCAAAAGGATCCCCACCAATCGCGTGGGTTGCAAGCCACAACCAGCCAGCGGATGGCTCGCCACACGGCCGTGCCCCCCCACAGGCCCGCCGCCCAAGACCCGCGCCCGGTCCGTTTCCTGCACCCGCGCTCCGCAATCCCGCAGTGACTGCCACACCAAAGCCAGGCGACCAAACCCAGCCAGTGCCAGGGGTGGCCAGGCCCCAACGGGCCAGCTCATCCAGCGAGAGTCCCGAGCCAGCCCGCAACAGGTAGTGGAGACCACCCAGCAGCGTTCAGCCGGTCCTCGCCCATGCTTGGTCCAACCGTTGACATGATTTAAGGAACCGCCAAACCCAACTGTCGCCATGGACCGGGACAACCTGCTGCAACAGCTTCTGCTCCGTGGACTTGGCACCAGCTCCTTGGTGCAGAAACCGTCCTGCGCAGTGTGACCCAGGCTGGGCAGCAAGTTGGCCAGTTGATCCCGCCCAGGCACCACTTGACGGACAACCGGTTGATGCGAGCGCTGCGGAGGACATAACCCCGAACTGGAGACAGCAGCCGGTCGTCAAGAATGAGCGCAACATCGACCCACTTTCTCCAGACGTGGCTTGGCCCGCCAGAAAGAGATCGATGACTGCGTGGTCGCATCGACGCCTGCGAGCAACAGACTGCGAGCCAGGCGGGAGTCGAAGACCCCGTGATGAGCGACTCTCGCTGCTGCGAGGCAACTGGCAGATCAATTCTCTTGAGGATATGACCCGTGCGATGCGCGACATCCTGATCAGTACGACGTCTGCGTGGCCTGTCTGATAGGTGCCCTGTTCAGCCAAGATTCTGGCCCCAGCAGCGTTTGACGCTTCCAGCTCGACGTGGTGCTGAACCAAATCGCCCTTCCAGCGTTTCCCAGGCAGGCCGTCCAGACAGCTGCCGAAGACCCGCAAAGCTCAAGCTGGCGGTCCACCGCCCTGAAACGCCTTTGATATCGACCCCGACGATCCCAACCCACTCCTTTTACGATGGCTCTTGAATCCGTGCACCTGAAACATGTTCCATGACAGCAACGACCTGGCCCAAGCGTCCAATCTTGGTAGCGAGATGTGGCAGCCAAGGAACGAGAGCACGCCAAGCGGGCCTGCGGATCACGATCTGGTAGCGCCAGGCGATGGCCAGCACGCGGCCAGACCGTGTCGCGTGAACTATCCGGAACTCTGGAAGATGGCACGCATTTAGACCAGCAGCTATGGGCGTTAACCGCCCTTTCCTTTCCCCTCGGTTGCCAGGTCGTGATGAATCGAAGGGCTGGGATGAGGGCGTTGAGCATGAGTGGCGGCAAGCGCAAGCTGTGATTCCCGCGATCTGCCTACGGGCGAGGTGGGGGCTGCGGCGTGATCCGGCCAATGCCACCCATTGATTTCGAAGTGAGCTCCCTCGCAGCGTCGGCCGCTACGGCTAGCGGGGCTACCAGCACATCAACCTGAAGTCAATTGTTCAATGGATGTGGCGGTTGACCCGTTCCAGGACCTCTTTCAGGTTGGCCTGCCGCAGATCGCTGATCCTGGGCCGGGCCCTGGCGTTCACGCCCCCGCACGCTTTCCCACTGAAATTTCCTTACTTCGAACCCCCATGACCTTTTCAGTGCCGGCGCTTCCTACGAACTCGACGCCCTTGACCCATATCTCCCGCCAAAACCCTTGATTCTCCACCACAGACACAGCACCCACGCCGGTACGGTCCACCAAACCCTCAAACAAGATGGTGGAAGGCACGATCTGATGCAAGTCTTGAAGAGGTATCCCTGGCGTCGCGTCACGCGCAAGGCACGCATTTTTCAACACGCGCCATCTGGAATCACACCTCTATGGCAAGGGATCAAAAGGGGTGCGCGTTCGCTCCCAAAGGAGCCCTTGCCGACAATTCTCCGCGATTTCGGTCAGACTTCGAGATTCACGCCACCCACTCAGGGCGGCGGTTTGCCACCCATTCAGGTAGCGCTGGGCTGGTCTGCTCATGGCGCACCCTGGAAGATCACAAGACCTCCAACGCCGACCTCCCCTCGCATGGTCAGGAAGCCTGGCTCACATGGAATGTCTGGAGCACGCCTACTACCTCCAGACTTACCAGAACCTGGCAGTCCTATTACTGACCACCTTCCTCGACAAGCGTTTTCACTGGGACTCGTGCCGCCAACCTGGCCTGCGCCTGATCCAACGCGATTCCGTGTTGCTCCTTCAGCATCGTCTCAACCCTGTTTTGATGCTCCTCCGTCGGGGGCTTTTTTTTGATCCGTGCGGAGCCGCTTTACGCTGGCTTGCTGCAGGATCTTGCCGCGGCCGCACGGCGCTGCGATCCACATCGCATCGCCATAGAAAGAAGCGTTAGCCCGCCCGTGATACGCTTTACGCATAGAGATACCAGCAGCGCTGGCGACGAGCAAACGCTCACAGACAGGCAGCTGAACTGCGCGGTAGGTGAAAGTTCAGTGAGCAGACCTCCACCACCTGGAAGCGGAACCGGCTGGATCACTAGGTTCACCGGTCCCTAGGTAAGGGTCGTCAGCACCCGCCAGGAGCGCTGCGACCCCTTCGAGGCTGCGCACGTGGTGCGATCGCGATCACCCGCCCCCCCCGCCGGCACCGCCACGCCTCCACGGCTTCGGCTCACTCCCCATGTCACTGTGAAGCTCCAAGGCGTGGCGTCTTCGTCTTCGACGGGCGGAAGGTGCCCAGGGGGGGCCCAAGCAGGTGATCCGGGTCCAGCTCGACGCCCCGATCGCGAGGCTTCAGCAGGGGCATCGCTAGAAACATGGAGGCGGCCGTGGGGCGGCCACGCTCCGTCTCTGCTGCGTAGCGGCGTCTGATAGCGCTCGTGTCGTGGTCGTTTGCGTGGATATACGCGGCAGCGGATTTCGCCCGTATAGCGCTGCAACAGGCCTTCCATCGCCGCCGCTCGTGTCGCGCTCAGCTGCAAAGCGATCAACCCCGCCGCTTGCCGTCACACGACGACATCCAAGGCCCAACGCGGTGATTCTCGGCTTGAGTTGCAGGATCTCGCCTGCCTGAAGCGCTTATGCCGGTCTGGCCAAAGCCGCACAGCCATCTCCGAGGGGCTCGAGGCAAAAGAAGCTCACAGCTCCCCACGGCCGGCGGGCTTCAAGCGGGCCTTGAGAACGCGGGCTGTCGTTAACCACCAGCAAAGACGCCGGTTCCACTCCACCTGCAGATCCCAAGCTGCAGGTACGCGGCGTCGGCTCGACCGCAGGACCGGAGGCTGGGGGCTCCACCGCCGCTGCTGGCATGCACTCAGGCAGATCGAAATGTAGCTGGAGGTCTAGTCGGTGGAATCATCCGTCTCAGGCGGCTGCGCTCCTCAAGAGGGCCAGGCTTTCCGCTCGGTTCGATCAAGCGGCCAGATCTTGAGAAGCGCGCCGTGTGCCATAGATGACCCGTGTCCGGCGTGAGGTTCACTGATCTGGCGCTTCACGAGAATGGAGCCGTCCTGGCCGGCCACCACGCAGGGGCAGCGAAGCCGCACCATCCAGGATGGGCGCGTGCCCGCGCAGGATGCATCAAACGATCGACCCAATACAATGCCCGGTTGGAGAGGGAAGTGCCGTGCTTGTACTCGCTGACTATGAGCTTTTGTGCGGGAGCGGAGCACACAGTCGACCAGCTGCCGAATAGGAATTAAAGGTCGTTTGTCCGCGTTGGGCCAAGACGCGTGAGCAGGCACCGTCATCCATGCCACCCACTCGCCACATGACCGTGCCCGCGATAGGCCATGCCGCTCGCTGTAGCCGGCATGGACCGAGGATGCAGCCAGAACAACCGCCACGCCTGGCAACAGGGCCGTCATCGTGCCCCCTTTGGCTTCACCGTTGTAGAAGATCGAAGCGAGCGGTGTGCATCGTGTAGCGAACGTGGAAGCAGGCGTCAGCTCGCCCATTTGCGGAATGACGCCTGCCTGCAGGGTTGAAGCCACGGTCTTCGCCGCTGCCGAGCCTGGCCAGAGGCCGCGCCCGCTCCCCTTGCGCGGAGGCTCCGTTGGCCTGCCAGCGCACGGTGCAGTGCGTAAAAACTTGCCTTCCGATACCGGGCACGCTCAGGCTGCCGCTGCCCGCTCACGTCCTCGGCCTGGATGCAGGCCACTGGGCCGCCCGCGCAACTTTCAGGGCCGCCGAGCATGCGTTGGCCAGACTTCTCTGGGCCGCGTGTCGCCACCAACCGGCGTGGCTCGCCAGTTGTTCGTGGCGTTGGGACCATCTCCGCCCAACCGGCGCCTGTTGCCAGTGACGCCGCCACTGAGCCACGAGGGGCCTTCGCCGCTTGGACTGTTCAGCCGCCGATTTTCACCGAGGCGGTTGCCGCTGGCGCCGCTTGGAGGGTGCCGCCAACGGCAGCGCAGAAGACAAAAAAGAACTAGGGAGCCCATTGCGCCTGGGCGCAGCGATCTTCGGCCTTTCCCGTTTCGACGATCAAGGCCGCATTGTTTACGCCCACGCGGAGCTGGATTCTTCCTGCTTGGCAATTCAAACCAACCCAAAGCGGCAAGGGAATCCCTTCCTGAAGGCACTTCCACATTCCATTGTCTGCCTTGTTTCGATTTGGACCACCAAGCAACGGATTCCACCGCGGGCAAAAAAACTGGATCGCCGGGCTTTTTCAAGCCCACTTCCGAACGATTTCTCTAGCCCTCCGTCATGGGGGTTGGAGCTCAGGGGCGCATTTGAAACATTATTGATCCGTATGGGTCGCCAAGCATCTTGATTCCCCAAGAAAGCTTTGTGGCGCCACGCATTTACGGTGAAGGCGTTATGGTGAGCATCTCTCTCCG
>Ga0163217_1086511_pt1 | contig 16742 bp, 22 predicted proteins | sample SynspAceP_FD_185933 | JGI IMG/M metagenome (GOLD analysis project Ga0163217, IMG submission 185933) | Saline lake microbial communities from Ace Lake in Antarctica - Synechococcus sp. Ace-P (PacBio error correction) | ecosystem: Environmental > Aquatic > Non-marine Saline and Alkaline > Saline ... | reverse complement strand
CTTTTTCAGCCTTGCTGCTGCTTGGCAGCTGGTGGCAGCTTCGCGGGTTCGTTCGATTCCGCTCTTTCTGGCCCAGCCGGCGGAGGTGGCTGGCTGCCGGAGCGGAGCAGGGTCAAAGAAGGGGATTCTTGGTCAAGAGACCCTGGCGAGCATGGCCGCGTGCTGGGGGGCTATTGGCCCTCTCGATCCTGGTCTTCGTTGCCGCCGGCATTTGCGATGGGCTAGCACCGGTGGTCTGCCAAGCTGCTGGGAGCCCCTGTGCGGTCTGATTTCCGCTACATGCCGGGCAACCGGGCCTTCATCCCGCTTGTTGATCATCTATTTCGCGCCGGGGAGCTGCCGAAGGTGCTGCTAGATTTCTCATCGGCACCCTCTTCGTTAACACCGATGATCATGGATGCGGTCAAGTTCGTGACCCCGCGAAAACTGCTGGAGTCGGCCCTTCACCATGGTGGCGGGGGTTGCAGATCATCACCAAGGTGGTGGCGCCTTTTCATCGTCCCCAGGGTGCTTGATGGCTTATCGTCAACATGGGCGGCCGCCTGGAATCTGGTGATTTCGTGGCTGGAACTGGTGGCGGCTAACGAGGGCTCGGGAAACGGATCAGCTGGCCCAACGCTTCCTGCGCACGATGAAATCTTTGTGGTGCTGATCGTGATTGGACTGATCGGCTGCTGATCGATCTGGGCTTTCGCCTTGCTGATGCGCCGAAACCTGCGCTGGGCGATCTGATGCATCTGGTCTGTTAAAGGCGTCAGCAAAATCGTTCGGCAAGGGCCGCGGACAGCAAATTCGTTGCTCGAGGACATCAATCTCGAGATCAACTCCGGCGAATTCGTTGGCGCTCGTCGGCAGTTTCAGGTTTCTGGGAAAAATCAATTTCGTGATGCGCTTGATCGTGGCCTGCGAGCAACCCAGCAGCGGCAACCATCACATTGACGATCGCCGGTGCGCGGGACCGGGCCGGATCGGGGCATGGTTTTTTCCAGAAGTTACAGCCTCTATCCCTGGCTTGAGTGCGCCGACAACGTGGCCTTTCGGGGATGCGCTGCAGGGGCGAAACAAGGTGACTCAAGGGAACGCACCGCCTATTTCCTTGAAGTGGTGGGGGTCTGCAGGATTCAAGCCAAGCCGCTTTCCTCGCCAGCTCTCCGGCGGCATGCAGCAGCGGGTGGCGATTGCCCGGGCCCTGGCGGCTGATCCAGTGATGCTGCTCGATGAGCCCTTCGTGCTCTTGATTACAAGGATCCGCGAGTCGATGCGGATTCCTCTACCAATGTGGGGAAAACGCTCTTGGCTCACGGCCTTGCGTGATCACCACGACCTGGAAGAAGCGTTGCTGATGGCCCAGGAAGGTCACATCATGGCGCCAGGGACCTGGCCGGATCGTACGGCACCGTGGCGGCCACCTTGATTCGCAGCAACCTCAGTGCGCTGCGGATGGAGCGGAGCTTCCTTGGAGCTCGCGAAGATCTGGCCGGTTGCCTGCGGGGTTCTGGATCAGGAACCAGCAGTGGCTGGCGGCAAAGATCCTTGGCGTCAACGACCGGATCAGCAGTTCCGGATTGGAACACCGAGCGTAAAACGCTTCGCGGAACAGGGCCTGAAGGATGGTCGGCATCGCCGCTTTTGCGGGCTGTGCTGTTAGCGGCTGCGAGGGGAACTGAAACATGGGCCTGATGGTGGGTCTTGCGATTCGATCATGGATTTTTCCGTATTTCAGATACAACAATCTATCCAGACCACTTTTTGGTCAGCCGGCTGATTGAAGCCATTTGGACTGAAGCCCATTGGAATCGAAGCTTGTTGGATGAAAGCGTCTTCCAGCGCGAGAGTGGAGCCGACTGGGTCGACGGGCAGGGCCTGGGTGAATCACTCAAAGGCCGGTCAGGCTCGTGCTCGCCGAAGGAGCGCAAAAAGGGCACATCGGCCGCATCGCGGCCGCGGGGGCGGATCAGCACCGGCGATCCGGGGGGGCGTGTTGTAGCGGGCATCGAAGGTGTACCACCAACCATCGAGGTAGCCGAACCAGGCCGAGAAATCAATCGGCTTCCGGACTGGGGGTGACGCCGGTATAGCCGACATAGCGGTGCAGTAGCGGGCCGGAATGTTCAGCAAACGGCAGAAGAATCGCCAGATGGGCCGAAGTCGCGACAGACGCCGAGGCCTTTCCTGGTGCGGCGTCGAGGGACGTTTTTGGTGGAAGCGGGTCGTTCGTTCACCGCTGAACTGATGTGGCTGGGAACGTTTGATCACAGATCGCCTGGCCACCAGCGGCCAGCCGGCGAGCGACCCACGAAACCAGGCTCCAGGCGGTGTCGATCAAACCGGTCGGTTTCGAGTAGCGGCTTGCGTTGAGAAAGGGCGCACATCGGGGCGGCAAACGACTCCACAGGCATCTGCCAGGCCGAGGGCACCACCGCATCGCTCTGGCCGCTGTCGGCTTACCACGGTGCTGAGGCTATGTGGCTCCGCCGGCCGGGGCACCAGGCGGGCAGCAGCGGTTGCCCTGGCTATCCGCAGAAACTCCTTCCACGCACCGCCGGCTTCCACCAGGATTGGATCGGCTCCCAGCAGATCTTGCTGGCGGGAGCTGTGCGGCTGCAGCAGCAAACAGCAGCGGTTGGGCTGGGGACAGCATCACCGTGAGGCTCACAGCCAATTGATTTTCATGGCTGGGGTGAAACTCCTTGCCTGAACGCGTGGCTCACTCTGCCGATGCCGGGGACGCGGCTCAGGCGATGTTGCGGAAGTTGGAAGGCCCCAGGGTCCGTTATGGCGCGGGTCACCGCCGAGAATTTCTGTGAGTTTCCAGTTCGCCAGCAGCAGGAAAGGGCAGTGTTGCAGGCCCCTTGGAGCGATGCGGCTGGCGTAGTCGGCCGCGGGGCGAGGCCCTCGGCACTCCATACCGCTGTGGGCACATAGGTTGGAGGCTTCGAAGTACTCAGCCGCCGGGCTGTTCACCGTCCGATGTCTTTCACCGGTCACGGTGTGGGCCGGTAGTGGCGATCGGCCAACGCCCTCGCAGGCATCGGAATTTCGGCGGCGATCGGCTGGGTTGAGATGGTGCACCCACTCCCCAGGCAGTTGCGCGGGTTCGGGCTGGATGGCCGGCGGCGCCATCGGCTGGATCGGCGCCTGGGGCCCTGCGCCAGCCGGATCTTGTGGATACTCCAGCGCCACGCCAAGGTCGTCACCAGGCCACTGCGCGTCCCAGCCAGCGCAGCGGCAGAGAGCTGGTCGGGGCAGAGGTTCGGACCCTACTGAAGATTCGGCGTTGAGGCCCCAGTCGGCGAAGGGCACCATGGGGCTTGTGCGGCCCCAGTTTCGGGGCGGCCCACATACACCCAGGCCATTGTTCGTCAACCCAGCTGGGAGCCAAGTGGCGGGTGTAGTCATAGGGAACATTTTCGAGCTTGTCGAGTTCCGGCCAGCACCGCAGCGAACCGCGACAGTTCGCCGTGAAATTCAGGGGGGGCGGCCCCTGCCGATTCGCTTGCAGCCGGCTGGCTGTGCCATCACGGCCATCGGATAGGGCCCGAGGTCATGGGAGCTGCGCGCCCAGGCAGACGCCTTTCGCCCGAGGGAAGCGTGCTCCGCCCAGCCAGGAGTGGTTGCTCTGGCCCCGTTGAGCGTGCGTAAACGAACACGAAGCCAGGCCGCTTAGCCACGCCCTACGCCTGGCCGGCCGGATGGAATCGAGGGCAGGCCCCTTGAGGGCCCAGCGCAGGACGCGGCGCAAAGCAGCAGCAGCGGATAGAGACGACGATGCGGCCGGGATCGCCAACACCAGGCTAGTAACTGCAGCACACCGGGGTTGGGCTTCATTTGCTGGCACAAGCGCTCACGGCTTTCCGAAGCCCATGCCAGCAGCGCTTCTCCTTTTCGACAGCACCGCCCCGGCGGCAGGTCATAAGCCCCGTTGTTTCAGCTGCTCACGGAAGCTGGTGATCGGCGCGGCATCCACGATCTCCAAGGCAGGCAATTTCGGACCCGCAGGGCGCTGGTGGCCGCAAAGGGAAGGCAGAACGGGCAACCGCCGTCATTAGACGAGTTGCATGGGTGGGCCATGGCGGGCCATGGGTCAAGTTGAAAAGGCTGAAATCAAGGTGGCGTTGGCCGTCGCCCGTCCTCCTCAACGGATATCCCACGAGCTCTCGCGAAGCGGCAGGCGTGATCCGCATAAGCTCCCCACCGCGGCCTACACCGGACTTCTCACCGTTTCATTCACCCCTGGTGGCCTCCTCAGGGGCGCCTTGAGCCGGTTGGACCAGCCGCCCGGTGCCAGGTGCTCCACGGCTGACACCGAGCAGGAGGCAAGCGACTCCCGCCAGTGGTCGGGGCTGAGAATCTGTCGCCGAGCAGCAGGCCGCACTCAGCACCGCCACCACGATCGTTCAGGCTGCCCAGAGCGAAACCGTGGCACAGGGCAGCTCGGCGTAGGCCGCGGGCGCAGGCAGCTCACTCCCAGCGAGAGGCGTTCAGGCCGTAGAGAACGATCACGCCCACCACCACCACAGCTGCAGCAGCACGAAGTGGACCAGGGCCCAACAGCAGCAGGGCCCAGAAGGCCGAAGATAGGGCGCTCACGGTGGAGGCCAGGCCCACGAGTGAGCGGCCCGGACCAACCTTTTGACGCGATCCTGCGGGCCTGTTCACCGGCCGCGCCGGAAAAAGGCCAGTACCCCAGCAGGGCCCAGCTTTCACGCCGGCCAGGTTGTCCATTGCCGCGCCCATGCGCACCACCCACGGCGCGCCTGGCCAGGTTGGCCAGCAGGGCAAGCCCAGGCCAATCAGGCCTAAGCTCACGCCGAAGCCATCCGGAGGCGGGCTCCTTCGCCAGCAAGCGCTTGGGCCAGCAGGGCGGACACGGCAGAGCACCAGGGCGAAAGATCAGGGGTTGGCTTTGATCACCGAGAGGCGAACTCGGGCGAAGTAATAGGCGACCGGCAAGAAAACAACCCCAGGAAAGGATCTACAGCCAGCAGCCGGCGATTCGCTCGGCCTGAGCCGGCTTAGGTCGAGGCCCAGCTCCTTGCGCCCAGGCAGCATTCACCGCCAGGCCCTGATCTTCGCCCTGGTGCATGCCGGGTGTCCGCCCTGCTGCCAGCGCTTGCTGGCGGAGCCGCTCCCGATGGTTCGGCGTTGGAGCTTCGGCCTGATGGCCTGGGCTTGCTGCTGGCCAACCTGGCCTGGCGGGCGCCGTGGGGTGGTGAGCGGGCGATGGGCGCGGCAACTGGGACAACGTGGGCCGGCGTGAGCTGGGCCCTGTGGGCGGGTACTGGCTTTTTCCGGCGCGGCAGGTAGATACTATGCGCACCGCCGGACTCGCGCTAAGAATAAACCTGCTCTGCGCTCACAAAGCGTTGGTCCGGGGCGCTTCACCGTGGGCCTGGCCTCCACCCGTGAGCTCCCTGATCTTTCGGCCTTCTTGGCCCTGCTTGCTGTTTGGGGCCTGGTCACTTTCGCTGCTGCTGCAAGCTGTGGTGGAGGTGGTTGGCTTGGGCGTATCGGTCTCTCGGCCTGACGCTCTCGCTGGGCAAGTGAGCTGGGCCCTTGCGCCGCGCCTACGCCGAGCTGCCTGTGGCACGGTTTCGCTCTGGGCAGCCTGGACGATCGCTGGTTGGCGGGGTGCTGAGTGCGGCCCTGCTGTCGGCGAGCAGATTCTCAGCCCCGACCCCTGGCGGGAAGTCGGCTTGCTCCTGCTCGGTTGTGTCAGCCGTGAGCACTGGCACCGGCGACTGGTCACCGGGCTCAGGGCGCCCCTGAGGAGGCCACCAGGGGCGTGGATGAAACGGGTTGAGAAGGTCCGCGTGTAGGCCCGCTGGAGCTTATTGGCGGATCACGCCCTGCCAGCTTCGGCGAGAGCTTGTGGATATCGTTGAGAGGAGGAACGGCGACGGCCAACCGCACCTTGATTTCAGCCATTTTCCAACTTGACCCATGGCCCGCATGGCCCAAGCCCATGCAACTCTGTCTATGACGGCGGTTGCCCGTTTTCTGCCGTTTTCCTTTGCGGCCACCAGCGGCCCTGCAGGGTGGCGAATTGCCTGGCCTGGAGATCGTGGATGGCCGCGCCGATCACCAGCTTCGAGTGAGCAGCTGAAACAACGGGGCTATGAACCTGGCGGGGCACGGTGCTGATCGAAGGAGGCGCATGCTGGCATGGCTCGGGAAGCCGTGAGCCGCTGTGGTGCCAGCAAATGAAGCCCAACCCCGGTGTTGCTTGCAGTTACTAGGCCTGGTGTTTTTTGGCGAATCCCGGCCGCAGTCGTTCGTCTCTATCCGCTGCTGCTGCTGGCGCGGCGTCTTGGCGCTGGGCCTCAAGGGCCTGCGCTCGATCCATCGGCCGGCCAGGGCGTAGGGCGGTGGCTAGCGGCCTGGCTTCGGGTGTTTCGTTTACGGCACCGTTCAAACGGAGGCCAGACAACCACTCCTGCTGCTGGGCGGAGCACGCGGGGATCCTCGGTGCGGAAGGCGTTCTGTGGGGCGCGCAGCTCCATGACCCTCGGGCCCTATCGATGGCCGTGTGCCAGCCAGCGGCCTGCAGGCGATGGGCAGGGGCCGCCCCCCCCTGATTCACGGCGAACTGTTTTCGCGGGTTCTCCGCTTGCGGTTGCTGGCCGGACTCGGACCAGCTCGAACAATGGTTCCCTTTGGACTACACCCGCCATGGCTCCAGCTGTGGTGACGGGAACATGGGGCCTGGGTGTATGTGGGCCGCCCCGAACTGGTTGGCCGCAGCCCCACTGAGTGCCCTTCGCGACTGGGCCTCAACGCCGATCTTCAGGCTATGGGTCGAACCTCTTGCCCCGGACCAGCTTCTCTGCCCGCTGCGCTGGCTGGGACGGAAGTGGCCCTTGGTGACGGGACCTTAGGCGGGGTGGCGCTGGAGTATCCCACAAGAGATTCCGGCTGGCGCGGGCCAGGCGCCGATCCAGCCGATTTGGCGCTCCCGCCGGATCCAGCCCGAACCCCGGCCCGCAACGCTGGGGAAGTGGTGGCACCCATTTCTCAACCCAGCCGATCGCCGCCGGCTCGATGCTGCGAGGGCGTGGCGATCGGCCACTACCGGCCCCCACACCGTTGACGGTGAAATGACATCGACGGTGAACAGCCCGGGCGATGAGTTTACTTTCGAGGCCTCCCTTCCACTGCGCCACAGGCGGTCCTCCACCTGCGAGCCTCCTCGGCGCACGCGCGGCCTGCCATGCGCCCAGCGCGACTAAAGCCCACCGCCCGCATCCTCCAGGGCCTGGCACACTGGGCCCTTTCCTGCTGCCTGGCGGACTGGAACTCACAGAAAATTCTCGGGCGGTGAGCCCGCGCCATAACGACCCTGGGGGCCTTCACTTCCGCACATCCGGCCTGAGCGCGTTCTCCGGGCATCGGCAGAGTGAAGCCCAGCGCGTTTCAGGCAAGGAGTTCAACCCAAGCATGAAAATCAAATGTCGGCTGTGAGCTTCACGGTGATCTGTCCCCAGCCCCACACCCGCTTGCTGGTTTGCGCTGCAAGCGCACAGTCCCGCCAGCGGATTCTGCTGGGGAGCCGATCCAATCCTTGGTGGAGCGGCGGTGCGGTGGAGGAGGTTCTGCAGAATAGCCAGGGCAACCGCTGCTTGCGCCTGGTGGCCGGCCGGCGAGAGCACATCAGCCTCAGCACGCGTGGTAGCCGGACAGCGCCAGAGAAGCGATGCGGTGGTGTGCCCTTCGGGCCTGGCAGGATGCCTGTGGAGCGTTTGCCGCCCGATTGTGCTGCCTTTCTCAACGCAAGCCGCTACTGCGAAACCGACCGGTTGATCGCACGCCTGGAGCCTGTTCGGTGGGTCGCCGCCGGCTGCCGCTGGTGCAGGCCCGATCTGTGATCCACGTTCACAGACCACATCCAGTTCAGCGGTGACGACGCCCGCTCCACCAAAACGGCCCTCGACGCGCACCAGCACGGCCTCGCGGTCTGTCGCGACTTCGCCATCTAGGCGATCTGCTTCTGCGTATGCCTGAACATTCCGGCCGCTATGCACCGGCTTATGGTCGGGCTATTTACCGGGCGTCAACCCCCAGTCCGGAGCCGATTGATTCTCGGCCTGGTTCGAAGGCCTACCTCGATTGGTTTGGTGGTACACCTTCGATGCCGCTTACAACAACGCCCCGGATCGGCCGGGTTGATCGCCCGCGGGCCGCATGCGGCCGATGTGCCTTTTTTGCGCTCCTTTCGGCAGAGCACGAGCTTGAACCGGCTTTGAGGTGATCACCCAGGCCTGCCCGTTCGACCAGTCGGGCTCCACCTCTCGCGCTGGACGCTTTCATCCAAACAAGCTTCGATCAATGCTTCAGTCCAATTGGCTTCAATCAGCCGGCTGAAACCCAAAGTGGCCTGATTAGAATTGTTTGTATCTGATACGGGAAAAATCCATGATTCGAATCGCAGGACCACATCATGGGCCATGGTTCAGTTTTTCCCTGCGCCCAGCGCTACGCACAAGGCCCGCCCAAAAGCGGCGATGCCGACATCCTTCAGGGCCTTTGTCCGCGAAGCCGTTTTACCTCGGTGTTCAACCGGAACTGGCTGGGGATCCGTGGTCGTTGACGCCAAGGATCTTGCGGCCAGCACTGCTGGTTCCTGATCCAGACCCCGCAGGCAACCGCAGATCTTCGGCCAAGCGCTCCAGGAAGCTCCGTCCATCCGCAGCGCACTGGGTTTGCTGCGATCAAGGGGTTGGCCGCCACGGTGCGTTACCGATTCCGCCCGCGTCCTGGCGCGCCATGATGTGGGACCTTCTGGGCTCAGCAACGCTTCTTCCAGGTCGTGGGTGATCAGCAAGGCCGTGAGGCCTAGAGCGTTCCCACAATTGGTAGAGGGATTCCTGCATCGACTTCGCGGATCTGTAGATCATAGAGCACCGAAGGGCTCATCGAGCAGGCATCAACCTTGGGATCGCCCCGCCAGGGCCCGGTGCAATCGCCACCCGCTGCTGCATGCGCCGGAGAGTGGGCGAGGAAAGCGGCTTGGCTTGAATCCTGCAGACCCCACCACTTCAAGGAAATAGGGGTGCGTTCCTTGACTCGTTCACGCTTGTTTCGCCCTCTGCAGCCGCATCCCGAAGGCCCACGTTTGTCGGCAGGCACTCAGCCAGGGATAGAGGCGTGTACTTCTGGAAAAAACCATTGCCCCGATCCGGCCCGGGGTCCGCCGCACCGGGCGATCGTCCATGTGGATGGTGCCGCTGCTGGTTGCTCCAGGCCAGCGATCCAAGCGCATTCACGGTTGATTTCCAGAACCTGAACTTGCCGAGAGCGCCCACGAATTCGCCGGAGTTTGATCTCGAGATTGATGTCCTCAGAGCACGAGTTTTGCTGTCGCGGCCCTTGCCCGCAACGATTTGCTTGACGCCTTTTAACAGACAGATGCATCAGAATCGCCCAGCGGCAGGTTCGGCGCATCAGCAGGGCGAAAGCCCAGATCGATCAGCAGGCCGATCAGTCAATCACGATCAGCCCCACCAAAGATTTTCATCGGTGCGCAGGAAGCGTTGGGCCAGGCTTGATCCGTTTGTCGAGCCCCTCGTTAGGCCGCCACCAGTTCAGCACGAATCACCAGATCCAGGCGGCCGCCATGTTGATCGATAAGCCAATTTCAAGGCACTGGGGTAGCGTATGAAAAGGCGCCACCACCTTGGTGATTGATCTGCAACCCCCCGGCCACCCATGGTGAGGGCCGACTCAGCAGTTTCGCGGGGGCACGGAACTTGGACCGCATCCATGATCTCATTCAGGTGTTTGAAGGAAGAGGGTGCCGTATTGAAGATCAGCAGCACCTCGGCAGGCTCCCCCAGGGCCGAAAATAGATGATCAAACAGGCGGGATTGAAGGCCGGTGGCCGGGCATGTTAGCGATCAGACCCAGCAGGGGCTCCAGCAGTCTGGCAGACCGCCCGGTTTGCTGCCCATCGCAATGCCGAGCGGCAACGAGATCCCAGGATCGAGAGGGCATAGCCCCCCAGCACGGCGGGCCAATGCTCGCCAGGGCATCGTGACCAAGATCCCCTCTTGAGCCTTGCTCCGCTCCGGCAGCCAGCACCTCCTGCGGGCTGGGCAGAAAGAGCGGATCGACGGACCCGCGAAGCTGCCACCAGTGCCCAGAGCAGCAGCAGGCTGAAAATCCGACCAGGACCCGAGCAAACCAGGGCTTGATCCAACTGCCTGCGCAGGGCCTTTCACTTGACGCCTCAACGAAGCAGAATCGAACAGGTTGGTGAGATCGGCGGGGGTCTCCAGCCAAAGCCCACCTCTTGGAGTAAGTCGCTTGATCTGAGCGGCAGCCGAAAGGCAGCGACTGGCATCGTGTCGCCGGGCTGGAAGGCCTGGCGATTGGTCTTCAAGGCTGAAGATCGTGGGTGCCGCGTCGTATTCGCTGTATTCGGGCCTCGTGGACACCGGCCCGTTCGGCCTGGATGCCAGGCTGGATCAGGCTGTGCCTTTGATTCTCAGCTGAGGGTGGCGAACCAGGCGTTTCACCACGTTCTGCAGTTTGCTCGGGTTTTTTCTCCACGAATTCGGTCCGGCAGAACAGGTGATCGCTGAATCGGCTCCGGGGAAATCGCGGAAGAGAACAAGTGAGTGCTTGCCGGCTGCGCTTGAGGGCCTGGGTGCGTGAGGGGGCAAACACGGCCCACCGCATCCACTCTGGAGCAGCCCACAAAAAAGGCGGCGGCCGGGCGCGCACCGGTTTCGAAGGGAACGAAGGTGATGTTCATCGGCGCTGAGGCCGGCCTGCTTGAGAACGAGGAGCAGCAGGTAATGGTCGACCGTGCCTTTCCTCGGCCGGCGACCGACCTTGCCCTTGAGATCGGCCACGCTGCTGGATCCCCTCGGCGGCGATCACCTGGTCGTTAGGTTGAAGTTGTCGTTGGTGAGCACCACCGCAGGTCGCGCGCCACCAGCAACGGAACGGATCGTGTCGCCCAGGGTCTGGCTGTTGGCAGTCGAGCTGGCCGGGCGTTGAGCGCGTTGATCGAAATCCGAGGTAGCCATCCGAAAAACACTTGCAGGGTGACCGGAACGCCGGCCTTGCTTCGAACAGGCCCTTTCTCCTCACTGGACCTTTCCAGGGGACCACCGGGCCAGGCGCTGAGCCGATTCCGCACCGGAGCGTTTGCCCTCCTGGGGAGGTTGCTGGCAACTGGCAAGGCAGACGCCGCTGAGAGGTGGCGAGCAGCAGGCAGGCTGAGGGCGCGGTTGCGTTTCTTGGCTGAAGAGTGGTCATGGCTGAATGGCGTGAGTGGAATGGTGCGGGGGGTTGGGCGGCGATCACAAAATCGCTCTGGAGAGCGAATCAGCTCAGAGGAAGCTGCATTCAGACCGCAACCGGCTCATGGGCTGAAACAGGCCAGCGGTGATGGTTCTGGCCTGTCAACGCCTGGGTGTTTGCTCGCGGCTGGTTTGTCGAGCAGCCACTGGTACCAGGGCCTGGAGGGCCAACGCCACTGCTGGCTGAGAGCTGGAAACACCGTGGCGGCAGGGTTGACGATGGATGTTGCTCTTCGAAGCGCTTCCACCTCCACAGGGCGATATGGGGAGGCAGACCACCTTGGGATCAGCAAGCCAATCGGCCTCGCGGGAACATTCACCGGGTTACTTGAGCGCGTTTTGTCGGTCGCCCTTCAATAAGGTGGGGACAAATAGACAGCGGCCACCTTGAGGTGCTAAAACACACAAAATAACAAATTCGGGCCGGACCAAACCATTGTTGGCCCACGTTCTCCACCCAGAGGCAGGTCGAGATCGGCCGGACAGCCGCCGCTGGAGCTGGCGCAGACCGCCGCTCACCATCGCCGCATCGAGATGGCTAGGCGCGACGGTGGTGGCATCGGCACCACCGGGCACACCGGACAGCTTCGAGGCGCTTTCGGCATCGAGCTGGGTGGTCATGTTCGCCTTTTCCAGCAACCGCCATCGCCAAGCTGGGGGGCCAAAGCGGTAATCTTTGGCCTTTCCAGCAGGGAGGGTTTTCCCGGCGCGGGGACTGCTCAATCACGCTTTGAGGCATGGAGCAACTGCCATGCATCCGAAGGCGCTCACGGTTGTGATCGGGGCCTGGTTTGTGGTTTGGCGGCCATCAAGTTGAGGCCGAGTGTGTCGCTGAGAGGCATGTGCTGGGGTCAGCGCCGAGGAAAGGGAGGTGTTAAACCTGAAGACTGAGGGCGAGGCAGACAGAGGCGAGCAGGCTGGTAATCGACAGAAACAGATGCGCAGCTTCGCGGCCGCTTTGATGATTCTCCTCCATTGGGCCGATCGCAGCAGGGGAGCGGTAGGCCTTGATCCGGCTCGGGGGCATAAAACGGCGGGAGCAGCCCAGGCAGCGGGGGCGCGCAGGGGCACGGTGGCGATCTGGAGTTTCGAGCCTCCAGCCAGGGTGCCCTGGCACGGGCAGCGGCGAAGGTGAAGCGGCAGGGCGGGCGGGGTTCGACGCAGGTGAAATCAACCCCCACCTCGAGGTTGCACAGCCGAGACGCAAGGGGTGGGGTTGTCGTGCCTCCCGCTTCCACTTCCTGCAGGGGAGAGCAGCATGGCACTTGGTCATGTTCGACTTCGTGCATGGCCCTATCTCCACTTTCTTGATCGACGGCCATGTGCAGTTTGATCGTGCAGCCAGGACGGCTTCTCCTTTCTGGGGCAGCTGGCCGCTTCACACCAGGTGGCGGGCCATCACATTCGCAGTCACCCGGGTAAGCCATCAGTGAGGTTCATGTCGCTGTGTCGTTAAGGGGGCGACACCTCCACCACCTCGAGGCCGCAGACCGCGCACATGGCGCCAGATCAAGGGGGGGCCTTTTTCCAGCAAACTCAGGCGCCTCGCGGCGGCAGCAGGGCCGCCGGGCTCGGGCCAGGCCGGTACAGGCCACGAAACCGGCGCGATGCAGTCGATATCAAAGGGAGATGTAGACGCAGTCGGTTGCTGTCGGTTGGCGCGCTCGATTCCGCGACTTGGCAGCCGCCTCAGGCCCATTGTCGCAGATGTCGGTTGACGGTGAAGCACGTTGGTGCCGCGCTCACGGCAGACCTTCACCCCTTCGCGGGGCACCTTGCCAGCCGCGATGCCCAGTCTGCACCAGGTTTTCTCGGCCGGCGCAGTTGGCCATGTTGGTGCATGGAACCCAAAGGGCAGGTGTGCATGGCGGCTCGTCGAGGTCGACTCCTGGCGTGTCGACAATGACGATTCGAAGTGGGATTTGATTGCCCACCTTTTTGGTCGCCCCAGATGGCGGCAGGAACGCCGGCGCACGCGTGGGAAAACCGATCGGAGTGATCGCCGCCCGAGGGATGATGGAAGAGCGCACTAGCTGAACACGTGGGGCCACCACCCTTGGAGATCTGATCGAAACTCTTTTTCGTTGTTTGGCGGGAATCGTGAAGATGTCGCACCACATTCGCAAAGGCCTGATCGACTCGCGCAGGTCAACGCCCATCTCGTAGTTGTAGGGCGTGTAGAGGGCCCGAGATACGGCGAATTGCCCTGGGGCCCGAAAGCGGGTGCCGGGGCGGTTAGGTGGTGCCGGAATCGTGGGGCACGCCAAGAAATCCCCACATCAAAATCGCCGCGCGGTTCCACGTCTTCGATGTTTAAGGCTGCTTCATGAAGGTCGTTGATGCCCGGCTAGTTGGGGCAGCTTCTCCGCGCGAGATATAGTGGAGATTGCGCCGATCAACAATTGCTTCGGCAGGCCTCCAGGCCGTTATTTGCAGGGGCCTTGATCACCTCCTGCTGCCAGCCGGTTGAGGGGAAGTTTGGCTTTATTCCAGGCGCTTAACGGAGCCTTCAGGTGCCGGGGGCGACGGTCGAAGGGCTGATGAGCTCGCTGCCGGAAGCTGAAGCGCGGTGGGGCGGAAGGGTCTGTCATGCACGGAGGGAGTTGGAGAGGCGGTCTCCCGGGCTTTTGTTTCCCTCCGTGCCACTGAATTCACTTCAGTGTTGTCCTCTCGACCCAGACATTCACCAGCAAAGAAGTGAAGAAATCGGAACCCTAGGAATCATTTCGCCTTTGTTTATAGTTACGTAAGTGGATGAGTTTTGCGCTGTCGCCCGTTCCACTATTACGAAAACCGAAGGCAATCCTCACCGCTTGCAGCAGCCCAGGGCGGACATTCCCAGCGGAACCAGGCCACTTTGCTCCAGCTCCAGTTTCGGAGCATGGCCCTTGCGCAGCGAGGGGGCCAGGGGACTGGCTTGATCGAGCCTGGGGGTTTGCAGATCGCCCCGCTGGCCATCTCGTTGAAAGCGAGCGGGCACCATGTCCTGACCCTCAGCAGGCTTCCAGCGCTTCTATGGGCACCGGCCAGGGCCGCGCGGAAGAAATAGGCGCTTCGCTGGCTGTCGCCCCCCCCCCCCCCCCCCCCCCCCCACCTCCCCCCCCTGGTTGGCTGAACCAGAGGGGCAGCTCCTGGATTCCCGTTGATTCTTCCTTCAGGCTCAAGGCCGGCAGGGCTGCTCCGGCGTCTCGTTGCGGCTTCCAGGTGGCCGCCAAAAAACATCCCCAATTGGCCTGGATAGACGATGCCGCTCCAGCATTCGCCAGGGCCACCGCAACGGTCATTCGTGTTAGCAGAGGGCGGCGGGGCAATGAGGCCGCGCGGTCCGGCGTAGGCAAACTGGCCGTCATCTGGCGGAATTCGGTGAGCACGTAGAGATACCATCGGGCCCCTTGGCGCACATTCCTGACCCGCGCTCCCGATTGGAATGGTCTTCCTCAGACGCCACCGTTCCATCGGCCTGCAGGACTTGATCCTGCGCACATCGCGCGAACCAGCCCACCGGCGAACAGATTGCCACTCCAGCCTGGATACCGATCGCCACGGTCGTCGCCAGACCGGAGGGGGCAATCCGCTGGGGGTCCCAGACCCGCCGTGGATCCACCAAGTCCTTGGTGCTGATTGAGCCGCAGAGATCGGCGGACCGGATATATCGCGGCTATGCGGTGACCCACAGGCCAGCCGAGTTCGCGCCTGGCCTTCCACCAAGTTGAGCTCAATCGGCGCCGCGGGGCGCCGTGTTCGCTCACCCAGACCCCGCCCGTGCAGCGGGGTCCAAGGGCCAGACCCTGCACATTGCCGGTCGTCCGTATGCTCCGACCCTTTGGCGCTTTCGCCCTGGCGGTGGCAAAGGGATTGCACGGGTGGGGGCTCCATCCCGGGTGATGGCGCAACAGCGTTGCCCAGGGCACTGCTGCCGGTTCTGAGGCCTGGGCGGCGGATCAGCGCACCTTCCGACGTTTGCAGCGGCGGATTTGCGCCATCGCCGATCGACACCAGCAGGCTGCCGTCGGGAAGGCCAGAGCAGGCGGTGAGCCGAAATGCTGGGCTTCCGGGCTGTGTTTCTGGGCACCGCATAGATCACCCTCAGATCACTCAGAGACTGGCCGTGAATGCGGGCGCGCGGCCACCCGGGTGCCGTTTGGCCGCCACGCTCGCCTGCGCGTAGGCTCAGATAAATGAAACGGTTGCGCTCGAAATCGGGATCCACTGCCACATTCCAGCAAGCCCCCCTTTGCCCCTGGGCCAGCACCTCGGGCACCCCGGAAATTCGGCCTTGGATCGAGCACCCATTCGCGCACGAGGCGCAGGCGGCCTGGGACGCTCGGGTGATCAGCACGGAAACCATCCGGCAACCAGGCCATCCCCAGGGGTGCTCCAGGCCACGTGACAGGGCCTTGGGCCGAAACTGTGGTTGCCAGCCCGCCCCCGCCATGAAGCGGCGGCGTAGGGAGTGGGAGCCATGGCGGGGCCTCCTCCCCCTGCGGCGGCGCAACCCCCGCTGGCAACAGCAGCAGGCCAGCAGGCAGGGCTGAGCGGGAAGCCGGGCTTCAAGCAACTTGATTGTTCAAGAGAACTTGATGTTTCAGGAGGTCTGCGGGTCGGGGGGCCGGTCGACATGACCATGATTGGAGCTTTCCCAGGTGGCAAGGCCAGGTGGGCGGAGGCTCCATTTTCCCATTGCTCGAAGAGGTTCAGCGGAGGGCTGGCTGTGGCTCGTAGGCGCGGCATGCTGGGCGGAAGATCATGAGCTTTTTTCGTCAAACTCACCGAGGCGATGGCCAGCCGCCAGTCGCTGCTTTGATCACCCGGACCGGATTCCCAACCCGGAGATGCTGCGGGGACCTGGAGCCGCCAACAACCCCGGCAATGCTCCCTTTCTGGCCCAGGCCCGCCGCTGGATTCAAGACGGTTGATCGAGGCCACCGTTTGAAAAATGTTTTGCGCCTATAAAACCGAGCCTGGGCTTTTCTTATTTCAGGCGCTTCGGTCCGGATTTCGGCATTCGAGCTTCTTTTGCATTGAAAAGTGCGTGAAAAAAACTTGGTGCCGCTTCCGGTGCCCCATGAATCCTTCGATGCCCAAACACTTGTGACCTTGAACACGTCGGGTCGGCCCTGGCGCCCACTACGTCTTTCGCCCGAGGCTCGGGGGTCGGATTGCGAATTTTCACCCCCTCTCGGCCCTGGGCCGGGTTCCAGGGGGAACCATTTTCGTGGCCGCCCTTTTCTTGCTTCTTACCCGGAAAAAAGCGGGTGTGGTTTTTTGGGTTCCCCACCTTGGGGCCACCAAAGCTTCCCAAACCCGCGGGGGGCCTCGGGAAAAATGGATCTTTTTTCAAAGGGGCACCAAATTTCACCCCGGGAAAGAAAAAAAAAGGGGGGGGGGGGAAACGGGGGAAAACCCGCTCGTTACCCAAGTTATCTCCCTCTTTTT
>Ga0163217_1078755_pt1 | contig 16743 bp, 19 predicted proteins | sample SynspAceP_FD_185933 | JGI IMG/M metagenome (GOLD analysis project Ga0163217, IMG submission 185933) | Saline lake microbial communities from Ace Lake in Antarctica - Synechococcus sp. Ace-P (PacBio error correction) | ecosystem: Environmental > Aquatic > Non-marine Saline and Alkaline > Saline ... | reverse complement strand
CGCGGTGCCACTGGGTTCGCCTGCTCGAACACGTCGGGTGGATGGCGTGCCGGCACAAATGTTTCGTGGCAACGGCTTGAAACAGCATTGCGCTTCGCCAGTCGACCGTGCTCGCTGGCGGGGGCGCTAGGGGTTGGCCAGCGGTTGCAACGGGAAATGGCCAGAGCAGGTGCCCACCAGATCCGCCTCCCGCAGCAGCGTCAGGCTGCGGTTTGTAGACGCTTTGATCCGGCCGACTGGTGACAGGCGGTGCAATTTTCCAAGGTGTAGAGTCGTTCGCGCAGGACCGGCAGTTGCTCGCGTGCTGCTCCAGTCGGCAGGTAGGCCGCACGGTGCCGTGGCGTGTGGACGCGCACCACCGGCTGGTTTTGCCACAAGCCAATGCTTCCAGCATCTCGGCGTTCGGGGCCGCCGCCGTGTCTCCCACCCGCTGGCAGCCAGAGGCATCGCACAGCCGGTGGACTGGGTTGCACTCCAGCGGTAGCGGCTCGACGGCACCGGATCGCCATCGCTTCCGATGGGCGCCGGTGACAGGGTCAGCAGCTCCGCTCCGCAGCGGCCGCAGGAACAGTCGTGGGGAAAGGGGTTGGTGCATTCAGCGCCAGTGTGGGTGCAGAACCAGCGCCACGCCGGTGGCCGCCGCACCGGCGCAAGCCGGCAGCAAGCGAAGCTGTCGGGCAACAGGACCAGCTCATGGGTCCATTCCGGGAAGGCCGCCGGCTGGTAGGCCTTGTTCTTTTTCTTGAAACTGGCGCAGCAGCGAAGCCGTGCGTGATCAGACGCAGTCGCTCTCACCAGGGCGTTGACGGGGGTCTCCCGCGTCCGGGCCCGCATCGCCAAGATCTCTTCGGACAGGGTCGGGCGGTGTTGCTCCAGCAGGGCATTAGAGCGCGGGGGTGGAATGCCGAAATGGAGCTGGGGATGGCGGCATCAGCGCGCAGGGGCAGAGGGAGGTGCGCTCGGCGCCTTGCCAGGTGTCGGCCCCGGCCACAACGGCCAGATCGATGGGATGGCCCAGCACCTGAAACGGTCCCGGCGACGGGGTTCGTTGGAGGGGCCAGCGCCTCAAGCGTCAGCTCGTGAGGCCAGGTCGCCCACCCCCAGGCGTCCGGCCGGCTCGCCAAGGCGGAGTGGGGGCCCTGGGGGGGGGGGAACGCAGCTTGTCGAGTTCAGCGTAGCCAGGCAACAGACCTCGGGTCCGGCTCTGGCTGCAGGGGCTCCCGCCCAGGCGGCTGAGATAGGCGCGTCATCGTGGGAGAGGGCTGCCGCAGTCGAGTTCGACTCCAGCGGTTCGCCCGCACGCGGGGCGGGGGAGCAGCAGGCGGCGGCGGAGTCGTATGAGTCGCCCCGGTGCACCGCGAGCCATCGACGCGCAACTGCGCCTCAATTGGCGACAACCGCAGCGCAGGCGGCGCCGCAGGCTTGATGGACCGCCAGCCTCGGGACAGTGGAGCTGCAACCTGAGCCTCAGCTGAGGCCGCACGCGGCCGATCAAAGGCCGCGGGCCTGCCAGTCGGGCCGATTTATGCAGCCCTCCCCAGGGGTCGGCGGCGGCGTCTGCAGCCCCGGAAGCGGTGCGGCGCTCCATTGCAGGCAGAGATCCAGCCTTGAAACGTGACTGAACGTTTCAATCCGGTGGGAAAGTGTCGTTTGCAGGCCTTGGGATCGGAGGTGCCATAGGGGTGACCATAGGATTGAGCCGCTGCCGAAGGGCGTTAGGGGCCCCTGGGGCCTTCACTCCCTGTCACCGCCAGACGGACCCATGCTCGCTCTTAAGATTTCCGTTTATTCGGTCGTTTTCTTCTTCATCGGCATTTTTGTGTTCGCTTCCTGGCCAGCGATCGACCGCCCCCAAGCGCAAGTCTTGAGGATTGAGCACTCCAGCTGGTCACTCAGCTAGCTAAGCCACCCTTCCTAGCACTCTTTAGCTAGCCACTTCCAGCTGGTCATTGTCGGCTTCAGCTTCCTTGACGTGCAAGATTCGCCGTTGTCAGAATCTGGCGGGACTCTGGTCAACCCCATCCATGGACGATTCGGGTTGGGTCGGGTTGCGGCTGGCTTGTGGGTCCACAGCTCACGCGCAGGTACCCCCTGCCTGGCATTAAGGAGGCGGCTCTGCTCTGGATGCAGACTCTGCCTGAAGTACGCACCCAGCAGCCAAGCTGTCCGCTGGACGCAGCTGCTTCAGGCAGAAGTTGGCGTCGAGAGGTCGGCGAATCCAAAAAGAGCACCGATCGGAACTTCAGGGAAATCCAAAAAAGGCGACCCTGCCACCAGCGTGAACCGAGTAGGATTCTGGCAAGCACCTCCAGGCCAGAGCGCGAACCACTCCTAAGCAGCCGCTGGTTAACGCCAGGCAGCCCATCGGCGACTGCGGGCAATGGCCCGAGTGGCAGAACCAGTGACACGCCGGAGTCGCTGGCCAAGGTGCTTGAGATTCAAGCGTCAGCAGGCTTCTGAACACAGCTGATCCAGCGCGTTTGTCGCGACGGGGAATGATCAAGCTGTGTTGGCGGTGGCCGGCTGATGGCGGAACGCCTCGAGTACGACACCACGAAACCGCACGGTTTAGGCAGCGGCAGTGTCGCTTTCCGCGCGGACCAGTATTCAGGCAGCCGCTGCGCTTCAGGCGCTGATTACGAGGCGCGGGCGAGATGGGGAGTCTATGGGTCCTGGATTCTCAGCAACCGCGAGTGGATCTTCAATCAGAGTGCCGGTCTCCACACCCTGCGGACTGGCCGATCGCTGCCCGACCATTTTTGCGCGGTCCGGTTGGCCCCTCCTGGGCGGCCCCTTGGGAGGGCATTGTTCGAGCAATTTCGGTGACACCTTTTCAAGTTCAAGGGCAGCTCAGGAGGAGCTGCTGCTCGGCGCAGGCTGCAGCGGGCGGCTGATCAGGCAGGACGTTTTGCTTGAACTGGATTTCACGGCCTCGGCCCTGGGGCGCGACCCGAGAGGCAGCGCTCACAGCCGCTTCACCACGAGCTCAGGCAGCGGACCGGCCCACGAGCTTCGGCGAGTTCACAGCAGGCATCGGCTGCGGGGTGGCTGCAGCCATGGCTTGGAATGTGGGCGTTGTCCAGGGCGTGAAGCCGGCACCACCAGCCTCAGCAACTTGAGGACACTTCGCGAACGATCTCCCGGATCCTCAATTCTGGGTTTCGAGGTGGAGGGATCCTTCTGCCCGCAATGGTCGGTGGTGGGACGCATCCACATCGCGTCGTCGGGTGCCTTCGGGACCTTCAACGGCGGGTCGGAGGCAGCAATGCCTATCTTCTGGGCTGCGCTACCGCTTTTGGCGAAGATGCACCCCGAAAGCGCCCTTGGCAGGCGGCAGCGTCAATGCGCCGCCAAAGGGCTGCACGAATCGCCCGGAGGGAGCCCCGGAGCGGCCGCGCTCGCTGCCGAGGCCTAGAGGCAAGCGGCGATGGGCGGAGGGAGCGCCAGCTTTTCCCAGAAGTGGGGCTGAACCCAGGTCCAAGCCCTGAACCCCAGGGCCCAGCTACGCTTTCCGAGAAGCCTCCTCCTCAACTGCGTCAGCAGAACGTGAGCGGGACGAGGCGATCGACAACGATCGAGCAGCGCTCAGGCAAACGTTCAGGGCACGGAGGACTGGTGCTGAACGTCGTTTCGTTTACCCGGCGGAACCGACCTGACGAGGAGCGAGCAGAACAGCAATTTCGGTTCTGCACTCCCCCAGGTGCGCGTTATTGCGCAGGTCCCAAAACACAGGGGGGGGGGGGCCGGGGGGGCCCCCCAGGGGTCTGGTCCAGGGCACCCTGACGGGCTGCGCTTTTCAGTCGCGCGCATCAGATGACACACCGGACTGGCGCGCCAACGGGTCAGCTTTAGCAACGATCTTCACGCAGCCAGGTGTGGATGGAGCCGAGACGTGGTGGCCGTCCAAGAGCAGAGAACGGCGCCACGGTGATCGGCGCACCGCAAACCGCTGATTTTTGAGGATCGGTCTGTTCGGTCCCGTTGGCGAGCAGCACCGATCCAGCAGGACAGGAGGTGGAAAACGCTGGGTGTTCGGTTTCGACGCAGGGACCGCGACGGTTTTTCGTTCCGGGCCGCCGCCTCAGACAATCGGGATGGATCGACCGGAACTCTGCAACTGGAACCCCAGTTCTGCTGGAGCGTTTTGCCGTCCAGGCACAAAAAACAGCTACCCGCTGCCAGAACTTTCGCGGGGTCCTCGTCTTGTCGAGCAGGACGCGCATTGGGGATTCTGTTCGGCTGGAGCAGATCAACTGCCCCTACTGGGCTCGACGCGAGTTCAACCTCGATGCTCTCCAGCTTCAACCCGGAGAACATCGCAACGGCACCCGCAGCTGGGGGAAATGAGCGGGCCGTGGAAGCTTACCGCTGTGGTGACACGGTGCACGCTGTTTGCCGCCTATCGCCTTTGGATCTGGAACGGGCTCCTCGGTGAAAGGATGTCTATTTCCGCCTTGGAGGCTCCCTGGAACAGCAGGGGGGTCTTGCCGACATCTGGGACGAGTGAGGGGAACAGCATTTCTGCGGCTGGCAGTCGGCAACTACCAGAGGCACGAATTCATCAACGGCAATGAAGCGGGATATTTCGCAGCTCTTGGCGCGCCAATGCCGTTCGCGCGCCATACAGCTCCTCAATTGGCGAGGGGCAACCTACCCTGACCCGGAATGGCGGCCTTGCGCTATTCGCCCGTTTGGCCCCCGATCGTTGCGGGCCTGACTTCAACCAATCTCTTGCGATTGGCCTCTTCGGCGCGGCACCAAATTCAGAACGTCTGTCGTTCTCCGGCGGCCCACCCTTTACCCTGGGGAACTCAGCCAAACCCTATTCGACTTACCCAGATCACGGCTACCGCGGCCATCGCGTTGCGTGATGGGCTCAGCCATTTTGCTTCGTTCAGGCGTTGACCTGGGACCGTTGGGGGTCGGTGACCAGCAACTGCCGGACGCGTATTGCTGTCAACGGGGGGACGGCCTGGAATGTGGATCCATGTCTTCCAAACTATGGCGAGCTGACGGCTCGTTCGTTGGAGCTGCGCTGGCAACGGCCGCGCTATGCCTTAGCGTTGTTCTATAGCCTTTGAGGGAATGGGCGGCGGTTGCGGGTCAGGCTGAACGACTTTCGGCTTCACGGCACCGGCCGTACCCCTTTGATGCCCTTCCGCCCGGTTGTTCCGGTCAGCCCGCGGCCGCTGTTTGAAGCACGCGTCAGCTAGGGGCAAATTGACACAATAAGCAGTCGACGCCGCCGCGTAGCGCGAGTTCTGATCGTGGGCCACAGCTGGTGGTGGCACATTTCATTGACCGCTGAGCAACAGATTGGCGCGGCCCGGGCGCCTCTCGGCAAGTTGCGATCGGCAGCCTCAAGACAAGGCTGTCGACCGGTCGAGCTGGGAGTCGAGGGGGGGTCGGCGGTGGAGGGTCCTGAAGGTCGACGAGGCTGTCATGGCTGACCTGCAGGCAGGGACCCAGCGAGGCAGTGCAAAGAGGCATTCAGCAAAGCTCTTCGCCACCACCGCCGGATCCAGCGCATGCGATTGGGGGGCCTGTTCCGGCTCGAGCGCAGCCGAAATTTCGGTTCACAAAAAGGATCGGCATCCCCGGGCGCTCAGGCGATCACGGGATGGGCCCGGCGCTTCGACGGGTGTCGGCAAAAGGGCTGTTCCCCCAGGCCCTCGAAGCTGAGGCACTTGAGGAAACGAGCCGAATGATTGCGGGTCGGTTTGTCGATTGTCATCGCCACTGATCACCGCGCCTGCCCTGAACGAGCGGATCGGACCGGAGGGAAGGCGGCGTGCGAACGGGGGTTGGCATGGGGCCGCGGCTGGTGGGAGAAGGTGGAAGTGGCATTGATGGCAGGGTGGGGCAACAATTGACTCAGGAAAAGCGTGGCTCCGGTTGGAGCTGGTCGGTGGTGTAGGCGGGCGCCAGCAGCAGCTCGCCACATTCGGTGACGTGCACGAACGGCGCGGCCGCACCAGCGCGGGCTCATCAACCAGGGGTGCGGCCACGGCCGTAGCCTGGCGAACCTTGAAAGTTGCGGTTGCTGGAGCTGGCGGCTGATCTTGGCGGCCTTCGAGGCGGTCCGGATTCATGGGCAGACACATCGAGCAGCCCGTCGCGCCACTCAAAACCCGGCGGCGCGGAAGACCTGATCGAGCCTTCGGCTTCAGCGGCGCGGGCCACCCTTGCTCAGAGCCAGGCCACAACAAAAGCCTTGATTCCGCTGGGCCACGATTCGGCCCCGGGCCACGGCCGCAGCGGCGCGAGATCACTGAGCCGACGTTGGCTGAACTGCGATGAAGCAGACATCCACAGGACTAGACCGGCAATCGCAGTCCCCGGGGTGAGGTCCATGAGAGGTAAAGCATGCTCGGCCAGGGGCGCTGTTGGGTTCGAGCTGCTCGGGGTGCACGCTCATCGATGCCGATCCCCTGGCGGGGGTTATCCCCCAGCGTGACGTTGCTGAGCGCCAGGGGCGAGGCATTTTCGAAACGCACCTTCCGTCGTCGAAGTGGGCCTTCAGGCGCTGCCAGGCTTGCACCAGAGCCACCGCCCGCTCCCAGTTGCCCGGCTCGGGAGCCATCGGCATTGCCGTGCAGGTAGGCGAAGGTGGATGGCATCGGGAATTGTCGTTAGCCGCAGGGCGCACCAATCGCCATGTTGAGAGGGTCATGCGTTCCTCCATCGAGAGGGCGGTTCGATGGCCGGACCAGCAAATTCATAGGCATAGCCCACGCACCTTTGACCCCGAGCTGGGGGATCAGTTGTGGAGGATCAAAGTCCTTGGCGTACACACAAAGGCAGCCGGCCTTCCACCCAAGATGCGACGCACCTTGAGTTTGTCGATCGAAAAAGGCTCTGGGCCGCAGCCACCACGCACCTGGCTGGTGCCGATTGCCGAGGCGATTGCTCCGAAGGCCCACGTGGGTTGAGGCTATGCGGACGCACAGCACGGTCGATGCCTGGCTGGGTGAGGACCCAGCTCCGGTGCATCACGTGCAACATCCCTGGGACGTCCGCTAGCCGATGCGCGTGAAGGCTGGATGCCGTGCTCCTCGCAGTGGCTCTCCAAGGTGGCCAGGGCATTGTTCGGCCAGGGATTCAAGCGAAGGGGCCGCGCCTGGGAGTAGTCGGCCCGATGGATCCCGGTGAGCCCACCGTCCTCTTCCGGGTTTGGCGCCACTCCAGCCAGCTCCGCGAGGGCCGAAGGCCTGGGGACTGGTCACCTCGTGGATCAGGTGCAGACGAGGAACAGCTGGGTGGCGCGCCGGGCAGCTTCGCAGCGCCGGTGGCAGATGCCCAACTTGTCGATACAGAGTCGTTCCGGAACTCACCGTGACCTCCGCGATCCAGCAACCTAAACCGAAGGGGGGCGCGAAACGGCGGCCGGCTCTCGCAGCAGGTGAGAACCCGCAATCACCTGGCTGGCCGAGACCGGGGAATCGCGGCTTGATCGGCCAAGCGCAGGCGCAGTTTGATTGAGGCTTCGCCAACGCTGAGGGTCTGGATCTAGGGCACAGGCGCGCGGGCACCGAAGCGAACAGAGCCGCCTCGCTGCCTCGGGCCCGCCACGGCGAAGATGAAACCTGCCCGACGCTTGATCGGCATTACTCCGCAGGGGCGGCAATGCCGGTCACCGCATGGCCCAGTCACTGCAGTCGGCGACGACCTTCGGCCATCGCCAGCGCACTGGTCGCTTCACGCTCCTATTGCCGCCAGGGGTTCCCGCCGGCACTCCATCAGCTTCCTGCTGATTGCGGTTGCTGTAAGAAATCACGCCGCCAAGAAAACATCGGAGGCCTGCACCCCGGCAGGGCAGCACGAGGCCCCCACCGGTGCACGATTCCGGCAACAGCGAGCGTCTCTGCCCCCGTTGACGCAGTACCAGCAACACGAGGCCAGGCTGTCGTCTTCGGCCGCCGAAACAGAGCGGCCGGTGCGCTCGCGCAACTTCGCTCCACCGCACAGCAGGGCCGGGCGCCGCGGCCGTGTCAGCCCGGGCAGTGGTCGCAGGCTTCACTCACCGCGCACTGCATAGGTGGGCCACCGGATGGGGTTCTCAAGGCGCAGGCAGATCGTCCACCTGCTCGGCCAAGGCTGGGTTCGCCGGATGCCCCAGAAGCGCAGGCAGGCGGCTCTGGAACCACCCACGCCGAAGGCCTGCCCGCTAGCCAGTCCACAGCGTGCCATTTCCACATCGGCACCGCAATCTCGCGGGGACCCCGGGAAGGTGAGCACGTTGAGCCCGGTCGAGGAGGCTTTCCAGATCATTTCCCGCGCCCGTACCGGATGGGATTGGGCAACACCTGGGCGCGGACGGGCAACAGCGCCTTGCTTTGGAGTTTGTGCGCCACAGGGCGACGCGGCCCGCGAGTTTGGCGTGATGTCAGCCAGAATTCTTCGGGCGCTCGCTGCAAACGGTGCGCCGGAAAGGCCGGGTTCCAGGCCATCGGGTGTGAGGTCGTCGGGATAGGGGCAGGGCCGCCGGAACACAACAGCAGGCTGCGGCTGGCGCACTCGCGCACCACTGGATCAGCCGCTCCCGGTTGTCGCCACCACGGTCTTGGCGGTAGTGGGGGGGAGGCCTGGGCCGCCCATTCTCGGGGCAACCAGGGGCGTTTGCCGTTGAGAATTTGGTGCGAGCAACAGCTCGGTGCGATGTTGCAAGAGATCTCAGGCAGCAAGAGGGCTCTTTCGCGGCACTGCTTGATCCTGCACTGCTGGTTGTCTGGAGACTCAGCGGAAAACAGCTGGGGTCAGCCTAGGCATCACGGAGCATTGGAACGTTTCGGAAACGCCGCACCAGGCGTTTCTGGCGGGAGCGCACAAGCCCATCAGCACCGCCGTGGCGATCGCAGCCAGAGAAGCGCATCTCCACAGGCACAACAGAGCCAGGGCCGCAGCCACTGGGTGAAGGCATAAAATCAGACACGGTGCGGCGATGGCTGAAGCGGCCGCAGCAAGCCGGTGGTGAAGATGGGCGTGGCCGGTCGGGGTAGAAGGGCGAGTGGGCCCACTCACTCGGCCGGCCCATGATCACCGCGACCATGTCCCGCCGCGCACGCGAAAGAATCAGGAGGGGGAAACAGCAGGCTGACGGTGGTGAGCCCTTGGCGGGGCCACGATGCGATAGCCGCCAGGGCAAACCGAGGAAATAGAAGCCAGCATCGCATGAAGATGCGGCGGGGTTGAAGTTTGTGACGCAGGAAGCCGCAAAACAGCACCGGGCCAGGGCGGCAAGCCAGCAGGCCAGCGGCGCTTCTGCTGCGAGGCTGAAACCTCACCGACAGCAAGCGATCGGCGGCGATGCCACCCACACCGGCGGCAGGGCCATCGAGGCATCGATCAAATTGATGCATTGTGATGGCCCACCAGCAGATTCACCGTGGCAGCAGGCTAAGCCATCGGGCAGCACCAGGGGCGACCCTGGGCAGCGAACCAGACGAGGGGAAGATCAAATCCCGCCGATTGCGCACCTTTCGCTTCCGACACCTCGCACGCCCCTGGACCGGCCAGCCTGGGACAGGGGAGCAGGGCGAGAGGTCGTCGGCAAGGGCGCATCAAAAGAAGCAGAGAGCTCCACGGCCAGGGTCGGCCAGAATCAGTTCATCCTTTGGCGGCGCCAGGCTTGCCGAGCCACCCGAGAAACACAAGTGATCCCAGAGGCCAGGGGAAAAGCCGGCACCATGCGGAACCACCGAGCGAACCATCGGGACGGCGTGCTGCTTGCGCGGATCGGGGGTGTTCATCAGGCCATAGACGCAGGCCAGGACGCCGGACCAGCGGAACGATCAGGGCCGTGAGCACGGCGGCAATGCCGAAAACGTGACGACCAGCCCAACTTTGGAGCGGACTGCCGAAACAGATCGGCGCGGCTGGTATCATAAACCGATCAGCTTGTGAGCCGACAGCTTAGGGATGGGCGGTCAAGACCATTCCTGGGCGACCTTGGAGCGGCCCATTAGAGGGGGAACGGTCACCACAAGGCCTTGACCCGCTCGCGAGGCAACGCAGATCGAACGACGGCAATCGCGGCGGGCTTCATGCAGGCGATCAGCAATCACCTCGGCCACCTTCCTCGAAGGCTTCGTTATTCGAAACCTCGTGTCGTTCAGGGCGGCGCTAACCAATCGCAGGCACTGGTCACGAACGGGGATTTCAGGGTCAAGGGAACGGTGTTTTTCATTGGCGGTGATGTTCACATCGCCTTCATCGCAGATTCAGCCACCCTTGCCGGTCAGGGCGACCGAACGCGATCGATCGAACCAGGTTGGTTATCGGTGCCACCGGAGACGACCCGCAGGCCGGCGCTCGTCAGCCGCTTCAGCCAGGCCTTGGGCGTTGGCCACACCTGCTGGTGTAGGCCGGAAGCCTGGCTGGAGCGCCTCTCCGAAAGGCACGCGGCCTTTGCTGGCCACCAACTTGCGCCGCGGCCCCCCTTGGCTGCGGGAACACGCTTTGTCGAACTGGCGCCGAAGTCGGCGTCGTTGGTGCAGGTTCAAGCCGCCGCGGGGCCCGCAGGTATTGTGGTGGTGGTTCGGTCGTGACCACGATGGCAAGGGAAATGGGGCTGGGGTTGCACCCCAGCGGGCGGACAGGCGGCGTGTGGGCCTTGTCGCCAGAAGGTAGGCGCCGACCATTCGTTCGGCGATGGCGCGGAGGCCGCTGAAATCAATCGTGCGCGCGGTAGGCCCGAGTAGCCACAGAATGATCAGCTTGGGGCGGTGCTCCCAGGGCCAGCTGAGGAATCCACGGCAAAGATCAAAGTCAGGTGTCGGCGAAACGCCGTAGTTGGGACGCTTGAACCACTTGCTGACAACATTCACCGCGAGCCATGGGTGAGATGGCCCCGTGCGAAAATCATCCCAGGATCGTGTCAACGGGCTGGAGCAGGGCCAGAAAAACGGCGAAATTGGCCTGGGCGCCGCTGTGGGGCTGCACGTTGGCCCAGGCGGCCGACACAGCTGGCGGGCCGGGCGATTCGCCAGCTCCTCGGAGTCGCGTCAAACGTGGCTCCACAGCCGCCGTAGTAGCGCTTGTGGGGCAAGCCTTCGGCGTACTTCGTTGGTGAGCAACGATCCCTGGCGCCTTCCATCACCGCCCGCGAGAGTGAAGTTCTCGTGGCGATCAATTCGAGATGGTGCTGCTGCGCTCGCCCTCCTGGCGCATCAGTGCCCGCGATTGGCGGAATCGCCGGCCGCGAGGACTGGTTCAGGGCGGCACCGGTGAAATCCGTCATCGCTGCCAACGTCAAGGGCGTAGTGGCTCATCGTAAGAAAGACGAAACGCAAGCAAGACGAAACAACCGTGCCGTGGACGAAACAAAAACGTTGGACTGATCAATAAAAAACCGCCCGGGGACGGTTGAAAGCGCGGCTGGGAGAGATTCGAACTCCCGACCCTTGATCCGTAGTCAGATGCTCTATCCGCTGAGCTTACAATGCGCCTTTGAAACCGACATTCTAGCCGCACGGGGTTGGCCATCGTCAAACTGCCTGACGTTTCGACAGAAGGAGAGAATGGATCCAGGCGCTGGGGGCCTTGTCCTTTCCTCCATGCCAAGCCGCTGGTACGGCCGCGACCCCGCCGTACCACCTATCGCCACTTCGAGCGGTCGTTTCAAACCTCTGCCGTCCATGGCGGGGTGTTTCCGCCTTTCAACAGCGGGCCCTGGTTCCTGCAGGGGCTGCGCCATCCCGTTCCAGCACTGGGGCTGGGCTTGACGCTGGCTGGGCCGCTGTCTGCTGATGCATTCTATCGTGTTTGCGACTACATGCGAAGTCGGCACCTAGTGGCTCCATCCTGAGGAAAGGGATCGCAAACTGCACCTTGAGTTTGACGACAGCCAATTCCAAGAGCTCTCGCTGGCTCTGGCCGACCGCCTTCTACATCCAGGATCGCTGGTGCACCTCTACTGGGGACGCCGACTGCCGATTCCCTGGCGATCGACTGTCCGCCCGATCGATTCAGGGGCGCTGGGATCTTCGCGCACGCCAGGCCCTCGAAGCCTTCAGGTGACCGATCGGCGGAAGGGCGGCGCTTGCCGTTGGCCCGTTTGACTTCCGGCGCAACTAGCCGGGATCTCGAAGACATCCTCGGAACTCCTTCTGCTTCCCTAAGCGGTTGGCAGGGGGACAACAGGCGCACCAACTGGCATAGTGTTTGCCCTTCCCGCAGGCGCTTGGATGCTGGCTCGAGTCACCAATGCCGTGAGCGTGGTGAGCCAGCGCATGGCAAGCTGGGCGGGCGGCTTGATCGGCAAGGTGGTCGATGCCGAAAGCCCAAGGTCGAGAAGGCCCTGATCCAAGGAATTGGAGGACAGCTTTTCGGGAATTCGGCAATCGAGGCGAAGATCTATTCCCTTGCATGGTCCGTTGATGGCTGAAGGCGCAACACCTGGAGATCCCTGGTTCAGTGCAGCGAAGAACGGAGCGTGCGGTCTAAGAACGGACGGCTGAGCCGTTGCCGATACTGTTGGCTGAGCCTGCTGGGCTTCCGGGCACTCACGGCGGCGGTGCCAGCAGGCCATACAGTCCCAGCCGAGGCCGGCGCTGGACGGCACCTGCAGCAGCAGGCCAGCAGGCCGGCGCCAGCGCACACCTGTTCGACAAGATCCAGGCCGCCAGACCGGCACAGCGCCGCTGCGATCAGCAGGCGCGTGTCGCTGGCCAGCGGGCGCAGGGGGAGCTCGCCGAAGACCGCTTGCGCCAGGGCAGCAGCAGGGCGGACGGCAGGTGATCCCAGGGTTGACGGGCCACTGGTTGGCCAACACCAGACGGGAGCTCCAAATTCAGGGCGCTCAGCCTGCACCCCAGGGCGTCGGGCCGCCGACGAGAACCCAGTCGAGATCACGTTGAAAACCGATCCCGGCCGATCGAAAAAGCGAAACGGGTCGTTCACGGCATCACACCAGGGGAATAGAACACCGCAACAACGACATCGCGCCCCAGATAGGCCGGCATCCCGAGTCCGTTAGGCATCAGCAGTGACCACCGACCAGGGCGGCGCCTGGCTGGTCCCGAGCCCCCGCTCGTTAAGACGAGGGCGACGATCGGGCCGGCCAGGCCCACCATCAAGGCGCCGAGGCGGCGCAACATGCTGGCGTTGGAAAGCTCAGGCCCTGGCGGATGCGGGCCCACCAGGGCGGCCGGTCGGCGGGAGCCGTTGAGCCGGGGAACACCGGGCAGAAGGGGCACCAGCAGCACGTTCAGAGACAGGCAGCGGGGTTTGCACCAGGCAGATTGGGTAGCCGAGGCCGGCGGCGGTCCAACGATTGCCGGAGGCGAAGAAACAGGATCGGTGAACCACATAGAATGCTGCAGCATTCCGAGGAAGAGTGGTGGCCGGGCCATCACTGCAAAGCACCTCACGAACGCCGGGATCGGTGCCAGTCCAGACGAGCCGGAAAGCGATTGCAGGCCCTTGTTGGCGAGCGCCGGCAGCTGGTATCAACCACTTGCAGCAAGGCTCCGAGGCGGTGGAGCGTGCGGCCAGGACGACCCGCCCGCAGGCAGCGCCGTGGCGTGGCAGGCTGTGGTCGGCGCCCTGTTGCCACCAGAGCAGGCCGATCCAAGCGGATTCATCGCCAGGCTGGAGACCATGCGGGGCTGACGGAGGGCAGGCCAGAAGACATCGGCGCGTTGAGGGCGCCGAAGCCAAGGACGATTCAACCCCGCGAACAGGGCCATCGGGTGCACCAGGCGCAACCTTGCAGAACGGCAATGATGGGCGACAGCCCCGAGGCCCGGCCCCACCAGGGTGATTAACGGAATCGGCCGCCGGCCACCAGGCAGGATCGTGACCGAGCAAATCCGACCCACCAGAGGTGTGATCGCAAGCTAGCACGTGGGCCCCTTCCTGGCGGGGACGGCGCGCCAGCACGCTCACCATGGCGCTGTGGAACGGACCGTGGATCCCCCCCCAGCAGGATCAGACAGAAACCCGGCGCACGTAGGCGTAGTTGTAGGCGTCGTAGGCGGCCCGCACCCCGAGCGGCGGCGATCCCTGCTGTCGCACAGGCCGGCCACTTGCGTCAGGCGGGTGCCATGGCCACGATCAGGGCGATCCGCCTCAGGGTTTTCGCAATCCGTCGCTGCCGAAGCCGCATCGCCGGCTGATTCTCCCCTCTGCGGTGCAGCATGGTCTGCGCCTCGCAGCATGCCCACCCAGATCCCTTTCTGGCCCCAGACCTGGTCGAAGGGGTGTTGCTGAAGCGATAACAAGCGTTCTCTTGGCGATGTTGGGAGCTGGCAGGCGGGCAGGTTGGTGACCTGGCACACTGCCCCAACACGGGCGTGGACCGGGTCGGTGCTCAAGCCCGGAAGGCCTGGTTGCGGCTGGCGGCACGACCCGCGGCCGGAACGCCAAACCGACTTGGACCTGGGAGCAGGCAGGTGAGGTGGGCGCCGATGCGTGAGACGGCTGGGTGGGGGTTGAATACGCCCTTGGCCGAATCGACTGGTGCGTGGCCACGATCGAAGCAGGCCTGCCTCGAGCCCTGCTGGGCCGATTCGAGTCGATCAGGGGCGAGGGTCCCGTTATGCCGCCAACGTCGCAGTCGCATCGACCTGCTGCTGAGCCCGGCCGCGGCGGCGGGGTGATCCCGGCGAGCTATCTGGAAGTGAAAGACACACCTTGGAGCCGAGGGGGATCTGGCCCCTTTTCACGGACACCGTACCCGCAGCGCGGGCAGAAGCATCTGATTGAACTGGGGCCGCCCTGATTCCCCACGCGCGGGCCGTGCTGGTGCCATGCTTGAAGCGCTGGGATGTGAGCCGAATTCGCTCGGGGATTCCGCCGAATCCCCGCTACGGGAGCTGTTCGCGAGGCCTGACCAAGGGGTGGAGGTGCGTTGCCTTGCCGCTACGTTCGAAGCAGGCCGTGACCTGGCTCGTGGAGGTGCGCGGTTGTGCCGAGCAGGGTCCCAAGATCGCAACGCTGAACGAAGATTTCAGGACTTCTGTAGCGGAATGCGACCTGGAGGGAGCAGAACAGGAGGCACTTGCGAGCATTTTAGCCACAGATGGAACGACCTTTTTTAGGTTGCCAATGTCCACATTGACGTTCATCCCTCTGCGATCAATCGCTCCGATGACGTTGCTCTCCATGCTCCTTCGCCGGCCCAAGCCACGGCGGCTGAAGGACACCCAGCCTGCTCGATGCTCCATCCCTGCTTGTTTTGGCCGCCATCAAGGGTCTGGAAAGATCAGGGCACTGACTGGCTGGCCTGTATTCCCTCGCCCTCTCGGCTGGAGTTTTCAATCTTTCGGGCCCATGCCGCTGATTGCAAGAAGCTGACACCAAGCTTCCTTGGATCAACAACCTTTTTCATCTTCGTGCAGCGATTCCTCGTCATTTCATGAATGCGGTTCGCATGGTCGAAGCCGGGATGTATGCGGAGACAGAATGCCGTTCAACATCCTGCCTCAAGATCTGATTGTTTTTGCATGGCCCAACGCCTACTGTTCGTTGGCTACTCGATCATGTACGGCAACGCCGTGATCGGCGGACTGGGCTGTTCTTCAAGGCATCTTCTTTGATCTGCGGTAAACCCGGAGATGGTCACCGGACGGCTCCGGTTACCAACCGTTGACTTCTTCTTCCAGGTGGCCTTCGCCGCCACGCCGCACGGATCGTTTCTGGCCTTGTTGGGCCGAGCGCATCAAGTTCAGCGCCCTTTGTGGTGTTCTCCGTTGTTCTGTCGGTCTGCTCTATTCCATCGCCGGATCGTGGCAGTGGAATGTGGCTGGCGAGTGAGATGGGGCTTCATTGGACTTTGCCGGCTCCTCGATTGTCACTCCTTTGGTGCCTGGGCCGGCTTGGTCGGCGCGATCATTCTCGGCCCCGCATCGGCCAAGTTCGTCATGGCAAAACCCAGGCCTGCACTGGACACAAGCATGGCATTGCACGCTGGTTGCCTGATCCTCTGGATCGGCTGGTACGGCTTAACCCGGGTTTCGGTGTTGGCGTGGGATTCAGACCCGTCCCCTACGTGGCCGTCACACCACCCTACGGTGCAGCGGTTGGTTGCATCTCCCGGAACCCCTTGGGTGTCCCAGATTCGCGCGGCAAACTGGACCTGGACCGATGACCATCAACGGCAATCCTTGCCGGTGGTGTGGTGAGCGTCACGCCGGTTGCGATGGTTTCAATCCATGGCGGTGCCTGGATCGCCGGCTTCCATCAGGTGTGGTCCTGGTGGTCTTCTCCGCTGGCGATGCTCGATTTCCGTGAGTATCGATATCCGTGGTGCCTTCTTTCCGTTCAGCGGCAAACCATGTGCATTGTTTGGGGAAACCTGGGCTGTTGGCCTGATTCAGAACAAGGACAAAGGCACTGCTTACGGCCATGGCTTTGGCCAGTTTGGCTATTCAGATCGTTTGGAGTTCTGGCTATACGCATCTTTCGCCGTTGTCACCTTCTTGGATCCTCTTGGTCGGTGCTTACGGCGGTCTCCGGAGGTATTCCGGGTGAGGCGAAATCGGAAGAAAGCGAGGGGCCTCGACGCATCAGCGAGGCACAGCATGGGGGCTTATTTTCCCGATTTTTCGGGTTCTCCTTTCTGTTGGGGGCTGATTTCGGATTTCCCACCCCTTGTTTTTGGGCTTCTTCCACCACCCGGCTTTCGGGGGGGGGCGTGGGTTTTTTTTTTGCGCCAAAAAAAAAAAAAAAAAAAAAACCCCCCCCCCGGGGGTTTGGGGGGGGCTTGGCCCATAGAGAGTCAGGCGGAATCTTCTCTCTTTT
>Ga0163217_1116500_pt1 | contig 16744 bp, 14 predicted proteins | sample SynspAceP_FD_185933 | JGI IMG/M metagenome (GOLD analysis project Ga0163217, IMG submission 185933) | Saline lake microbial communities from Ace Lake in Antarctica - Synechococcus sp. Ace-P (PacBio error correction) | ecosystem: Environmental > Aquatic > Non-marine Saline and Alkaline > Saline ... | reverse complement strand
AATGGCTACTACTGATAAATAGAAGCATTCTTTAGGGCTACAGAAATTGGTTCGATGTGGTTATAAATGGCTAAGAAGACGTGGATCACAAACAACCGATGACAACAAAAATCAAGATTAGCCTAATCTACGGCACTAGGTTAATTACAAAATAAATCTCGAAAAAACCCTGCTGCAGGTTTTTTTTATGCCCAAATTAGTAGCCTTAGTTTCAAACTTTTATAAGCTTACTATAATACATTCACCTCTATCAAAAAATCCTACTTGCGAAAGCCAGATCGTCCACGTGAAAGCTCCTATGAAAAGGAAATCATACTTTCAGAGCTCTGGAAATTAATTAAGCATTCTATCGTATCGGGTACGCCTTCAATGTGCAGTCGATTTTCCAGGCATATCTTTCTCCGTTAAATCATATCTGCTGTCTTGCGCCAGACTTTCCATCAGGATTTAAAAAATTCAAGGACATAGTGAGTGAAGCAATAATGTGGCTGCAATGGAACTGCCGAAGCGAAAGGGAATTCCGAACCTCAAGTCAAACCGAAGATCATCTCGCTCCAGAGATAATTATTAAACTATGAAGCCAGAATTCTTTGATGAGCAAGCAACCATTTTTAACCTGCTACATTAACTCAATAATCGTCTCAACCAATGTGTTAAAAAGCATTTGCTCACAAGGGACTGCTGAACGTGGTGACACTAAGTGTTTTTAAAGTTTAGCCTTGACATTGCCAATCCCTATTCGGTTCAAAATCATCCAAGCGCAACTAAAACTCAGAGCAAACAAAAGGATTAACAGAGAATGTAAAAACGTCGAGAAAATTGGAATTACCTTCTTAGACCATTACTTACAAGATCATCACTTTAGCTTCGCCGAACATGCATACTTGAAAGTATGAAAAAGAAACAATTATTATCCTACTTGTATCCTTGGTATTGCGCAGCTTTTTTTACACCCTGGACCGCTACGCGAAAATCCAGAAATTACATGGAAAAAGATCGACAGGCGTGACGCAATTTAAAATTTATCATTCAACATCGAATTCTCGTCACCATCCACAAAACAAAATAAAGAGTGAGTTTTTTTCAATCAACCACTTATCGAGTTAAAGCCCAGGAAATTGGTAGGAAAATCGAAAAGTGCTGAAGTTCCTTGACGAGGTTCAAGAGAAGGAAATACATCAGCAAGTTACCGGAGTTACTTGCTACGGAATTTAAATCTTTCTTTCTCAATCATGATGAACCGAAAGCGATAACTTCTTTACTTTGGCCGGATCAAACCGGCAGTTAAACCTTATGATTTGGAGGTTACATAATGCTCGACAATATGGAAAAACAGTATCACGCTCGATTTTAAACCTGCTTATAATCCCTTTTATCGCATACAATCCAATATTATGCCTCGCCCGCGTCCTCCAAGGAAATCTACTTCCTTATACTATCTATGGAGAAAAAATTACAAGAAATAGCCTTTCTGACTAAGCCAATTCTCTTTAATTTGTCAAATTGATTCAAAAAGGTTTCTCGACCCTTTTTAATTACCCCCTGGTCGAATCGAAATTCCCTTAAAATACCTATGAAAAATCTCAATCCAATCGATTAAAAAAATATTTATAGCACTTACCGAAAGCCCGAAGAATCGGAGCCCGCTGCACTCAATCGGTCTGAAGTGGAAAGCATTCGAGCTTATGAATCCCTCAAGTGCTGAATGCATTGGATCGAAGTCTTACGCCACCAAGCATCTGATCTTATAATACTGAGCCTATACTACTTGATATTGGTTAGAAGACCTTCACCAATTTTTTGGGCACAAATGTTTCTAAAGGTCAAAAAGTCTGTTTCCACACGGTGCTACACTTTATCCCAACCGACGGCGAATCTTGTCAAATCAAAAAGAGCAAATCCATCATATGAGGTCAAGCTTCCAGAAGGATATTTCTTGCTAAGTATTATAATTGTGTTTGGGAAAAAGCACGTGAATCCTAGTCTTGGATACCGATCTATCCCAATGAAACTCCGGTCTTAAGCTATCGAGTAGCAGATCATATTTGGAAATTGGCATTACTCCGAAATCGGAGCCGACTGCTGCGTCGCATTTAGTGTAGGCGATGAAGCTTTGCTCCAAAGAGCTATGCATTATACGACCATGAAGATAGTAAACTTCAATCCAAAAAATCACGTTCGAAGTAAGGCTCAACTTACGTCCGCGCCTATGCAGAGTTGTTTACCAAGATTGAAGTGCCCTTCTCCACATGCTTCCAGATTTCTTGAAATCATTGTACTTGGACCAACTAAATAATGGTCGATATCACCAATTTTACCTACATTGATCTCGTGAGCCGCTTCATTTCGATGCACTTATTTCCGAGGGGAAACATCATGTGGAAAAAGTCCAAAAGGAACGTTTCAAAACTTTGGAACTGAAAATATAGAAGCTCTCCGCGAACGATACTATATCAAGGATCAACGCGGACCTTGTTACGCAGTTGTTTTCGTGGAGTATATTCTCGCGTTTCAGCAACCAAAACACTTCTACTTTCCTCCATATTCGCCATTTTTCTCCTATAATCATATCCGAAAAAGGAGCACATTCATTGTTGTGAACGACGCCTCTTTACCTTGAACTGCACCATCACCTGTCTCGATAGCCACGTTTATGCATGAAAAAATCTCGTCATGTTCACTTTGCTCACTAACTCCTCTCTAATAACGACTCAAGAGCCAAAATAGGTTCTTGAATAATCGATGTACCCGAATTCAGTGAATATATTTTAAAATTGATCTCTATGGGGCATATCAATCGTCTTATCGAAAGAAAATACACACGGAAGTCCAAAAGAATTTTGATAAGTCTTAACAATGTAAACCATAAACTGAATCGATTTACTGCAAAATCGCAAAACCTTATCGTCGATTGATCGCAGCTGATTTATGAAGAAATCCTCCGATCATGGCTCAGCAGTGGTATATCAGAAAATTAAATACTGATAACTCCCGAGCCAAAAATTTTTTTTTTCCCCCAATTGAAGATTGAAAGCGCATTAAGCTTCTCAGATTTTGGCACATCAACGCTAACTTGAGATATACAAAGAGTCTCACCAAATCGACTATGCGGAGAAGCAGACTTTTGAACGTCTCAACCGTCAAATTTTCAATCCATAATGAAATTTGATGTGAGCGAATCCTGTGTTAATCGGATGGAAAGTTTGTTTCAAAATATCAATAAAAGACAGACGGATGAAATTTTTGAAGATGCACAGTTCTATAACAAACAAGAAAAAGCGGATACTGAAATAAAGACTTGCAATTTTTCTTCGGAAACAAAAACTGCCAGAAAGTTGCTTAACCGGCAAAGAGTTTGCTTTTTAGACCTCTATCTTCTGTAGAAAACATCCTATTGACTCTAATGATTGATCTGTGAAAGAAGCATGCTTCAAGATCACCTTTCAGTATGCCCTTCAATGAGCGTGAAGAAAAAGTATTAGTATGATAGGTTGGTGGAGGATAAATCACTAAAGCTGCTGAGTTCGCAAAAGTATTCTGGTTCGCAAGATTTTTGAACTTGGATTGCCTTTGCAAAACAAGCTGCAGCTAAAGAAGTATTCAGGAGATTTTCAAAAATTCCCTGAGGTTAAAAGATCTTTCATTATTAGGGATAGGCTGTCACCTATATCAAGGAAAAGTACCTTTGAAATCAGGAAAGAATATTATTACAACGATGGGGTCTTCTATGTCTTTCAGAATTAAAATTGAATCTGGAAAAAATCCTATGCCTAAGTTTTCACCTCAGGTCAGAGAAAAACACTGACGATAAGGGTAATTGACAAAACAATGAGTAAATTTATTCAAAGCTTCGGAAAAATGAGTAGCGCACTTGATTCCTACATAAATGATTCAAGAGGAACTTGCAAAACTGAAAAAACTGGCGACTTCAGGCTATGGTAAAAAATGTCGAATTGACTGAGAAAACCAACAATTAAGATGAATTGGCAACGCAAATCTCAAATATTGCTGAAAAAAAGAGCAGAAATCGAGCATTTAAAAATAAGATAAAATTAGTAACATTGTGGAGAACCGACCGTGAGTCCAGAACTCGACCCGAATGAAGTTGACTTAATCAATAATTATTATTACAAGAAATCACCATTTTATCACCTATTTATCCAGCGATTATATGCAAAACCATTAGCCATTCAAAATCTAAATAGGATCGTGAAACCATGCGCAGTCAAGATAGGATAATCAAAATCAGGCATGCCGCAAGTATCAATGAATAAAAGTGAGAAATATTAAAGACGAATTGATGATATACCCAAATTTATTAGCACATGGTTGTCAATTTGACTGCATGTGAGTCTTGGACCAAAAAATAATAACGCCGTGTAGCGAACAGCTAAAACAGTATTTCTATATCATTATGCTTTTGGAAAAATGTCCGCTTAATTATTACCCACTACTCTAGACTTTCGTATTCTCATAGGTGAACTAAACTAAAAAAACCTATGGAGAAAACTATATATCTGTCTGCACCTTAATTGTTACTGTCCGGGGACGCGATTCAGGTGGCTGGATCAAAAATAAAAAACGCAAAGCTCGGAGGAAGAAAAACCAAAGAAAGGAAATCCATCTTCGTGAGCAAGACAATGCAACGATCAGAAGAGCGATTCTAGAATCGACAAGAAAAATATCTAAGCGGAAATCATTGTTTTGCGAGTGAATGAATACCAAGAAGAAAACATCATTCATCACCAACGAAATTAAGTAAAGCAGCGTGAGCAGCAAGTTATCGAAAGCTGAGCATTAATGCGTAAGAGCTTTAAATTAATATAAAAAGAAAAATTTTACTGCTCACGATTCTGTCCAAGTAAAAATAAAACTTGAGCGCATTACGAATTCAAACGAATGCATATTGATAAAGTAGCACAATCAAAAACCGAAATAGCCCGGATGAATGGTGAAAATTGCTTACCGAATACGGCGAATTCTAAGCTTCTTCCCAAATCAAAACATCTCGATAGGCTAAACTAAACGGCGACTAAGCAGCTAAGAAAATTGTATGTATACCAACAAAAGGACAGCTACAGAGGCATCTTTGGAAAACTGACGTTGTCTGTATTCAGTATACGAAAGCGATTATATAAAAGAAAAAATTACGAGGTAAAGGAAGAAATATACCGAGCTGAACATCTACGTTTAAAAATTTTGGTAACGATACTCCTGAACCATCAATTATTCTGATTATCCATCGGAGAGAAAATGCAAGACTTTCTCTTCCACAGTATTCGTACAAGATGCGAAGAATCACCCTGCCATATCGAGGAAGTCTAGCTAAAAACTGAGAAGAATATCGAAAAAAAATCTCGAAACGGGCGAGCACTGTATCGATCTTGGTATCATGTTATTCATCCCGAGCTAATCCGAATGAGTCGAATGATAATCTTCTCTTACGACAGAAACCTATTGCAACATTCGAGAGAAGTCGCTAAGCTTGCGCACCATGCCAAGATTTGAATGCTAAAATGGCGAACGTGCTTTGCCTGATCATGATTATGGTAAGTTGCACCAGAGCAAACTCCCTCACGCAGTCCTTGGAATGAGCTCGCGAAGCGCTACATAAGAGCATCCTGAAATTTGCAATCGATCGTAGCTCACCATTGACAGATCGAAGACTACATATCTCACCGATATCAGGCTTTGATGCGATTCCGGAGCTCGGCCAGACCCCGAAGGAACGTGCATGGATAGCACATCAAGCTTTGAAAAATTTGAAGAATTAGCCACTTGCTTTTGATGGCGTTAACAAATGCTTCGCATTTGCAAGCAGGCGAGAACTTAGAGTTTTGTATATTGCAGATAGTCGATTGATGCTACAGCTGTAAGCTTTCCTCGACATTCTCAAAAAATCGAAAAAAAGATGCAATACCCAACAGATTAAAATCACATAATCCGTGAAATGCGGCTAACTACTCTAGATAATTTCTGATGCAAACATAGAGATGCATTACCTTTAGGTTTCTGCCATTTTTTTTTATGAACAGCAGCAAAGATTTCATCCGTTGATAATTGGTCGGTTTCAGGAGCTAGGTAAAATCTATCAAGAAAGCTAAGCACTGGATATCCGAATTCTAGATCGTTCATTTCCTACTTCAAAAAATCTCGCACTAGCCATCGTGGAGGATTTAAGCAAGAAACTATCCGGATCTTTCTGTAAAGGAATTTTAGAAGATATTGAAGACGTTTCTCAGAGATGGAGATTATGATCGACTACAATTTGATGTGACTTTTGTTGAAGCGAATTCGTCTTCCTCATTTAGTTTAAAATCCTGATTATCCCTAATGCCTTATACAGCTCGACACCAAACTCATCGGAGCAATGAATCCAAATATGATTATAGTTTTCTCTGTCTGTTTTTAGATGGTATAAAAAGACAGTCATGATGGAAATAATATCTTGGAATTCTAGATCGCCCATTGCACTCAATTAGAAAATCAGATTATACAATGAGAAGTGAGTTCTTCAACCAAGCGTGGAATGCATATCAAACAATGGTTTCTGAAATGCAAAAATCGCAGTGAAATGGGCTCGCTCTAGAGTAACTGCAATTTCTATGAGCATGAAATTTTGCCTGATTGGAGAAATTTCTTCGAGAGACCAAATAAATCCTTTTTTGAAATCAGCCAGCTTTATATAGTGCATTGTTCACTCCTACTCAAGATCTAGGGTGGAGAGCTTAAGAAATCTGTAATACTCTCTCCAACTCGGATTAATCCTCATAAGCTCTAGATTTTCCCCCCAAAACTTTCATTATACAAATCCTCCAAAGTTTCATAGGGTTGGTTTTCCCAAGCTGAAAAAAAAAAGAAATCACCTCGGATCATCATTTAAGGAAAACTTCCTCTTTGAAAATTCCTTTGTAGAAAAGATACCAGCGCAGCAAAGCCCAAAGTCATTTTAGCCAATATATTTTTCTCCCATAGAAAAGTAGGAGGAACCACTCGACTTTGAAATTTATGAAATACTAATCAAAGCAATAAGATTTAATTCGTTGCCGAATAGAATGGATTTGCAAAACGCTCAACATCTTCGCAAACTTTAATTCTGTTCGTCAAAGCCATACTGGAATGATCCTCTAAAAATCGCCTTTTCAAAAATCACTCCATCTTCGAATCTTCAAACGTCGACCGTTCGGAAGCACTGGACGTAGCATACGAACCAAAAAGCCGTATTTGCGCCATTGAATCCGCACTTCCATGTTCTTAAGGGAAAGATCGCACAAATTTTACATTCAAACCTGCCTGATCCATTGAAATAGTTCCTTCACACTTTTCTCGGCCTTCGATTCCCAAAATCATAGGCTTTACCATCACTGCCCAAGTTCATTCTGAAACCGTTTTTCCTCATCTCATCCTTAGGCTCCGTCGGAAAACCCGGACCCCATCTATTACTATTGATTCAGAAATCATTATGACTCCATCCAATCTGAATAAATCAGCTTGTAAAGAGACCCAAAATGCAGCGTAAAAAAGTATGCATTCTTTGATTTTCCACCGTTATTCAACAATTCGGCCAGCCAGAAAGATCAAACCTTTTTTTCAGATCTCTCTTGGGAAAAGGTTGGAAATCGACGAAAGAGTAATGCCTGAGTTCCGGGAAAATATTTTGAAAGCGTCTATTGGAATCTTCGGAATCGAATGGATACCCGATTCATATCATGAATCCACATAATCCAAATCCGATTCTCCCCCGAGTTCAAATAGATTCATAATCTGTCCGGAAAATGATGTCACTACGTTCGACACAAAGAATTAAATGATTGGCTCATCGACCAATTCACCCTTACTTTGACCCCCTCGATAGGACATTGAAATAATCCTCTTGGCTTTCTATCATGTCGACCTGTACTATGGATTTTAACTACCTCAATCTCCTTTAAATATATCTCTTTTCTCGTTTCTGCCACTTTCGACCACCATCAGCGAATCCCTCAGGAAATTCCTAAACCAAATTGTAGTATTTTACAGAGGAGCGTCGATGAGAACGTTCTTTGAAGCATTTCATAAGATGGTTTGAATCAGGGAATTTGATTCTTTATAGTTGGAATCAAGAATAACAAAAGTAGATTGGAGGAATTCTAGGAAAGCTTTACAATTCTTCAATATTGTTGCTATGAATTTTCCCATTTCTATGAACTATGTAAATTTGAACACTTTCTTCTGAATGTACCGATGCTCGGCCAATGTCTCTATGGTACAGAAACCCACCTTGGCCTAAGTATAGTCAAAAAAGTATAGACGAATCACCCTAATACTTTCTGGGATATAGTTACTATCATGCCTAAATTATACCTAATCCAAAAGTGAAACGCTGGATTTCAATGCTTTTCACCTTAGCTCATTTGCTTTATGGTTCCTGAAATCCAACAGCGGATAAGACAACTCATGAGAAGGCACGCTATTCTGATGAAATTTTACCCGAGGATCACATTGATTATGCTCGGGATCCTGGAATCTCACTTCAACTTTAAGCGCGCAAATCCATGTTGAAATAAACCTTAAATTGGAGTTTATGGAAGATTAGACGTCCATTTGACCATCTATACCACCATTTACCTCCTGCCTCAATCAAGCGGGATATTGAGCAAAGATCGCGCTGTTCGATGTGCGACCTTATTTGCTCAAGCGATTCGCTGATGGGTATGCATTCCATGGTTGAATCGTTTTCTATTTAGACTTCATTAAGAAGGGTTGTTCATTCCTCAAAAGACCAGAATTTGATTTCTTCAAAATTGAATGCATGGAGCGTCGACGATTGTCGATTCTGGCAGGTAATCTAAATGCTGAATTTGCAATGGTAAAGCCATCATCCTTGCAAAGTCTTTTGGATGAGCGCGGTACCCTGATTGAATACAACCGATGCGAGCTGAATTTGGATGCAACCCGGATGCGGCTGCATCGAATTGCTTGTACCAATACCACTTGCCAATATGCCTGCATGGCAGGAGTGAGCCCCAAATTCAAATAACCCTTTGGTAATCGCCTATTCCGCAATTCTCGTTCATGTGGTGTGCTGGCTTCATATGGCTTATGTCCAAATTTGCTATGGAAAAAAGAAATTCCAGAATAAAGGTGAAACTGCCATTTGATCGGGAATTTGACTCTGAATGGAATTTACAGAATCCCACCTAGAATTCCTGCAGATCTATTTGGCTTTGCCAACTGGAAGTGAAGACCGGCTCTCTCGCTCATTTAAGAATCTACTCGCACCGTTCTTTCTGGTAGGAATCGGACCCACCGAAGTTGGAAAGGATGGTAGAAAGCTCTCGCAAGATATCTAAATTTGTTTGATCAGTAAAATTAAATGACTATGGATGGAGTCCAAATTAGATTCAATCATTAAGATTTGAAATCCTCTTCCGGATTTTGGAAATCAATTCACGTTCGATTCCGGTGAGCACTACTCAGATTAGAGGGAATCAATTTGAAATCAGAATTCCCACTCAATACGAGCTGGATAAACTTTTAACGCTTCCACATCATGAAAAAAGTAGAATTATCGAGACTGCCTCCATGCTTCTATTCATGCACGGCCCATAAGCAGTGAAAAATGCGGAGTTCGGTAGCTTTTTGCAGTAATATCCTCCAGATCGCGCTAGGGAAGCTGAAGCCAAATTTGGAATCAAATCCTATTCAGAGTTCAAGCTTTTGAAGCCATCCAGACTTAATTCGTCTGCATGCCCGCTAATCTCTGTCGGCATTTGGAGCCGCTTTATCGCGCAAAATGCTGCGAAAGCACTCGTTCATTGAGAACCAATCGCAATTCACCACTACCAGACGGATCCAATGATTGAAGCTTGCCAAGTTCATGAGTGACTGCCGTATTTTCCCAAAATCGTTTTCTTCAGACTATCAGAAATGAAATCTCGCAGTGTGAGGGCCGTTTATTCGGAAAGCTTGATGCGAAATGCCTATGTGACTTCCGAAAATGAGGAATATTACAGTAAAAGTATGAGAAGGTACCATGAGGTAGGAGGTGCGGTTGCTTTTGATAATCAGGGATTTCATACATTGATCTTTTACTGATTTATGAGAAGTTCATCCTTTTGACAAGTAAAACTGTCAGCACAGATTTGAGGCAGATTTGCGGCGTAGCATATTAATTTCAAGAAAATTTAGCCTATAGAATATTTACCTCCCCGCAATCCCGTCATTGTATCCAGGCCTTGCCAGAGCGAATCAGACCTTTGCTCAAAGGTAAGCGCCATCTTAGCATGCTAAATTCACTCATTGGGAAAATCAAGGTTCGAGACATAATTGAACAATATCGGTCTTCAGTTCCTCCCGGGTCTGCTGATCAAATGCTTAAGTGAAATCCTTCATCACTTACAGTGGGTCTAGTTTGTTGATTCCCTAGAAAATGAAGGAAAATATTCAGTGATGGTACTACCCACGGAAGTTTTGAATGATTCAGGAATATATCCTCTCATCCCAAAAGACAGTCAATTGTTAATTTTCTTTTCAATAACAGCTTCAGCTAAAACAAAGTACTTGTATTTTAGATTGTACGAATCGTTTTCAGGCCTTAGATTTTCACTTTCTCAAAATTAGATTTCAATTAAGACCCTTTATTAAACTAATGGCGTTTTTACACTCTATAATTAAAGGAAGAAACAAAAATCCCAATTTAAATTCCCTGATCTCAAGGTGAAAAAGCCGCTACCATACTTCTGATTATTGAAAATGCCGAGATCAAAGGCATCTTTAAACTTATGATGGTGTCTGTCTCAGTTATTCTGTCTTGTCAGAAATCGTTAGTAAGACTAGCTCAATTCAAAATAAACCCATAAAAAAATCCCTTTCTTTATTAGATCCTTGCTATCCTTCTGTAGGAGTGCTCACCTTTTTTCCTTGTATCCACTAAATTTCAAAATGATACATAATGGGCCATGCGCAGTCACTAAACCATCCGTGCATGAGCATGCTTTCTTTGCCAAGCGATTGGAAGAGAAGTCTGGATGGGGAAAATCGATAAAGATTTCCAAATCAACAGTTGGGTCTGAACGGGACTATTGGAACTTCTCAAATTCGGAAGTGGATATGACAACCGTATCAGCGCAGCATTTAGAAGCTTGCTCACGACATGTCTGTCTCGGATTACCTTATTTTATTCTGATGATGCGCATCTAAAAAAAAATAATAGAAGTCAATCGCACAACTAACTCCTAGAGGGTGTGAAAAAATATTGGCTGCGTGGACTGACCTATACGATGCAGCAAGCGAAGTTTTACACCCAAGATAAATCCTACTAACCCAAGCGATTTGCAGGAAAGAAATTTCGTGATGGAAAGTTGTCACGCAATCCTATATATGGTCAAATACTGTGGATCACCACTAACCCTTATCCTATTCGGAATTTGTATTATTTTATCTCACTTCATAAGCAAGAATCCTAATGCCGCAGTTAAAAAATCTTCCTTTTGTTATACCCAAACATATGATAGTTGTAAATTCTATATTTGTATGAGCATCGCCTTGGCCTGATTCGTCATTGTCAAGTACCAAGGTTTATGAAATCATTGAACTCCACAGGCATGCAACAATTCTTCAAAGAGGCGCAATAATCACCAGTTCATCAGTAATTGAGCTTGGGCAGCTTCAACGCCGAATCTAGCGAATTGGAAAAAAAGGCAGGTGCACTATTACTAATCCGGATAAAGCTCCTTTCGCGAAGCGTCAAAAGTATCTTACATCATTTAGCATTTTAACAACAACCTTGAAATCTATTAAAATCTGCAATGGCAATTAGCATGTTATATTAACCCAAAATAAACACTATCTCTATGTTTCACTCGCAGACCAAATCATAATTGTATCCTTTATTCCACAATCTGTCGTATGATGTCCTTATTGTGCATCAAATGTACTGCAATCATATCTCCACGTTATATTTTCAAAGATTCAATTCGTTTTACGGGATCAACTGGCGGATATAGTTTATTTCGTTGGATATGCTTGGCTCAGCCTACGTCGCAGGCAGAAGGAACACTCTCACCCGATTTGATATTTTGTTGACTAGTTTGATTCACGAAAATCAGATGAAAACTCATTTCTATAGTATCTTTGCCAGATCCTGTTTGACTCACTTGACCAATTCATGCTCTATCGCTTCACTGTCCATCTGGTGTACATCACCTTAATTAGGACAAAAAATTTGCGGCCTCAATAACCGCTTGCCATGTTAGTGCATATTTCCGAGTTTTTTTGTTTAAGGTTTGCCTTGCTTGTATTTATTACCATCTTTTCGTTTAGCAATGTTCTCAATCGATTTTCTTTAGCTATTTTAAAACAGTCATTAATTTGGAATCGTACCAAGTTAATTGGGTTGGTGGTTGTTGTGGTATAACAGTTAGTAGTGTTTCTAGGAGATGGGCCAGGTTAGTGCGGGTGTTGTCATCAAGGAGGTTGACATGAGTGCACTCGGAGCCAGTTATGACCGGCCCATCCACCACAGGTACTCAAGCAATGGAACAGCTGAGATAGGTGTTTCCCATGAAGTGCCAAGGCCGTCTGAAGAGCCTGCCGTCGATCATGAATCTGAGGACGTGCCAAAGCGCGTGAAGGTAATTGTGCGCACATAGCACTACTCGAGACGGTCCATGAAGAACAGAAACGGGTGCGCTATGCTTAGGGCGTCAATCGCCGACTTGCAGTAGCGCGTGCAGCGGCCAATTTGGTGGATGGGAAGTGGTGAATAACCGAAGGGAAAAGGAAGTTAAGCCAAAGAGCGGCGCGCCCATGGGAAGATGACTGCATCGACCACAGGCGTTGATTAGCCCGCCGTGTCCAATGGTGCTGTATCGTGGAGGCCCTGAGCAGCAGAGCGTTTCAGTGCGTCGCTTATGGTCGTTCGGCAGGTTAGTGCTCGGTTTTGGAGGGTAGGCTGCGGCAGCACGACTTGCCCAGTAGTTGGAAAATCAAAAAGCTCCTTTATCACGGCGGGACCGGCGTCAGAAAGTTGCTGACAGTGAGGACTGGCGGAAGCCGGTCCAAGTGATTGTGGGGGAGGGGGAGGGGTGGAAGAATCGGGGAGGTTACGCACAGAACCGCGGCTAGTCGTCGGCTAGAGCTTGGAGTAATTGTAGCGTTGTACTCTTATCGTGATAAAGTGGCGTGAGAAGATGCGTGGCCGGCGAAGGTTACGGCTGAGGCTCAGAGGACCACTTGCGGTGTGGGAATGCTTTCTGGATGTATGCACGATTCATGTGCTATGTCGGCGCCGGTGATGTTCGAGGACACAGATGTTGGCGCAAAATATAACATCCCAGGCTGCTGCGCAGGACAACAGTTGGAGCTGGATCTAGAAGGAATGGCCGCTGGGTTCTAGTGTGGAAGTGGAAGGAGATGACGCCCAGCACGCGGGATGACCCGAGGGCCTATCGCGGACAAGCCTGAGAAGGAAGCCAGGCAACATCGGGGAGAAATAGGAGGTGAACTCACGCTGACTATCTGCACACCTTCCAACGGCGCGTATCAAGACTCGATGAGGGCATGGCCAAGACCACGAGGTGCAGAGGCACATGCACAAAACTCAACTGTGCTGTACCTCGTGCCTGCAGGTTGGCCTGATGCGACATGGTGAGGCCTGCAGAGCACTGTGGCGGCCAAGGTTGCGAATGACCCGTATAAAAAACCTGAAGAGGAAATGCTGTGAGTAATAGCACAAAAAAAAACCGTGGAGTCGAAAAAACACCATTTGGGGGGGGAAAAGAACCCCGGCGCGACGCGCAAAGGTGTCACCAAACGACACACCGACAAACCGACAACCGTACAAAACGACCAACCACAACCGACAAACGACAACCGACAACCCCACAACCGACAACGACTAAACCGTACAAACCACAACGACAACCGACAACCGACTACTGTCGTCACTGCCTGGAGGTGCTCAGCGTCGGATGGCGCAGAAGCCAGTTGATAGCTTCGAATGCCGTCCTCGGGGTGGCAAAACTCAAAGACGGGGGGCACCAAGCCAGCAAGATAGTTCTCTAGCGGGAAGACGAGGAGTAGACGTTCCGGCAAAAGCTGGCAAAAGCGTCGAGTAATGTGAGCTCCGTGGTGTGCAGTGTCCAAGGATTGGTGACTGTTCATCGAGAGCAGCAGAGTGACGGGGCTAAAAGGAGCCAAGTGCATCGGCTAGGGGGTTCGCGTCCACCTGACAAGACGTTGCACTTGTCTGGGATGCTCAGCACGTGAACAGGAAGGCGCCCAAGATGCTGTTCCTGGGGTGGTGCGGCAACGTCCGACCGCGAGGATTCGAGTGGTGCAAAAAGCGGTCAGACTGTGTGTCATCCAAAAGGAGCTTGAGCGGAGCGAAAGAGCGAGCATGAGAAAGGGGCCCCAATGACATGTGCCGTGTCAAATGCGAGCTGCACTGCAAGACGCTTGAATCAGCTGATTGCCTGTCTCCAGTGGTCCAACAAAGACACTTCGGGACCTGTCGGCGATCGCATGGCCGCCATGTGGGTGTTAAAACCGTAGAGTCGCCATTAGTGTGTGGGCATATCTGCCACGACAGGAGAGTGCCAGATTCGGGATGAGAAGAAGGAATGCTGGAGGGTTAATGAGCAGAACTAGCTGTACCGCAGCCACGGCAGATCTCCCAAGTGCGTGCAAGCTATCGTCACGCCGGGTGGCACCGAAGGGTCGTCTGAAGAAGAATAGTGCCTGGGAAACAGCCGATCAAACCGGGTATATCGCAAGGACGCGGCGGCGCTGGTCAATGGCGTGGCGGCTTGCGCGACGCGGTTCTGGCAAGGCTAGGAATGGCGGAGGCGCTGGAAGCGAAGCGACCTATGCACCGCGAGGTCCGGGGCGTTAGAGTGTCGACGAACACGCTTCGATCGGAGAAAGGCACGGACTACAGCGTGCCCTTTAGGCAATGAAAAAGCCGCGAGCCACGAATCGATCATGCCAAGTGAGGGTAGCACGCATCGAGAGAGCAGAGCAGGGGGGCCAACAGAGGGCAAGGCATTTCGCATCCGCCAACCGCCCAGAAAAACGCCGAAGTGAGTATGCGCGTGATAAATGCCGCTCGCGCCCCAAAGCCGAATCCGAAAAGTCACGTGTCGTCGACTGCAGCTGCTAAGTGGACCGCCTTCGAGCGTAGAATGCTCACTCAATTTCCGAGACAGCCCTGCGATACTTGTAGGTGATGGCCAGCCACGCGGAGTGGTCGAACGCTCAACTTGCCGTGGATTGCGGCGAGGCAGGGGCACGATAAGAAAGAGCTGGGCTAAGGCGAGGGGACTGGGCGTGTCAGCCAGGACCAGCATGGTCAGCGAATGTCAACAAATGCGGGTAAAGTGCAAGCACGTACAGACACCGTGGAGGCGCGGAAAGAACCGACTGCGCCTGTGTACGAGGTTAAGTGGTGGCGCTTCACGCTCCTATGCTCAAAGTAGCAATGCGTTTAGCAAAGTGGGACGAGCCACGCCAGTGTGACCTCATGATCTCTTGCGAGTGTAGCATCATTGAGCAAAGAAACACGGAAAGAGGGCGGGGGATGCCCTGAGGGGAGAAGCCTGACGTACTGACGAAAATCAGAGTCGAAGGAACGGCAAAGGGTATAAATGTAGAACCCAGAAATCTTAAGTGAGAAAATGAAAAAAAGACCGCGTCGAGCATGGTCGCTCATGGCTTGCCAAAGTAGGTAAGGAGGGAAGGACAAGTGGTAATGGAGGTAAAACTGAAGGCCGGAAAAGGTGAGCCCAACACGTAGAACGTTCAACAAATCCGCACCAATTAAAGTGCAGAATGCTGCGATGCCAGGTGAAGAGAAGGTAATAATCCGTAGAAGGGGAAGGACCAAAGAGGGGCGTAAAACGGGCGTTAAATAACTACGTGCTCTCCTAAACTAGGAATACCCGCAAAATGACAAAACAAGGGAAAAATGGGCCCGCCGGCAATGTCGGATCGCAATACTACCCTGCACCTGGCAAACAAAAAGGCATGGAGAACAGCCAAGGGCGCTTATAGCGCGAAATTCCGTGACGCTCGCGACACGCCGGCCGAGGCACCAGCAAGGTGCACAACTGGCGACGACACGCTGTGAAACAGGGAACCAAGGACAGGGCAAAATACCAAGGCACAACATCGAAAGAACGATGGAGTAAATGCCTAGAAATGAAAATTGAAAGTAGGCGTTCAACAAACACGAATCAGCGCTGTGACATAAAAGTCCTGAAAAAAAATGTAGGAAACGGACCAATCCAACACGAGACGAAACTAAGAAAATTGGAATAGGCCAGCACTCCAGGAATGAAAACATCACACAGCGTCCAAATCCACTGGATAAACAAAGACTTAACCCAGACAAAAAGGACAGCCTCTGAAAAAAGACCACACCTCCCAGAGACAAATTAAGGCATGCCGAGAGATTGCACTTCAAAATAAGCGCCCCATCGGAGTCTAACTTGATCGGATCCCAGAGCCACAGCCAGATAAAAACAGAGTCTGAGGGCTAAAATGACCAATAAGGTCATCGATTATGAAGAAGAAGGATCTACTGACACCCGTGCGACTCGGAAACCAGAACAGTGCAGGCCACACAACCGCAAATGAGCAGATGGCCAAAACACCGGCACGACATACTCTAGAAAATAATGAAACCGGGAGCCCTAGGATCGTTGACACAGATCAATTACCGGAAGCAAAAGGCGCAATCGCAGCGAACAGATAATTCGACAAG
>Ga0163217_1056256_pt1 | contig 16747 bp, 22 predicted proteins | sample SynspAceP_FD_185933 | JGI IMG/M metagenome (GOLD analysis project Ga0163217, IMG submission 185933) | Saline lake microbial communities from Ace Lake in Antarctica - Synechococcus sp. Ace-P (PacBio error correction) | ecosystem: Environmental > Aquatic > Non-marine Saline and Alkaline > Saline ... | reverse complement strand
GGGATAAGTTAACTACTCAATTCGCTTTATACTTTGATGGAAGTATTGGTTGTCTACCCGATTCCCAGGTTCAGGAGTAATCGAGATATACATTACAAGCAGTCTATTGGAGGATCTACCATGGTTTCAGAATTTTCTTGGATATCATTCAACTTAAGTTTCATGTTTGCTATAAGATGAATGGTGGGCTTATACGACATTTTTTGTCAGGGTTGTCGCCTGTAAAGGGAACTAATATAGACGTTATGCCATGTAAAGGTATCGGAACCGAGAATTTTATCCCTTTGGTAGTTAAGTTCACGGTCAGAAGTTTCATCCAATTATCAAATATTCAGATCATCCGTCAAGCAATGCGAGGCTTAACAGCTTGCATTGGATGTCCCCGAAGTTTCAACTTGGGATTCCTTGAAGGGCCTAGGGATATCATCGACCAAATGGTTGAGGGCATTCTTCCGGGCGGGAAGTGGAGTAATGGCGTTGATATTGATACCGGGAATTTACATTAATGGAACTATCAATTAGAGGGAGTATATTTTTCACTTTTAATGTGTCCAAAGAATTTACGGTCCGACGGAGGGATTACTGGTATGGAGATCTTTGGGGTGGATGATCTGCCGAGCACAAGATAATGTCCTATCCCTACTTGGATTAAGACGTGCCATACGGAGTCAGCTCTATCGAGATACTGTGGGATGTGATTGAATTCAATGGATTGTTTCTTGACATCATTTTGGGTTTGATTTCTCAGATTCCATTGAGCGGAGTGGCAGACTACAATCTGCCTTTCCAACGATTTAGATGAGAAGTGAACCCCGGAGTATTTCGTGGTATGACCCCGTGGATTTTACTGGAGGCAGTTTTCTCGGTGTATCTACATTCGGCTTAGGCAATTGCTTTTCTGCTGTTTATTCCTGAGTAGTGATAAAAACCTAGATGAATTTTGGGACTTGATCCACTAGATCAGAGCACTTGGAGACTTTCCATTAAGTGTTAGATAATTTTAGATGGGCGGGTTCGGGTTTCAGGATGGAGGATTTATGATAACGTAGGAAATGTCCAGTGTTCGATTTCGGGGATTGGCGCGATACTTGCTCAATGAGATGGTGTGTACGTTGCATCTTCATGTATAATTTACAATCCTTCACTCCGTTTTATCGAAAGGGATCGGGGTGTCCGCTTCTCAAACTCTTATTTTCCGAATTATTCAAGATTAGGAATAAGAGAGAATTCCGAATCATGATGACCGATTTTTAAGTATCTTGGATAAACGGACAGTTGGGAGCTATGGGATTACCGTAGACGATGGATTGTAAACGATTTCTCTCATTGCGAACCAAGATTCATGTTCGAAGAAAACCTAAATTCCCTTAGCGTCTTGTTTAGAAATGCCTTTTGAAAAATTCCTTTTTGGTTAGACGGATCTTCGTCCAATGACAATTATGGTTTTTTTTATGCCTTGCAGAGGAACAAATGTTTTCTTGTTCATTTTTGATTAAAATTTGGACAGTTGAGGAAGCAGATGCCGGTCGATTTATATGCGGTCTAAGTTTTGTGAATTGGGAGTTTGGAGCGTTTTTGGTTAAAATATGGTGACAGAGGGCATTTTATGTTTGCGGATATGAATTGGAAGGTGTGTACATAGGATTATGCTTTGAATCAGAGATATGATTGGATTGCTAAGGGAGGGGTGCTTTTTTACGTTAAAAGTAGATGGATTTTTGAATGGGGAGATGCTTAATGGTAGGATGATTTTGTAAGTGTTTACGTTTAGTAGAGTATGGCTGGGAAAGTCATAGAAGTTAGTTCATGGATGAATGTTTGAAAAATTTTTCATTGATTATTTAGTTTAGTGATATGGGATTTCCGATTCAGGATTTATTCCACCAGAGTGAGAATTGATTCGCATCGATGAAAAAAGGACTTGTGTAAAGGACTTCCCGATTGGGATCATTTGTTGGGACGTTTTTCGTAATTGTTTTAAAACGCGTACTTATGGATTTTCTATTGTTGATTGCGAGATTTATGTTTTTTGCCTATACGTGTTATTGAGGGTTTTAACTGTTGATAGATTCTTTGGGGAATAGTGATGGGAATTTGAGTTGGTGAAGGTAATGGTCTATTATGTGGATGTGGAATGCGGAACTTAATCAAAGGGGTTTTGTTATCGGGTCTGATGATTGTTGGATCTTTTAGCTATGATGATTGGAGTGGGAGAGGTACTTTGCAAAAAATTTTGACTCTGATGCCGAAATAACGGCCGGTTGGATGGGTGAGGGCAGTACGATGTGCTTTTTAGGGTATTTAATCAATTTAACGAGAAATTGTGGAATTTGAGTAAATTAAGATGGATTGATTTGAAGAAAGTTCAGAGAATTGTAGGATATAATTTGTGACAGGCAATGTGGATTACATCGATTATATGGTTAGGGAGAGTTACGACCTCGGAACGGAGAGGGAATCGAAAATTTTCCGTGGTAGATAGGTAGTCCGAAGATGGTTTTAATCTTCCAGTAAATCGGTATGTATCGTTTATGGTAAGAAACTTTGGGAGTGAGTGCTTCATGAACCGTACCGTTCGAAGAGGTGTATTAGTTTTGTGCGGTCATGATCAAAGCTCGTTCCTTTTATGAGCTCGGGTATCGTATTCGAGTATGGATGATCACGACTTTGCGGATGCTGTGGGAGCAATTGTGATGTGTAAGATGGCGTGGGGTTTTTATCGATTTTCATTGCCAAGTGGAGTTAGGTTTTGACGAGATCGGTGAGCACGTTCTTTTAGTAGTAGTCCCAGATAGATAAGATGTTTGTTTTCGACTGGAGGCGAAAGGTTGAATCGGCATGATAGATTGGTAGTAATCTAATTGGGATTTTGCAGCCTGCGTTATTGTTGATCGGGTGTGAGGTAAGGATGAGTTTATTCGGAATGTTCCGAATTATGGTTGGAATTGGTCAAGCTGGGGATGGCTCCTTTTATGGTCGGATGGGGTGTTAGAGATCTAGCGTCTGAGGCATCAAAATAGTTTTAGAAGCAAAAGTATTGGGTTGGGCTTGTGGATTTCTTAATGGTAGGTCTTTTGTTTTTAGTTTTTGGGAAATTGCGAGCTAAGTCTATTTTCCCCGAGTGGGGGTCCAAGCTTCCTTTTCCGTGAAATGGTTTTTTGCGCGCTTTATTGGTTCTTGTGTTTTAGGAGGTTGAATTTTGATTTTTTTGTTAATGAAATAGATTTTTTTGTGAGTTGAGGGGAAGTATAAAGAGGACTACGTGGTGTAGGGATTTTTTTCAAGTTTATAGACTTTTGGTATGGTCGTTGGGTTCTGATTGGGGGACTTTCAAATGTGAAAGTTAGGGGGGTGATTTTGATGGTAGGCAATTAGTTATTAGGAATGAGTTGGTGTTTAAGGGTGCGTGGAGAGTATTTTGTTTTGATGTTTTGAGGTTGCCGAAATATATTTTTGATTATTTCTTTAGGGTTCTATTTTGTTTCGCATTAGTATGGCACTTTAAAAGCTAATTGGTTAGAATTTTGTGATAATGGCTTGGGGGAAGTCTATACTCATGGGAGGATTTGGAGAGAGGTGGGTATCAGGGGGGGTTCTTTTAAGATTTGGTTAATTACGCTGTTAGTAGGCGTTTTGTTATTATATTTTTGGATTTTCTTGCGGCTTTGAATTTTTTTTCGTTAGACTCGATCATGGTGGATCCTTTGATTTTTGGTGCTTTGGGATTGTGTGGTTCTGTGGGGTGTGGAGTGGTTATTGGTTTGTGGTTGGATTTATTGTTTGCTTTGTTTTTGTTTTAAGAATTTCAATGATTTGACTTTTGTGTTGTGATTTAGGATGTTTAGGGTAATTTCTCCGTTTGGTGTTTAGGAGTGGATGTTTTGTTTGGTGGCTTAGAGTGGTGTTTAATTTCTTAAGTTTGGGTGGGATGGGGTTCTGGTTTTCTTGGAGGGTGTATTGGTGTTGTCTGGATGGAGGGTTTTGTATGAGTGTTGTATTGCGGTTGGTTTGTATGGGGAAGAAGTTTGTCGGGTATAAGTTTGGTTTGTACTGGATGTTCATGTTATATGGATTTGTTGGTTTTCTTTGGTGTTGTTCTTTTTGTTTTTGTATCTTTGAGTGGATTTGATGATGCGTTAATTTGTAAGTAGTTTGTTTGGTTGTGTTTTTGATTAAGAGTTTATGATGGTATGGAGATGGTGTTTTTGGTGGATTTTGCTGTAAGGTGTTTGGGTGGGGTTATTGGTTGTTGTTTGTTGTGTGGAGGGTGGTGGTTGAGTTGTAAATTGGTCCAGTGGTTAGTGGGTGGTTTACACTGCTGGATAGTTTTTGTGAATTTTTTAATGGATTTAATAGTTATGAGTTTGTTCTTTGTGGGTGTTGGTTTTTATGTGTTTTTGGGTTGGTTTGGAAGGGTGTATTTTAGTTTATATTGGCGGCCGTTGTTTAGCTTGGTTTGGTGGTTTAATGGTAGGGTGCGTTTTTCATTTTTGAATTTGAACTAGTGTGGATTGAAGTTCAGTTTTGTTATGTTGTCTTTTGTTGGCGGTTTTCTTGATGGGTTGCTTGGTATTTAGCTGGATTTAGTTAGGTTTTTTTGGTTGGATTGGTTTTTTGATTTTAGTATTTTTTGGCTGTTGGTATTTTTAGGTTGAAGTATAGGGTGTTGAGTTCTTTAAGATAAAAATTGGTGGTGAAGAAGAGGGTCTGTATTTTTTGTGAATTGCTATTTTTGGATTTCGTTTTTTTTGTTCATGAATTTCGTTGAGTTTTGACTATGGATGGGATGTGCGGTTTTTTTTGGTGGGTTTGAGTTTTTTGTTTGGAAGTATGATTTTATTGTGGGGGATGGAGTTTTTGTTTTGGGGTTGGGATTTTATATTTTGATAATCTGATTAGTTGTTCTGGTATTTGTGTTTAGTTATGGAGTGGTGATGCTCTGGATTGTCCATTTTTCGTCAAGTATTTAGCAATTTGTAGTTGTAAACTTATTTCTCGGTATTCCGTTAGGTTATTTATTGATGGGTTTTTGGGATTGGATTTTGGTTGGTTGATTTGATTTGTTTCTGGTTTTGAGTTGGTTATTCTTGTTGTGGTTGGTGATGGGATTGTGTTGTGTTCTTGTAATCATTGTTCTTATGGTGAGTGATTTATTGTTGTGGGTGTTTTAGGGTGGTGAGGGTTTGAGTCTTTTAGGGGTCGATTTGGTTGGGATTATGGGTTTGATTATTTTGTTGGGAGGTTATGTTTTTTTTATATAGGTTTGTTATTTTGGGTTATTTGGGAGGGTTCTTGTGTAGGGTTGTGGTTACTCAGTGGGTGGATTTCTTTAGATGGGTCTGTGGTTTTGAGGTTGTTGTGATTTTTGGATTGAATAGTTTTGTTTGTTTTGGATTTTTTGTATGTTCGGTTTGTTTGGGATTTTTGAGTTCTGTTTTTTTTGCTTGTTGTCGGTCGTTTGGGATGGGTTGGATTTTATTGGTTCGGCTTCGTTTTTATTTTGATTTGTTGGTGTTGATCATGTTAGGCTGGTGTGTTATATTTTTGGGGGGTGATTATTTTGTTTTCGGGTAGGTGTTTTGGATAGGAGGTTTTTGTTGGGTGGGTGAGTTTTCTTTTTTTTGGCGATATACGTACTTATTGATCTTGTGAATTTTGTGAAGTGTTATTCGGAGGTGTTGGTGTGTATGTTGGTGAATTTTTTGTTGTCAGAGGGTTGTTTTTGGGGATAATTCTTTGTCGTTCATTCTTGGAGGGTCTTTTTTTCTAGGAATGTGGTTCTTTTTTAGGGGGGTTGGTGTATTGAGTTCTTTTACATTTTTTGGAGTGAGTTGAAGGTTACGTTCTTGAGAATTCCTGTTATTTTTATGTAAGGATGTTTGGGTGTATCGTTTTGGTTGTTTGAATTTTGGGGATGCAAGTGAAATCATTCCGGTATGGAATGCAGTTGGATTGTGTTTTTTGGTCATTAGCATTGGGGAGAGTTGTTTGGTTGTTTATTTGATTGGGGTTGTTTTGATGGGTTTTCGGAAGGTGTTCCGGTTTGTAGATGGATTTGAGTAGTTTTAGATTTTTCAGATTTCGTTTAGGTATTTAGTAGGTGACTTTTCTAAATGGAGTTGTGGTCGTTTGTCTTGGATTAGGGAGGGATTAGTCTGGGATATGTTTCCGGATTGGCTTTGAATTGGTTCATCATGTAAGTTCGTATTGGTGGAGGGTGAAAGGCATTGGTTAGATCTTGTGGTAATTTGATTTTTTGGGAGGGTTTAGCTAGTACACTTAATGATTTGGGTCTGTTTGTGGTTGGTTCGAGGTGTTGTGGTTAGGTTCTTCGTGGGTGTCAATGGTAATTATGGGATGGTGAATACTTTGTGGGTGATCGTTATTGGAGGTTATTGTCGCATTTTTGGAGTTTCATTTAAAGATTTTTGCGGATGTAGTTCTGTGTTTTTGGAATAGAAAGAATGGTTTGAAGGGATGGGATGGGTTTTACATGAAGGAATGGTGGTTCTGGAGCTGTTTTATTTATCAAATGAATTTGGTTCTCATTCGAATGAAAAATGTTTATTGGAGGTTGTGAGGGATTTTTGGATGGTAAGGCTCAGTAACTTTGTTTTGGGGGAATTGATCTGGTTAAGTTTAATTGTCATATGGGAGTTATGAAAGGCTTGATGTGTTGTTTCTGCTTTTTGATTTGGTGTGTGTATGATATTGTGGGTTGGTTGATTTTAGTATCATATGTGAGGTTAGATGGATGGTTTTTGAAGGGTATTCGGTTTTGGTTTGGGAAGGATAACTATGAACCCATCCGTCACCTCAAGCATAGGTTGCAAGGATCAGGCGCAGTAGTGGCCGATTATTGTGGCTAACTCTCAATCGGAGTTTCCTGTTTTGTGTGAGTTATGGTTTACTTTGAGAGATATTGTCGTGTAGGATACGAATGTATCTTTTTATAGATTCCGTCATTTTGAAGATGATTCAGATTTTGTTGCGTATCGTACGCTTCTGACGGTAGAAATCGTTAATTAGGGAAAATGCAGATGTTATTGAAATTAAAGTTTCTTCGCTTGGTTGTGGTATGTGTCTATGGGTAGTATGTTTCCGGTAGTTTTTATTGGGTTGTATATTTTGAAGCTTTAGGGTTGACTATTGAGATGTTTTCCATTATGGTATGTGTGAGGGGGTCTAAATTGAATCAATTTGGAGATCCAGTGGATATCTGGGATGTTTTGCCCCGTGTCAAGGTAAGGGCTTGATATTAGTAGTTATTGTAATATTTGTTTGCGAGGTTGTTCTTGACCGTTTCGCTGAAGATTGGATACTCTTGCTCTCGCTCCTTTGGTAGGGGTAGTTTCCGGATGAAGTGTTTTGGGAACTGAGGTGTTGGTCTTTGGTACTATTGGGTGATGGATTGCGGGAGGGGTGTGTGGATTTTTAGTGTTTTAATAATGGGGATAGACAGGTTCTTTCTAATTGGAAACGCATATGTTTTTTGTCAGGTGGAGTGTGCAATAGGTAGGTTGAATTATGTGCCTAGATCTCTATATTTCTTCGCGTTCTCGATAAGGTGGCGATCACCGATCGTTTGTGGCGTTTTGAATATATGCTGGCCGAAAAACAGCATGAGATATCGTGATTTGGCGGCTTGTTGTGATGGATGCGGGATTTGAAATATCTCTTATTTTACTATAGAGGATTGGTGAATTTTGTGTGGGCAAAATAGATTGTATATATCTTCGATGGGCGACGAATTAACCTTTGCGATAATTCTCAGTTTTGATTGCACCGTATGGGAAGAGTTGAATTTTGCTACTCGTCTTTTAATGTGGCGCATCTGGGAGTTATGTTTGGAGCGCGGTTGGTATATTTGGGTCTACGTTATCGTTCTAACGAATGTGACGCTTAAATGCATGTAAGTTCGACCTGTTCCTGAGCCTCAGGCAAGGGATCTCTTGTGTTACTGTCTCGAGGTTGATGTTTTAGTAGGTTTATCGTGCTTTATTTTGTGTCTTTTCTGCATAACAAGTTAATTATGCGATATGGTAGCGTTTGTCCGCAATTGGAGAGCTTCTAGCTCGAGATTGAATGGTTGTCGCTAAGTCGATTCGGTTTGGTGCTCGCTCTTAAGTTAGACATGCTGTAGGCATGACCATTGTTTTTGTATGGATTAGAGATGAGATATTTGCTGAATATGGAGTGGTCAATATGCATGTAGTAAGACAGATTCCATGACTCATATGTCGTTCTTTTATGCCTATATTTCCTGAAGACAAATGGCTGGACTCAACGAACTGTTGCTCAGTTGGAGAAAAGTTCACCTGGAACTAATTTGGACCTATTAACGAATCTGAAAAATTTTGGGAATTACTTAGCTCAAAAGTTGGGCCTGAGGTTTCTTTACAGTAGGAGCTGCTGTGATACACTTTCTTTCCGAAATACCCAGTTTTACTAAACCAGATTCCCAGATTCTGGATAATGTTAAACAATGCCAATAGCGACTCTGCCCCAATGGGTCTTTAGGATTGAGTGGCTTTTGACCAAAAAAACACTATGCCATACTTGGCTATTCCGATACCGGGTTTTGAGATTTTGGATTCTTAGGGCTTGTGGGGCGAGTTCCTCAAATGATTCAAAGGCATCCAAATGCTTGGATTACACTCCGGGTCAAAACGATTCTTCTTGGACTATGTGAAAAATGTGAAACCAGGGGATCTGATGTCGTTGTTTCTCAGTTGGGAAACGTAACCCTTCGAAGCTTGCCGGATGTCGCATTAAATGGGTTAAAAGAATTCGTTGCTAATGAAAAACACCAATCCTCGCTCCTTGAAAAATGGAGATTCCTTAGCTTCTTATGGAAGGAAAGGGATTGCGCTCTGGCGAAGGATATTTGAGATCGTAGGCAAATAGAATGTGGAGGTGCCGGCAAATAAGCAGGACCCTTTTTTTGACACAGATTTAGTTAGGTGTATTTCACGTTCAGGGACGATGATCACACCGCTAGTCGGAACCCTGCTTCGAATTGGGAGCGATTCTTTCAGCAGGTAAATGCACGAGATTGGATCAATGAGGAGTGGACTGTTTGATATTCTGAGGGGTCAAAGAAAATGGGGAAGAGGTGACTCTTATCCTTCTTCAGCCCGAGATTCAAAATTGACCTTCTTTATCGACTCAGAAATACTTATCCTTAATTCCGTCTGAAATACGATATGGAGGATGTGAATTCTACTGCGTCCTGCCCAGTTGGATTAAATTGCAAGGAACTTACAGCGGAGTGCACTGAAGGGGCATTTTGAATTCTGAAGTAGCTCGAAGATCAGGGTGAATCGGATGAGAGGGTTGAAAACGGAGGCTGGAAATTCAATTTAAGAATGTGTCTCGTCTATAGCTTCGTTGATTTCTGTTCAGGTAAACTGACCTTTACTAATCTAAGCACGTAAAAAGTCGAGGCAGACTTTACGAAGAAAATTCCCAAACTTAAAGCGGAAGGCTTTTGAATTTACGATAGAATTTTAATTCCATAGGAAAAGCTGAGTGAGAATTCAATGACGTATTTTGCGAATCCAAGAATGCAGGTAAGAAGCAACCTTCAGAAAACAGCAAGGTTGATTTGGGTGCCTATTTCTTAGGTGGAAGGGGATAATTCAACCTCACTGGTTGGATGTGAACTTCGACGGAATTACATCATGGATGGGGGATATTGTTCTCTCCAAATGTGATGGATTATGCGCTTTGGAAGAATAATCAAACCGCTGATTTATAAAAAAACACACTGGGTTTAGAGGCTCTTCCGCAAGACAAAAGTTGGTGAAGGTTGTCATATCCAGGGTGATTTTTTCAATCAAATTTGACCGTGGATCCTGCTTCGGAGGAAAATGACTTTCAAAGTTTCCCTCATTCCGGGACCTGGAGGGATGGGATCGGCTTACATATTCTTTAATAGCGAATTCGAGTATCTCGACTCAGGTAGCCTTATCGGAGATTCGTTGTTTTGAGGTCAATCATGATGGATGAATCTCACAAACGAGTTAGATTTTCTTAATGCTATATCTTTACACTTAATGCCATTGCGGTACGTGTGTGATTTGAGATTTGGGTGTGTTTGTGAGCGGACTGGCATGGTGGAAGTGTTGTAGAAATCAAGATTCTCAAGGATTCGGGTGTACCGTGTAACCGGATAAAACAGTGTGTGCGGGTATCTCTGCAAAATGATTACGTGTGAGGTCGTCGCGATTCTGTATAATTGGTAGATAGAATTCCCGTGAAGCTGGCAATTTATCCTGGTTTGGATTGGAATGGAGATATGTAGGTGTGGTGTGATCAGAGCTAGAGAAATTGGCTTGGTTTTATATTTATCGGGTTTGATTCCGTTGAAAAGTAATGGACGAAATTTCATGTTGAATCAGTTCGTTTCAGTCCTCAACTGGCTCGGAGAGTAATGGTTTGCTAATGTAAGTAGGGTATTGTTTTGACATGTAAGATTGTTGTCATGTGTTGATTGTTGGTGAGATCAAGCTCTTGGAATCAGGATTATTTTTTTCTAGGAAATATTATGGGGATCGCGTTATCTCTGCGCGATAATCTCATATGTGAATATGGTTCGGATTCCCCACTTGCTATAGTGAGGTGGATCACGATTGGACTTTATTGCGGAAGAGAATATAAGAGAACTGGCTAGAACTCCGTTGTGAGCATAATAGGAGTGATGGTGATGTTGTCATCTGAGCATTTTCTTGGGATGCCATTGGAATAAAACCTTTTTCGAAGCTCGAAACTTGCCCACTTGTTAAGCTCGAAGTTGAATAATTTGAGAAACTGGAGAGCGCTATATTAAGTGTGATGATCTGAGTCATATTTCCGTAATCAATACATGTACTTAAGACCTTCATTTTGCTTATCTGAGTCTATTTAGCTCTAGATTTTTCAGTTAGGAGGTTCTTGGTTGCAGAGAAATCGTTGTTCAACTTAAGTGGCCTGGGATGTTAGTTTTCTAGAATTAAGAAATTATAGCCCACTGAAATTCTGCTGAGGAGTTTGTGATTATACGTTCGTGTGCTAAAGTAATACTCATAGCTATAATCCAAAGAAATGGTGCGTAAGCCATGGGTTTGTTAATCGAGCTCATAAACTGGAAAACCGAATGCTTTGAGTGCGGTCAGCGTAGTGATATGGGGGTAGCTGATGGCTAACCTTGGTCGAGAAAAAGCCGCCAAACCAGAGTATATAAATCACATATTCTAAGACTATGAGTTCTAATTTGTCAGTCAACTATACTATTTTATTGTTGCTATAATTCCAAATATATTAAATTACTTGTGTGGCGATCTCCAATAGCTGGCATGTGAAATTAACCTCGCGAATGCCACAGCGTTTGATCACTGGCATAATATATTTGGGATAAGTCGGCTTCTCCTAAGTTATGGGTATTGTCGCTTACTCAACTTTTGGAAGTTAATGAGTGCTTGATTTTTGTGCATGCTTTTTTATGTATTCATATCGAACTCGAAATAATATTTTACAAGTTGTATTTGTGAAGTATTAAGTATGACTCGGTGCCATGGATGTGAACCAAAGGCTTTTTAAGTGAAATTTCTTAATCGTACTTCATTAAGACTATTAGAATAATCGCGGTACATATAATATGGAAATTTTGACTACATAAAACGCATCGCCATTGTCGTGTGTAGTCAGCGAAATCTCTTGAGCCCTACTACTTGTGGTGTCGGCGATCAATTGACTCCAAATATTTAGTCAGAGCGTTTTCGATACACTGAGTGTGTGTTTCAACGCATCTTGTGCTTAGGCTGATCACGAATGGTTGACTGAGATGGATGGGTCAGCGATGATAAATGCATGAGAGTGGCCGATCTTCTAATAGTCTTGAGTATGGCACATAGCGGAGCGCTCCTTGCATTGTGTGGGGTATAGCATGCGATAGAGTTGTGCATCTTGGGAGAATTGTGGAAGCGACATATCCGGCTATTGTGTTTTCCCTCCGGATTGTAGTGTCGTATCTCGCGAATCGGTTGTCTAATAGCTTCAGTTTAATCCAGCTGTGGTCGAACATATCATCAGTACCCAATTCCTCTTAATTTCGTGTGGGAGATATTTTGCTTTTTATGTCGTAGATGTATCGGTGTTTGTTTTATACGTAGAAGTTTTTTGAGCGCGTAAGATGTGGCGACTTCGAATTTTTGTTCTACATTTTTGGCTGTGTTCGCGTATTGAGATAGATATCCGATAAGTACAGCTTTGACATCGAAATACTCTATGTCGATGGAAGCTAGCACACACGATGAGTGTTGTTGTGTATGAAATTGCCAACTATTGCTCGGAGTGAAGTGAATATTATCGAATATTTGATATGTCGCGCTTTCCATATGGCTTTCAGTGTGTGAGTCTAAAGGCTCGCATTAATAATTTGATTTAGTGTTCGTGGGATCTATCATCCGTTTGTCCCGGCGTTTCCTTCAATAATTGCAGAGGCATCCTGGACTTCGGTGTGGCGGATTAGTGTGCGTGGAATTGCCACTTGGGAGGTGAACAAAATTTATCGTGCTTCGGTGGCGCAATATCCGATGTAGTATCATGGGGTGTCTACTGTCTTTTGGGAATGAAGCTGATTGTCTCGCTCGTCGCTCTTTGTGCAATGTGACACATATATATGCCAGGGAATGCCTGGGTAGGTAAATTCTCGGACCTGCTTCAAGTATAGTTTCATTAGTGTTAAGATGGATTTCAGATCACTTCACTTTGTGTTATCCGTGTGAATAAAAGTGCCGCGTGTTTACTCAGATACATGTGCAATGACGTACGATCGTGTTAAGTGTTCTTTGCCTTATGAAATAATTCTGTAAAAGTCTTTAGTGTTTTATATTGTGGATCTTTGGTTTTGTGTATTGATCTATACCTGAATGAACGTAAGTAGCTTGAAAAGGAATCAAAGTGACGATGTGTTTTTTTGAGAGTGTTGCTTATGATACTTCTTTTTCTTTGAATGGTTTGTGGAACAGGGATATCGCGGTGAATATTGAGTCTCTCTCTCATTAATCAAGAAGTTATTGAAGTAGTGTTTTCAATTTTGTTAGCAGAATTCTGGAGGGAAGTTGGGATTCAAATCGTACTGTACAGATCCTGCGCGGACAGTGACGCTGTATCATTTCTAAAATAGCGTTTGTATTTTATGTGCGTCGCTCGAAAGATTAGTCGGATATGTTGTGATTCATCTGATCGGAATTTAGTTTTTCTCGATATCGTGTGATTGCTCGTGAGAGGATTGTGAATAAATTCGATTTGTTAGGGTTCAATGTGCTTTCTCTGTTTCGATTAGATTTAATCGCGAAGAATTATGTATGTATTCTCGTAAGAAGTCTGATGTTTTGCTTAGACTTACGAGAGTGGTTCGTGAGAATGTAATAGTGCGAGATAGTGTGTTTTCATAATAGAGAATTTTGATTCTCTGCAATGCCTGCTCCGCTTGGTGGTGGATACTCAGGCGCTGTCTCTTTTTGGTGTTAAATAATATCGCTTGTCGGCATGGTTGGTATTCTTTGTATAGGAGCTTCCTGCTTGTACTCGTTCTGGCTAAAGTATGCAGTTGGATTAGTCAGGGAAGTTCTTTCGATTTGGTGTGCGACTGCCTCTCAAGTGTCGTTCGAATACCAAGGTCTTAGGTTGTCTTTATAGTTGTCTCGATATCTCCGGTGAGTGAGTTGATGCTTTAACTAAATTGATTTGGAATTGAAATCCTTCTACTAATGGATAAAGTAGAAGTTGTGTCAAAGGTGATGATCGACTTCTCTGCGTCTCAAATCACTCTCAAAAAAATGTCACGAGAGGTATCGAGTTGTCATTGATCTCAATGTGGATCTCTTTTGTAACTCGCATAGTCACAGAGGGTAACCTGGCTGTAGGTTGTCTTTCCTGCAATTTATGTGGTGATTGTTGCCGATTTAAAATTTATCTCATTCTATAAGAGTTTCTAATACGGAGTCTCGGTCCTAGGATTATTTGAACAACGTTTTTTAGGTAGAAGTCCTTCCCAAGTTTTCAGAGTTACTTCCAACGACCATATCAAAAGTCTGGATATAGAGTTTGCCCGCTTTTTTTTGATTAGGATAAGAATTCCCAGGTTATCCACCGTAGGTTAGGTCCGACTTGAGTTCTGCTCCTGGAGACTTTTTTCTACTAAAATTTTAAATGATGGATCTTGTGAAGGTTTTTTTTCAGTTGTTATGAAGTTCTGAAAAATATGCAAAATTCAGCATTCCCTTCGTGTAATGAATCTTAGGGCAAGGAAGATCCGTTAATCTCCAAAAAACTCCATTGCACGATAAAGGATGGCTTTTTGGATTTTATTGCTTTCCAAGCGCTAGAAATAGACTTTTAGCTTCGGCCAAATGGCTGCTCAAAACTTGAAAAATGGAAGAAAAGTATTCCTGACATTTTAAGAGATTCGCACGAGATGGCTCCATTAAGCCCCAATTATCTTTTTGCGTGTCCTGAAAGTACTTAATATTTGCGATGGGGCTCAGGACGCTTTATGAATTTCTTTCGTACACCCCATTGCCGATGCCATGGATTAGGTGATTGGTCATCTGAGGCAATGCTTGATCCAAGTTTTTTCGAAGGCTTCTAGTGAATTCGTAACATTTCCGAAATTACTCATTTCCTCTAGAACTCTTTTCACGAGCTGCTTCGATGTGGAGATCAATCGAAGCTGCAGGTCGTTTTGGCAAGAATGAGGTCTCAGATTTAGATTTATCTGATTCAATTCTTGATATCAGTGCTCGAATGTCTAACTCTTTGGTCGTCTGCTCCAGTGCCAGAATAACATAAGCTTCTTATCTAGTCTTGGAGGCTTTACTTAGGTGCTTTAAAAGAACTGTGTTGGCTTCATCCGGATCGTTCGTTCAAAAGCCGGGATGTGCTTTTTCCAGCTTTTGCTGATTGGAATAAATCGGAAGTAAGAAAAAGCCGGCCATTCGGGCACATTTCTCTTGAGCAGGGCGATCATCGAAATTTTTGGCTTTCCAGCTTGGAGGCTTATCCGCAAGAGGGTTCGGTGATTCGATCATTGGACTTCTGAAGTGTGAGCGAGAAGATTCCGTGATGGCTTGTACATTGATTAGATAGAGACTGAGGGCTTTGATCATTGATCGGCACAAAAGCCTAAATAAGGCCTTGGTCTTTGGGGCTAGAAATCGGTAGCGGGTTGTTTCTATGTTTGAAGCTACTTCAGCCTTGCCTCCAAAAGTGTTTTTTTTCTGACTCATGAACGAGTACTAGCTCGTATTTGTGAGCTGAATGATTTAAAAACTCTGCCGATTCTACGTCTATTCTTACCACTGGATGAAATTTTTCGGATGGTCCCTTCTTCGTTGCCGTGGAGGAGTCGTACTCGGTACGCACTATTTATTCATGAGTTAAGTGACTGATTGTAAGTGTCCAATTGCCGTTGTCTAGCAAAATTTATGATTACCAATCGGTTCTGGTTACTTTTCTGTCTGAAATTCAGGGATCCATTTCTTAATGTACTTCAAATCCTTATCAAATTTTCTCGGTTTGAGAGTTGGATTAAAGTACCCTTAAAATAGCGGCTGAGCATTCGTTACCGGTGCCTGCAAAGCCATTGCCAAAACCGCCGTTCATTTTGAGGCTAGTTTTCATAGTCCAATATTTTTTTGCAAAAAGTTCGCTTTCCCCATCTCCAATCCGATCATTAAGTGCTTGGTAGGAAAAGATGCGACCAATCATTCGGACCCGGATTATGCATAAACCCGTTTGATTAAGTTCGCGCATTCCAGCATCCACGATTTAGGATAACCAGTTGGTACCTTTGCACCAAGCTATCAAATTCCATTTTCATTAATTTCCGCCAAGGGAATCGATCATAGGCAGGTTTGAAAGCCCGGTCAATAAACAGCGTGGTTATAGAGCTAAGATAAACATTAGAATTCTCGCCAGATCAAAATTCATTTAGAAAAGCGCATTAATGTGAAGCGGCTGTTTTAAGCAAGTTTACGAATGGAAATCGTTCCCAAAACGAAGATGGATGCCCAATTCGTGAAAAGTTTTTTCCTTTTTTTTTTTTGGGGGAACCCCAAAGCGGAAGTCCTTTTTTTCATCGTAGGGTGATCAATTCCTCATCTGCTGTTTGGGTGGAATAGGAATCTCTGAATGCTTGAATCCCATATCAGCTAAACTTGGAATTGGGGAAGTTGTCAGATTGGAATAAAGATTTTCCAATTCAGTTCATCAAGTGGACCTAAACTTGGTTCTTTATGGTACTTTCCAGCCGATTTGACTCTACTAAACGGGGTAAAACCACTTTATAAAAATTTCCTGATTCCCATAAGGATCTCCCCAGGTTCAAAAGATCAATCTGATCTATTGAACGTAAAAAAAATGGCCACCCCTTCCCCTTTAGCAGATTCTCAAAATGGCAGTATCTCTTGATTTTGGCATAAGGTTCATATCTCGATTGGTGTACCACACCTTCAAGTTTCATATTCCGCAAGAAGTGATTTGAAAAATTGCCTCTGCTCACCATATTATTTACAGAAAGACTGCTTCCAATACTCTCCATTCAGCAGAAAAGCTTAGTGACCTGGTCATGGATAAATTCGACTCGGGGCATCTCTTTTTCCCTCAAGTTGTCCAGAATATTTTTATCAAAAAATGAACATAGGGGAAGAACATTTTTTTCCTGCTGCAAGGCATAAAAAAAAACCCAGTATTGTCATTTGAG
>Ga0163217_1058222_pt1 | contig 16751 bp, 11 predicted proteins | sample SynspAceP_FD_185933 | JGI IMG/M metagenome (GOLD analysis project Ga0163217, IMG submission 185933) | Saline lake microbial communities from Ace Lake in Antarctica - Synechococcus sp. Ace-P (PacBio error correction) | ecosystem: Environmental > Aquatic > Non-marine Saline and Alkaline > Saline ... | reverse complement strand
CGTGAATTTGGTGACCATCCAAGTTAGTGTCATTTACATAAAAAATGCGGTATCCATTCACTATCCTTTTTCTGATACAAGAACTGGTAAAAAATAAATACCATCATTATAAGTCGTGTAAAACAACTTTTTAGGTTTTCTCATTTTATATATCCAATTAGCTTTTAAGGTACCTTTTTTAAAATTCAGAGTTATTTTTTCAAAACTGACGGCCAACAAGTGGCTATTTGCTTAAACGGTATTTAAAATTGGTCCCATTGAAGTACTTTCATATTGCTTCGCCTTCTTTAAGGATATTTCTTTGCATTGCCTGCCGTAGAAACGTTCACATGGAATACCTTTGTATTTTCGTAAAACTACTATGAAAAATGGTTTTAGTAGGTGGCCAAATTTTTAAAAGTAATGGGCTTGCCCTATAACCGTATCGGGGTCTTGGTGTAATATCATAGAAGGTTGAAAAATACTAAGACGGCAAAATCCCAATGCTTTAAAGCGCTTCACCAATTCACCTTTGATGCGTAGATATAGGAGATGACTTTGCATGATACCCCAACCGAGGCTTAATAATTTCAAAATGTTTCCACTTCCAACTTTTTACATTCCGTCGGCAAAATTTAGTACCGCAATTTATCGATTTTATAAAATTCTTCTTTACTTTACTTTCGTTTGGTGGCCCAACGCCTAAGGTACAAATAGCCGTTGTGGTCCTTGCACCATAGTTCTGGTATGACCTTTAGGGTCACTTACAATCTATGTTGTTGTTGTTGAACACCAATGGTTTTTACAGTTGAAATAGGGTTTCTACCTTAACAATGTTAATTGCCTGTTATGTTATTGAGTTGCAATAATGTTTTTTAAGCTGCTACGACAGCACCACTCCTCCTAGTATTACAAAACCGATACGTTCATTTCCGATTTTAAAGGGGCATGGTTTTAATTTAATATTAGTTGGTTTATGGGCTTATGCTAAGTTCGCTTATTTATAGGAGCCATTGGGTTAGTTTTGAAAAAGTTTTTTCGGGAGGCTTTTATAACGCCATTGCTTATTCAAAATTTCGTCCTCAAGAATTTTAATTAATCTTTTGCCATTTTTCTCCTTCAGTGTTGCCCTTCTAAATAACAAAACTGAAAGAAAGGTAAATATGAAGGTGATTAAGACCTTCAGGACGTGGGTCTTTTAAAATGGATTGAACATCCAATCTCTTTAGGGCTTTTGCCAATAGTCTAATATTTTGGTCAGTTTTGGCCTTTGTCCCAAGAAAAAGCCCATTCTTAAGCTTGCGCTCTCCAAAAATACATGGTTTTGCGGTTGGCATGATGCCCACCTCTTTCATAAAAGGGAATAATTGTCAGAAATGTTAATGGTATGTTGTATATCTTCAGGACTCGGTATTGGCTTTAGATATCCGATGTCCCAATGCGACAGGGCTTGTTTTAAGCTACATTTTGTATCAATTTGATATTTCCTGAATTCAATCACATTTTTCATTTCAATGGGGTCAAGGTGGGGTCCAATAAAAAAGTGATCGCGAAAATCATGGAAAGGAATTTCACTGATGAGTGTGTCATTTTGGAAGTAATCTCTAACACGTTTAGGCTTTCGGCAATAAGTTTTGCGTTCTCAGGAATCTTATTCTCTAACTGAAGTAAGGTTTCGCCTTTATATTCCGTCGCAAGCTGTTTCAGAATAAAACCTGTTCTGTATGTATACTTTTTTGATTTTTCATTGTAAGTTATTAATACCAAAGCGATTAAATACCGATTGGACCACCAGCACCGACTTCTCCTACAGCATTTACAGCAGAATGCCTAGACTGCCTTTTGAGGCTGCGTCAGGAGTATTTTTCAGATACTAAATCGTTGACGATTTCGAAATTTAATTTTAATCATGTAGATAAGTATTTTAATAATGGCCATGCCATAGCTGACTCTTCACTAGGCAAAGGTTCTTTACTAGGACCTTCGCTAACCGCATCAGCGTTCTAAAAATTCGTATCATTGGTAATTAGTTTGCTATTACCAAATTGTTCTTTGGCAAGTTTTGGGTTTATACGCCTTAGTTCGGCCATTTTTTTTACCAACGTGGGCCATCACTTCACTTAATTCTTTCGAAGGACTAATTTCAATCATTTTTATGTCTTCTTGCACTATGGCAGTATTATGACCCTTTGGAGAAAAATTTAAAACATCGTCATTGTCAGATTTTCTTCAGTTCCATCAGTATACTTAACTAGTAGTTTGGCCGCTTTAATATATATCCCCAATGAGGGCAATGGCAGCTAGTCATTTTCCGAAAGACCTGTTTTAGTAGGTGCGTTGTAAAATCTGTTCCTTTTTGGTGTTCGTTAAAGCCAACGGTCCATTCCTTCCAAAATTGTCTTTAGCTCGCATTATGTGTACCAGGTTCCTTCCATTGTTACTGGAATGTGTTTTTGTTGCTGACTTTCATTAATTTAAAGTTAAGAGTAGTACATTCTTTCGTTCAACTTGCCGATAGGAAACGTATAGAAATAGGAACAATACCTAAATCAACCAATACGGAGATATTAATTAGGTTATTGGGTGTATATAGTTCGTTTTAAATTACTTTACGCTAAAGCGAGAGGGGGAAGTATACTTCGATTATGAACTACAAGATACTAAAAAATTGAGGCACATTTTTTGGAAAATACTTTTAAAAATGAAAAAAAACTCCATTAGGAAGCCCAAATGGAAGGTTTTTTATTATTATAAGTGGAAAGTCTATAGTTATACGAATTAGCAGTATAATCGTTAAGACGATTCCCCCTAATGTAAATAAAGGGCTTTTTTAAAGACTGGAGGTTGTTGGTGGCATAAAACATCCAAAAAAAAAGAAGAAACGACAAAGAAACAATAATGAAAGGCCGAAGAAAAATATTCAACCAATACACAGGCTGTCGGTAGTTGCCTTGTGCAAATGCTCCATCTTTATCTTAAAAATAACAGGGGGAGCTCCATTTTTTTTACAGTCGCCAACCGTTTTGGCATTGTACTCGCCTTGTGCAAAATAAAGAACATCCCCTTCGGTTTTCTCAGTTTTACCACCTCCTTTATCCGTAAAGCTGCACTTAGCACCGGCCTTTAAGTTAGGGTTCAATTGTTGCTCCATTATTTTTCACTCTTTAAAAAAAATCGTATTCTGAAAAATCATAAGGATTCCGCGAATAGAATACGATGGCCATAAATGCCTGCCAAAAAGAAGCCGTTAAATAATCGGTGTATAATTCTCATGCGTATTCCGGTTGTCATTCTCATCTAAAATAATTAATGGTTTTGTGTTTTTATTTTTTTCTAGCTATGCTTGTATTGGGTTATTGTTCTATAGGTCTTTGACGAAATTTAGTTTGTATGCGTTTATAGACCAGGTTCTTTTTATTTCAATCGAAAAAATAAAAAAAAAGCCCTGTAAGGAAAATTAACCTTAAATAGCGGGCTTTTTAAAAAAACAATTCAACTTCTTATTTGTAATTTCTTTACACGTGCATCGTTCTATAAACGGCCGCTCCAGTTGAAAGCCAGGTACGCGAAATCATAGGTGTGCCATCGCATCTTGTATAAGGCTTCATGTCTCTTGTACGTCTTCAAATTGAGCCTTCTACGGGTTCAAACATATCTGCTTGGCATTTGAAAAGGGAGTAAGGCAGATGGTTTCTACCGCTCTGTATGATTTCCGATGCAACGCTTGATCCTGTACACCATGTGAAACCACTATGCCGCAGCACTTTACCTTCTATTTTCAGAGAAAAGCATGGTTTGCGCAACTTTTACCGATACGACTTACAGGTTTATTACCATTTTTTGTTTTCGTGATCGGTTTACCAATGGCATTCGGTCGTATTAATGGTGTTTCACCGGTTTTGCCTTTATAGGTTTCTGTTTAGTAAAAGTCTTCTAACGGCTACACCTGCTAACTTTACTCACGAGCAGTATCTGCTGTATACGTGTCATAATTGAAGACTAATGGGCACATAACCGTTGCTTCCATTTTCCAAAAATCTGCCATAATTTTCGTAAACCCCACCCCACCATTTGGACTTGTAGATGCCCAACAAGAGCAAAATCTGGCTTCTTCTGAGAATCGACTACATCAAAATATTTGGCGAACCACCTTGCATATTGAAAGCATCTACGGTTTTCGGGTGTTAGTTGATACCCCACCAGTTCGTAGTGGGTGCCACATAACGGTTGTGGTAATATTACTTTTCTTTTTGGCTTCAAACAGGCAAAGTTTTATTTGATTCTTAAGCATTACGATTGATTTCAATTGTTGCATCAAAAAAAACCAGCTTTCATTAAATTCACTGTTACCCAACGATTTTTTCAGTTTCGGCTACCTCTAAATATGGATTTTCGAAAAGCCCCACCCCTAAAAATGATTAGTCAATAAACGTACCGCAGAAAGCTTCAAAACGTTAGCTCGCATCGCTTCGTTCACCAAGTTCGGCCACAACCTAATTTATAAGCTTCTAAAACCGGACCATATCCATTTGTTGCCTCCAAATTGATCCATTCCTGCAGCAATAGCCTTATAAGTGGACGCTCTTGCAAACGGATAAGTTTTCTACGCCAAAAAAGGTTTTCCCTTCAAATTTGTTGTATTAGCGCTTCATATCTCTTGGTAATTACCCAATCGTACATAGTAAACACCTTTCATAACCATACTTGCCACGTAAGGACATCTGTAATCAAATACTATTGTAAACCATTGGCCTACATTTCGCCTTTCGCCAGAAGAAATGGTAAGTACGCATTTACGGCCGATGCCATTTTAGTTAGGCCGCTAATTTAAAGGGCCCTTCGGTAAATGGTTTTAATATGGTCTGCAATGTCTTAACCAGGATATACGGCATAGGCGCCATACCCGAAGTGACCATCACGGCCTCCTTCTTTATTCTGGTCCGCAACCAGGCCAGCTGTTTTTTACCATTGGCATTGACAACTTTGCTTGCCCCAATCGCCACATCGGGTTCGATTGAAAACCATCAACATAGGCACGGGCCAAATCTGTAGCTTAAATCTGGGTCTTCACCATAGTGCCATCCAAAACCTGCTCCAACGTGGTTTCTGTGCTTAAATCAATTTGTGGTGGAAGTGCCGTTAGCAATTCCTAAGGCTCTATATTCTTTTGAGCCTATTCCCCGAATTGTTTCATTATAGGACGGGTTCAAACGTAGCGGCGATACCTTAAAGTTCCTGGACCACATAGAAATTGGAACCACCTGCACCGGCATTAAATTCTGCATAAGAATCACTGCCATGACGGGGATCCGAACTTGTATTGACCGGTTATGCCCCAAATACAATTCCTTTCTGCAAAAGGCTTGGGCATATCTGGTTTCCATTGTGCTGCCTATTACCGACTTTCAACCGAAAGTAATTCAGTACATGACGCAAATGGTCATCGGTCAAAAATTTTCTTTGAATCATCTGAAAGGTCGCTCGCCAAAGCACCACTTTTCTGGAAATGGCTTACCCCCATATTGTGAAGCGCCAAAACCACGGCACAATCAGGAATAGTGCTATGTGAGCTGTAGAGCATTAGGCCCGAGATATCTTCTAGGCCATTTGGCTAGCCAAATTCTTTCGCACGGTCTGCGGCGGGGGGGGGCTCTGCTAAGGTAAAACGCCAATCTTCATAACTATTCTAGTGTTCCGTTTTTGTTGAGATCTTTAAAAATGCATATCTATCTTGCGATATTAATTTTAATACCAGACTCAGGAGGAATACCTAAGGTAGCACCGTCAGAATTAAGGGACTTTGGTATAATTTTCTTTCTGGTCATCGTGAAACTTTTCAGAACAACTAGTCAATATAGACAGTAGAATAAAGCGTGTCGCTGTAAATTTAATAGTTGGTTTTTCATTTGAATATGTTGCGTTTGAAACGATAATTGGGTGAATTTAATCACTATGATATTTTTGATTATGCCCGAAACCTGTAATCAACAGTTTTTAATCTCTGAAGACAGATTTTTTATTTATTAAGGGGTAATCTTAGAATTTAGTTGACCCTGAACAATACTAAAGAATTCTTGTCGAGCTGAGGTTTAACTTCACCACTAACATCGAAATGCATAGTGGCCGTATTGGGCTTTGGGCTATGGATAGGCAGGGCCATTCAGGAAAGATTTTTTCGATGATTAGGATTACCTGTTCTTGCAAAAATTAATCCAAGCACCGCTCATTTTTATCTGCAAGCTTCGTGTGCTTCTTTGCCACCAACAGTCATATGATTCGCGCTAGGTTGATATTGTCAAAAACAAAAGGGAAGCTCCATGCAGTGTAATGCCTTGTACTTACCATTGAACACTTGGTGATTGCCATGGAAACAGATACATATAAACAAGGTGCCCCTTTTAGGCGCGACTTGTCATTCGCCTCTAATACGGCCACCATGTCTGAAACATGTACTACATCTAAAGTCTTGACATTTCGGTGTCGTTCGGATACGCTTTTTAACTGCTTTACGTAAGCATTCTTGCGTTTGTCTTTGTAGGTGTCTTTAAATGTTTCATATGGGTTTTCTTCAAGATTGCCTCTAAAAAAAACGGCATATTAGCAAATGGCGCAAATTCATTTCTTTGCGGTTACCAATCATAAAAAGCGGTATCTTTTGATACGTGCCAACGCCCTCTTTTGAACTTAATTGATTATGGAAGTTTACGTTGCCATCTTACTGTGGACCCCCAAACTAAGTCCGAAGCCGATTAACAGGTTCCTGCAGCTTTCATTTGTTTAAACGGCTTCCGCCTTTATAAGCTTTGCTGACTTGCATCGGGCTAAACTTCAAAAAAGGAATATTTTTGAATACGTATCTACCGAACTACCCTCTAGCCTAAGTATGTTTCAAGGTTTCGGTAGCAATCGCTTGTGTGTCTTCTTTCTCTAACATGGCCAGTTTCTAAAAGAAACCACTATTGCGTTGAATCGCTTTATGGAACAGAACCTTTTCCTTTTGGCATAGCCATAAGCGTAGTTACTTTTGCGGCCACCACCAGGACTGACCAAAAATTGGTCACATTGTTCGGGTCACCACCCAAAATTAGAAATATTGTTCTTTACCCATTGTAGAGCAGCAACCATTATCCATAATACTATTGTTCGCGAGTTTTTTATATTTATCACCATAGGCTGATAAGTCTAAGAAGCCGTAAAACATTTAAACGGTGGTTGATAGAAACAACGGGACTACATCACCTTTTTTTAGCCATATTTTTCACCGTCATGATGAAGGAAGTTCCATGGACTAGAGCCAGCAGTGAAGCCGCACGTGAATCCAGAACAGTACAGGTCTTTTTTGATCGGTGGATGGTGCATTTAGGTGTCCAAAACATTTAAGCTCAAAAACAATCTTCATTTGGAAAGCCCAATCATGGTTCAAATACAAATTCTGATTTCATCTCTGAAAGAAGTTGTAGGTGTAATTAATGGAAGAAGAAACCAGACCCCTACATTGGTTGGTGCTTTTTATGCCTTCCCATTTTGTAGGTTTCCTGCAGCCTCAAAACGTTTTTGCTTGCGGCATAAGGAATTGCCTTTAAAGGTGTGGATGTCGTGATGGATGTACCCAACGAATCGGTTACAACGTTTTTCCGTTCGGTTACAGGAACTTGTGGCCTGTAATGGACCACATCTTGCGCAGAAAATGGGGTGCTCAACAGTGATAACAGCATTAAGGGCTATTAGTTGAATATAGTTTTTTCATTTTGATATTTATTAAATTTACGAGTTGTATATATTTTGATTTAGATAATCGTTTTGAATTTGCCCATAGGGTTCAAACGGCTTGCCAACCAAGAAATTCTGAATACTTTGGAATTATCGAGAATGTAAATTCTCTGGGTCTATGGTAAATAATTTACCCCAATGTGTCGAAAATTAAAGGTTCTAGTTCTTTTTCAATAAAGTTTATTTAATTCTCCAACCTCTTTTGGGTTTTTGCTCCGCATGTGAAATGTATAGCTACACAATCTTGGTTGATAGGCAAGGCTTCATCCAAAAAGATATCTGCTGCATGGTTCGTATTTCTGTAATCATTAATTGAGTTCTAAACCTGATCCCTATTTTTTCTAAGCTAGAATTGCCATCTAGTGCTTTTTTCTCGTGGAATGAAGAATTCAATTGCAATTCCTTACCACTACTAGGGTAAAGCCCATTTTAAAATGTGTAAACGGTCATACCATGGCCGGTTACGCCCATTGCTCTGTACAATTTCTCAGCAGACAGTTCATTTATTGGGTGTTAAATTTCTTGTGGGCTGCTGTAGCCTTCAAAATACTCAATACCGAGAGTTTCAACTTCTTTGTCTACTCTTCTCTTCACCCAAACCTGACTTATGTTTTGGTCTTGCCATCTTAAAAAGACTAAACGCTATACCCGGCAGAGAGTATAGCGTCAAAATTGTCTTGTAAAGTTCTTTAGGGGAGGTTTTGAAACACATTCTTGTCTAACATCAAGGTGTTTGTGGTTTTCCAAGTGGCTCTAATGTCATTTTTTGTAATTATCCCTAAGGCACCCAATAACAACACCAAGCATTGAGTAGTTCAGCATTTCTCCCGGTTTTAATAATTTTAACATTTCCCCTTTTCCATTAACCAGTTCAATAGGACAATACCTTGGTTGCTAAATACCATTTAGCAACCCCAGAACCATGTGTTGCGGGTTGCACAAGACCTGCTACTGAAATATGAGGCAAAAGGGGCCAAGTTATTGTAAAGGCATTTAACCTTTTCATGAAGTTCAGTGGCAAAATCACCATATTTAGCCACCGGCGCCGACCGTAACGGTTCATGGGCTTTTCATCTAAAGCAATAATTCCTTTAAGGTTTTTGTAGAAATTGGTTTTAAAGACTATTCAGCTATGTATAAAGCAATGACGAAGAACCCAAAGCTTTTTGGGACTCTAATTTTCTTGACCAATGCTTGAAACTTTCTTCACGTAGACGGGTCTCCAAAATGTCACGTCCTAAATACGGCTACAGATTAATATTATTTTTAAGCGCAATTGATGCACGTAATTAGTGTTCTGTAATCTAAAGGATAAATGCAATCTTTTAAGAGTTGATAACTTGATGCGGTTTTTTGGCCGCTTTTTTAGCATGGACCACAACTTGTAAAGGTTTGGTCAAGATAGAATTCATCTTTAGGAATACCGTTGACCCTTCGGCTAGGGCGTTTCGTAATCAATGGTTTCTCTGTTCTGTACATACTGATTTTCTATTTTCTTTCTTTTTCAATATTTTGAGTATAACAACATTTACTGCAATAATTGAATACCCCTGTCGGAGTGATGAATTAAGCGGTCAATGTTCTTGGGCAATTGTAAATGCTTTATTAAGAGCCCTTACACAGGCTTTTAGTTCTTAAAACTATCACTTAGCGTCATACCCAACTATTTTGCGTGGATTACAGTCGGGTAATCAAGGCTAGGTAACAGAAACTTAATTGTTCTTGATATAGGTTATGTCGAAGCCCAAACCTGATTAGGTCTGTTGATTTCAAGGTCTTTTATGATATGTCATATTTATAAAACCTTGTTTGGTATGAATTGGTGGTTCTAGAAGAGTATTTTTTTCTTCTAATGAGTAACCTGTTCTCTCTTAAGATTCGGAATAGCTGGTCCCTGCCACTTTGAGGTCGTACTTATGGAACTCAATTTTTTAATGATCTCATAAGTTTTCCGTACCCTCCCTGGGCAGTGTTCTTCTACGTTTCGTTCGAACAAGCTCCGATACATTTACTTGGTTCTATCTGTTTTTGATTGCAAACCTTTTTTGGTATTTGTTAATATGCATCTCTTTTTCAGAAATCAAAAGCATTACAGATTAGTACCAATGGAAAACAGTCTGGCATTGGCGGTCGATAGGAGCTACTTTCATTAGGGCTTTATGGTTTAAGTTTTTTTTTAAATTCTTCCACATCTCTATAGCCTAGGTTTCAAGCAGCGGACCTCAGGATTAACTATCGGTCACCAGTTTGTCAAAGTCCTTTTTGATAGAAGGTCCTTAAGTTGTTAAGCCTCTTTTTGCAGGGGCTTTGATACGGGAAAGTTCGTCGTCTTGTTTGCACGGTACCACGGGTGTTTCATTAAATCTTACGATCAACTTTTTGATCCCATACGTTTATAGTACTGGATTGTATACCGTAAGTTAATGCAAATTTGTTCTTTTGGAAATGGTTTCCTTTGGTAAGTTCTGCTAAGACCTTTAGTTTAAGCTCTCGCGATAACGTCTTTACATATCCATCATTTTTATACATAACTTGAAGTGTTTTGTATGACATATTCAGGACGGGTCAAAAAAGATATCAGCGGTATACGTAAAGTTTCCTGCCAAATTTTTTTCTTATTCGGGCAGTAGCTTCTTCAGGCCAATTATATTTTTTTCATCTCTACAAGAAATCATAGGAAACAGTGCTGCGCCCGCTGCAAAAGTGGCCGAATTACTTAATAAAATCTTTTCTTTTCATCTATGCTGAATTTTTTAGCGATTGAAAACTAATAGCGCTTGCCGAAAAGTTATTTAAAGCCTATTCTTTAAGTCGCTTTATGGCTAATCTTAATAGCTTCTAATGTTTTAACCCGTCAAAAGTTCATGTCTTGTTTCTACACATATAATATTTCATACCCGATAGTTTTTGTTGTTATCCAAGATGTTCTTGAAGTTAATTGAAACCTTGGACCTACAGGAGCAAAATCTGCCTTGGATCGTCCATATCTTTTACATTGCCAGATTTTGAAAACGCCCTGGGTATTTCTTGAAGATAGGCAATAGGGTTTGCTTCTGCTTAGTTACCCAATACAGATCCATCTTGAAAATTCAATAATTTAGGATCTACATTTCTAAACAATAATCTATGGGGAACAATTTACCATCTTCATTTCTTCTTTGGAATTCAATCGTGATTGTGGGTACAAAAGCTTTAAGACCTGCTTTTTGCTTTTTTTCACCTACGTGGTGTAAGAATTCTTGGCCAAATTCTTCGATAGTATACCCGTTCATGCCCATACTCATTTTCTTTATTGAATTCGAACATGCCCATTGGTGGAACAGGTATTATACCAAAATACTTGAATCCGGCAGCTTTTAACATCTTGCATCATTTTGGGTCTGCATTCTCTAAGGTAACCGAGCCTTTGGTGTGTGCTAATTGGCTTAAGTTTTAAAGATTTAAGCAACTTTTTAAAACTCTACAGGGGAGTTCATTGTTATAAAATTTACGTCTGCATATCCGTGCAGCTTCGATATTCTTTGAATCCTGCATCGGCCAACAGCTTGTAGCGTGCTTTAGCATCTGTACCATATCATCTCGCTACAGTATATAGTGCAAGACCTTTCCCATTTTAGATTGTGCATACGGTTGCAAGTGAACCGAACATAAATACGGTTAGGGCTAAACATTAAAAATTGTTGCTCATAATTGATTTTTTCATTGTTGTTGTTTTAAGAGTGTATAATTTAGTTTTTACTATTTATTTTAAAGCTATATAGATAAGGGGCTTTGGTGCTTTACCCTGAAATAATTCTCATGTCGTTCTAAAATGGCAAGTGATAAACATTTTTCTTTGAAAGGTGGTGCGCCTTTAATTTCTGAATTCTAGAAACAGCCTCAAAAAAACCATTCTGTAATTGGCTTCATGGTAAATTTTTGCGGGCAGTAGGTTCATGCCTAGGAGCTTTTCGCTTAAATTAATTACGAAGAACTGCAAGGCTTTTTCTACAATTTTATTATTGATCCATCATTAGTTGGGGTAGTTTCATCTACCCGAATACCAGCCTATACTGTCTGAATAATGGTCAGCGTTCTGGGAGTTACTTCTTCGTAACGTTGATGTAAGGCATAATAACCAACGGTGAAGAAACCGTTCTAACATCCAACTATTTTCCTCGGTATCATCATTTATTGGCAACAACAAACGTGCATGTACGGCAGGGTCTGCGGCGGTCTACTTCACCGAATATGTAAAATTGGTCTAAAGAATACATATCTAATCCAGTACGATTCTTTACACCTTGGTTTTACGGCATCGTCAAACTTTGGTTTGTTTTCAACAAAGCGCCAGGCAGCGCATAAAGGCCCGGTTTTGGGTATTCTAAAATAAGTATTTTAAGAAGTTTTGCCGTAAAACCAAAAAGTGACACAGTCAAAGGAAAGGTTGGGTATGAAATTCCTTGTTTCTAATAAACCTTCATGATTATTTTTGATAAAATTTGAATTGCGTTTTTCAAATTAAGGACAAAAATACAATGCAAACAAAGGATTATTGTCATAAAAAAGAGACAATATATAAAAATGTACTTGATTCTGAATTAGCTAACTATTCAGAATCAGTTACATTCATTTTAAAGAGGGATATCCAGAAAAGTTTGATTCTTGAAATTTCATTTAACTAGAGAGGTAATACTCCAAAAATTTTAATCATATTAATATTAAGATTAAACTTTTTTCGTCTCCTTTAAAAACCAAAATATTCATACTCTTCCATTGCTATCACGAACTACACAGTTGTTCGTTAATGTTCCTGCTAAAATAAACCGTGTTTTACTATAGGTGATATTGAGACCATATTGAGGTGGCACGAACCATGGAGTATACGGTTTTACATTCCAGAGGTTTTTCATCTTTTCTTTAATAATTCCTGCCACTAGAAAATAAGATAGATTTATGACCGCATAATCGGGGGTGTAACAAAATCAAAAACAATTTTCCATATTTGATTCCGTTTCGTTCACATCTAAAATGGCCGAAACTAACAATTCTCCATTTTCGAAAAGTCCGAAGAAAACTGATGGATTTTCAATTCATTGCAACATGAAAAGTGGCTAACATCCTTAATCTGATTCGGATGGTATTTATAAGCCTTTTTTATTGCAAATCTCCAACAATAGGAAAAATCTGCTGAAGCAGTCGTTTGATTTCAGTATTTACAGGCACATCAAAATTGAGAATCTGGTCGGCGGTTATTGGCCGCAAAGGTGCAATCGATTTTACTGACTCAATTGTTTTACGACTTTCATCATTTATATATCGCTCTTTCTTGGACATAACAGCTAGAAAATAACGTCTATTTGTACGTTGTACAATCAGGAATTTTAGCTATCTACCCATGAAGGCCGTAGATTGTAAAACTCCCATAGAACTTTTCGGATGCCCTACTAAGAATCTTTTTCATATTTCTTTTGCTTCGCAAGGGCCTTCATTTTTGGAACTAGATTTCCTAAATCAACATTATCTTGCTTCGAGTGAAATAAATGCGAATTGTGCATATTACCATGGTTATACCAATGCACCATTTATGGTTTCTATTTTTTTCGAACATGAATTACGATTTAGAGTTGTCTTTACGATAATGAAATTTTTATTCACGAATTTGGCCATCACCAAATATGTTAATATATTTATTGGTAACCAATTGCTTTAGACCTAAACCGGGACCTCTATGGTGCAATTATTCGTTACTGGATTGCTAATTTCGCACCAACACCCATTTGTCCACCATCGGTAAAACGCGTAGAAGCTTTTGATTACACTGCAGCGCAATCCACTTCTTCCAATAAATTTGCATGCATTGACTTTGTTTGCCGTCATAAGGGTTGCCGAAATTGGACCGCCAGAATTGATATTGATTTTTTCAATGGCCTTCCGAGAGAATCAACAGCCGCCCCAAACAACATTTCATTGCAAGAAATTCTTCTTTCCAAAACAGATGCATCTTTAATTGAGAATTGGGATCTTCAATTAAAATTTACATCGTTATTCCACTTAATGTTTCTACCCCGTTCACTTGTAACAGCTTAATAGAGGTCTTCAAGTTTTTCGTATTAAATGTTTTCAATTTTTAAACTAATCAAGATTTATCCAACGCTTTACAAGCCGATATTTTAAGCTGTTTTTGCATTGAGGAATAACTTTTACGCTTTTCTCCCAGTCCTGCATTTTCATCTACATATAGAAAATTTATTGCCACGTCCACTTACAAGGCACAGCGCAGTGGCATTTGCTTTACAAAGTTAATTAAAGCGCTCACCGCCTCTTGGCACAATTTAAAGTTCTAATTTTTTTCTGGCGGATTTTTCAAAAAACATTTGGTTTCTTCACGGTTAAAACTAATTGTTAATATAGTTTTTTGAGCAAATCCGTTTTCTTCCAAAGCCTTATGCCATAGTTCAGTAAGGGATGGGTATTTACTGTGCAACGGCTTCTTTACCTCCTTTAAAAATATCTTGTTATTGCCTTAAACGCCTAAAACAAGCAGCTTCAATAGTTACATCTGCCTTGATTCATAAATATCATGATGGTGCCAAAAAAAGGTTGCGTTGCGGTTCTGTTATTATTTCCAGTCCATTTTCCAATGATTTTGGTAGAAAATGGGTTTTTCTTACCGGATCTTTCTTGTGATCTCACTTCTTTAATGAAGCAATTCATCCATCAATTTTACTTTCGGTAAACAATTTCAAACCGGTCGTACATGGGCTTGATCTTTCCAAATTAAAGAGCTCTTAAATCTTTTAATTGGCGTCAAAGAATGGCCTTTCGATTTTTCATCTAAAGTGCGCTCCGATGCTTTTGTAATTACAGTTGTTTTTTATTTCTGTAGATAGTAATTTCATTATACTTCTATTTTTTCTTCAAGGGCACTTTGTGCCCACATTTTTCCGTCTATAATATCAATAAGCGTACGTGCTTTTTTACCGTTAGCTATGTAAGTAGGGATTGTTATTAGCTTGCTGCTGTTGCGCATAATCTAATTAGAACCCATACCGCCCCACGGCCTGCACCAAGCTTTTTTATTTGCTGTCTTTGGATGAATCATCAAGATTTTCTTCAGGATTCACGTGTTCTATAAGTCACTACTTTCGCATTTGGGTGCCCATTATAAAGACCGGTCGATATCCGTTAGAATAATAAGTTTATCAGCATCGATTAAGTTGCGCGATTAAACTTGCCAAAACTCATCATTATCAGAAAACCATACTCTATGGTCACCGAAACCGCATCATCTTCATTGGCTATTAGGAATAAAACCACCTTCGGATAAAAAGTCCTTCAACACCAATTAATCATGTTCTGCCATGTGAATACCGGAGTAAAAATCCTCTTTTAGTAGCAGTACCTGGGCCGGCATTTCATACCATAATCATTTAAAGATTATTATTAGTAAGTGACGGCCATCATACGAGGTTAGCCCGATTGCCAGAGTAAAACCTGTCTGCGCTGTGTTTCGTTTTTCAATACTAGATGTACCTAAAAAACCTCTTTACCCTGCAAATTACGGAGCCAGAGGACTCAAGTACGGTCAAAATAATTCTCGTTCATAGAGTTTCAGCTATCTGTTGTTACCAAAATTTCGTAATTACGGTCTTAACAATCCGGTTGTCTTTATTGAGTCATAAACATTTTGTACCTACGTACAGACAAATTTTTGTATACATGTGCCTTTTCTTTTCCAAGTTCAACGGCACGCTCAAAGGCCTGCCGAATGCCGCTTCTTAATTAATTCTCCAACATTATTGTTTTCCATTGAATCTAAGCTTGCACGGGTCAGTACCCGCCTTTACTTTGCAACATATCCATCCAATGAATTTGGTGATAATCATTTTTTGGTTTAAAAAGTTCGATTGGCACCGGTAAATGCTGCGCTACTAATACTTTTTGAAACATTTTGGTGTTGGAAAAGCCCATTTTAAGGGCAGCCTCCATCATACTTTGGCATTAAAGAGAAAACATACGCCGGTCCACTGCCAGAAATACCTGTTGAGCGTTCGATTAAGTTTTTCATCGCTCACCAAATACTGATTTACCTGTAGTGTCAAAGACTCTCTATGGTTAAGCAGCTCTATTCGGTGTTACTTCGTCTGAGCTACAAATGGAAGTTAAACCTTACCTATAGAGGCAGGTTAACGTTGGGCATAGCCTTACAATTTTGGTAAGACCGGTAAGATTTTTAATAGTCTCCATAGTGGGACACCTGCCATATAGAAATATATAATCTGCCAGGTTTTACCAACGGATTTTAAACTTTAAAAATACACTCTCTGCATGGAACGGGTTTCACTGCGGATGAAAATGATAATCTGGCACTGTGGGGCGCATTTTTTTTTAAATCGTCGAAACGCCCATCAAATTGCGGATTCCTCCCTTCAGCTCTTCCAATTTTCTTCTGAGGTGTCTAACACCATAATATTTCTTTTCTTGAGTAATTTTGATTAGACATGCCTTCTGCATAAAGTCAACCCCATATTTCCAGCTCCTGATTACTAAATATTCTTTCATGAATTTCAAAATTATTATATTGATAGGTATTTGTTTGTGTTCGTATTTATATTAATAGCAAAATTTTTTCTATAAGCGTGATTTTTCGGCCATAATAGATGTGTTGTAATTATGAATTTTGTTTTATGGGAATACCCATTAAAATATTTGTAATCGAAGTAAACTTTGAATTTCTTAATCCCGTTTGGTGTTCGATTTACAATTCTTTGTTAATACTCTGTCTTTTTATATATATAAATTTCATGTTGTTACTATTATCTATGGTAACTTAACATATACCTAGCCAAAGTCCTAATATGACGTGTTAAGCTTATGTTATAATGGTTAATAAGGGTGTTTATGGTTGAATTTACGGGAGATACTCACCACTATTTTTAAAATATGGATCAATCTATAAATAGCGCGTAAAACTTTCTGTATTGGTTTGCGAACGTAGTGTCATAATTCCATATGTCTTT
>Ga0163217_1033459_pt1 | contig 16753 bp, 15 predicted proteins | sample SynspAceP_FD_185933 | JGI IMG/M metagenome (GOLD analysis project Ga0163217, IMG submission 185933) | Saline lake microbial communities from Ace Lake in Antarctica - Synechococcus sp. Ace-P (PacBio error correction) | ecosystem: Environmental > Aquatic > Non-marine Saline and Alkaline > Saline ... | reverse complement strand
CGTAGTAAAATCAGCTGCATATTTATTATTTCGGTTGATATAGTTGCGTCAGCTTGTATATGGGTTTTTCGGTCAAAATTACATTATCGTTGTATCGTAGTCGGAGCGACTTTAGTTCTTCTGTGCCAACTACCATCGATTGTCGATGAAATCTATTCTGTAGGCTTGGGTACACCGTACCCCATGAAGATCAGAATGTGCTCATTTTGGTTTTGTTGTTCATGGGGTCAATTTGGGCTATTTTTGTTATCGGCTGCATTAATTATTTCTACAAACCAAAAGCTGGTATAAACATTACGCTCAGTTATCGCGCTGTCGCGACTGGACGCCTTGCGGGCCGCCCTGTGCTTTTGCGTTATACATTTGGAGGGTTTAGAGTGACACAATCTGGCACCAGCTCAGAATCCAATTCTTTGCAGTTATTTGGCTTTACTCGGGCTGCTGTTGTTCTGCTGCAATGCAGCACTTTTAATGGGTAACGGCCCTTTTTATTGCCCCGGCATTACTAATGATGTCGGTACTACTTTTTATGCTAAGTGCAACGGAACAGAACGTTTGCATAGACCAATTAAGTTTAAAAAAACGCTGCTATTTGGCGGCTTTTGCTACGCTATTACTGAGCAGCCTTCAATGTGCTTTAATTCGGGTGTGCAGTAAAATGTATAACAAGGCGCATCACTCGCTCCGTTGGTTCGCGGGACGCCAACCCGCTTCGCGGCTTCGTCGCCCGGTGTGCTTTGCTTTTAAGTGTTCAGGAGTCATGGAAATTTACAAATTACAATCGTTTGATTACGGTCATATATTTTAGTATGTACGCTATTTGTTAGTCTTTGAGCGTAGGTAGGCGAGTGAGGAGGGCGGACTCATTGGGCAACCTAACTTTTTTGGTGTTTAGTATGATAAGTTTCACTTATTCTCACCAGTTTTAAAAATCATTAGAGAGAGTTAAGGCCGCACAACAAGAATTTGTCGAAATTCGATAGTGTTAGAATAAAAAGTACGTCCAATAACAAAAAAATTTTGAAGACAAGTATACGTTGGAGTGAGATAGGAACAAAAATATCTATATTCACCAATGATAAAGGCCATTTTCGATGATTCATACATTGGCGTTTATTTCAGGCATGACGAGAGTAAGGAGTAATAATTTCTAATGATGGCAAGAAGGTCTCCCCTTAAAACTTTTAAGAGTTCAGAAATACTTCTTTATTGATAGTTAGAAAGTTGTTGAATGGCCAATGGGGTGTGCCGAAAAACGCCTCTCTTCGCTCTAGGCAACGATAAATTAAACAACAGCGGCAGAGCGACAAGCCAACGCGTTACGCCACTTTTGTGTTACTCGCTTGGCGCTCAAAACATTAACACAAAAGGCGCTCGCGCTGCTGCGGCTGCGATGAGGCGTTACTTGGCTACGGCATTTAGTTGAGTTTTATAGCAAGGTGGGTGCAAAGGCCTTTTGGCACCGGGATTGGTTGTAAGCCGCTCACTCTGAGTGATCAGCAGCCGGAAATTCGCTGCTGGTTTTGGGTATGCCGCAACGCAGCGGTGTGGTATTCATGGCGTACGCCCAGGGTCGTGGGGCCGTCCGGTCCTTAAACGTAAATCGGGGCCGTTAGCGTTTTGCGTTTGGGTTCCTTTTCGCGATCCGTCGAGTGGTGCAAAGTTGTCGGAGAGGGCAATGCGCCTTTGATTCCAGACATCAACCGCAGGTGGTTGAACGGCATTAAACCAGAGCGGTCAAGCCGGACGCAAAAAAGCGTACGCTTTTGGTTCCCTCCGCTATCGCTCCGAGCGGTTACCTTCAGGCGATTTACGTTTTAAGGATCAGTTGATGATCACTGTATCAATTCACATCACCTTTTCCGTCAGGGATTTGAGGCTCTTTCAATCGAGTTCTATTCGTGACTTGCTGGAATGAGCTGCACGTTTGGACCTGGGAAGCAGGTCGTTATTTTCTACCAGGCGGGTGATACGTGGTTATTGTCTGAGCGTCGGGGAACCTAAAACCGCCACACGACACCAGCATGTGGCAGTTCAGTGTTGGCGATAGAGAGCTGTTGAGCTTGGCACGCTAGGGCTAAAGACAGCAGGCGCGTTGAGGATTGGAAGCAGACCATACAAGTTGAGGCGTAACTCCGTTGTAATTTGCTTGATCAAAACGGCATTCGCATGAGCTTCACATGGCGGAAACGTTGGCAACCCGCTTAGCTTTGAGTTGGGAGAAGTCGCCCTATAAAGGTTGGTCTTGGTGCTGAAGTAACAATTCGGCTGTTGCCGCCCCTCGGGGAGGACGGCCTTTTCCGCGCTCACGCCGGTACAAAGCCCGCCCCAAAGCCGGGCGCATTAGCCAGAATTGAGAGGGGTGACGATATCTTACATCATCAAACATACTGCAAGCACTCCAAATATCCACGAATACTCCATCGTTATTGGTCAGCATTTATCTCTTTTTGCGAATGTTCGCCTATCAAAAGCTCAAGAAAGCAAAGAATAGGCTCGAATAAAATTCTCGCAGACTTAGAGTTGTTTAGCCACACCTTCCAAACTTTATTGGGAGCGGTATAATCTCTGTTACGAAAAGGCAGTTAATTGGATGGCGAGGCGAAAAGCCTTAATACACCATGCGAAATCGGAGTATTTTCATATTGGATTATGGAAAACTTACGGCATCCCTCAGGAGTGAGTTTTTTCGTACACTCCTTCTGAGTGAAGACTAATCTTATCTACTAGCGAAAAGACCTCTGCTAATGTTTCAATTAATCTATTTGTATCATTACCGATTTAGTGGGAAGTCTATGGTTCATATTCAAGGAGTACGGATAAGTGAAGCAAGAACAAGCAAAAACCCATTATTCTTCTTGAAAAGACTGAAACGAGATCTGAAAGAGCGGATCAGCTTTCAAGCTGGTGTGGGGGAAACAAGATAACGCTCCCTAATTTTAGCTCTGGGTCAAAAGCTTTACAGAGATTGAAAGAGAACAAAAGGCGGGCAGAAAGCTTATCAAATTTTTCAATTGGAATCGAATGGCCAGCATGGGTGAACATCTCCAGGAAGAAGAAAACACTAACGAATTGGAATAACGTTTTCACCCAGCCAAAGATCCAAAAATGCAGGTGGATTATTCTAAAATTCATACTATGATTATTTCAACAAGGTTTAGATATATTAGAGAAGCGGGTTTACCGGCAGCTATCGGACACTCAAAAACGATATGGAAACAATTTAATGAAGCGATTCAAAATAAAAGCCATCACCGTTAAGTGCGATAAAAAAGTGACGGGCATTCATAGTGGTATATCGAGCGTTCTGGCTCCAATGTTAGTTCTCTGGGCTTAAGCAAGATTCGGTTTGAATGGCACGCATTTATTGCCAATATTTTTTGCTGTTAACCACTGGTTGTTTCTTATGTATTATATTTGGACTATCTATTCAGCAAAGTTTAAAGGAAATTGAATTACAGTAAATGGCTAACAATCGGCATTCACGGCGACCTCCGTTACGACAAGCGAAGATGTCCACTCGGCGTGTGCGGCGTTAGACTCTTTAAAAAAAATATTGAACAAAAAAAAAACATCTGGATTGCTGCATCAATGCAAGCAGAACACAAATCATAGACATTGAGGGCACTCCATCAAGAAGAACATGGGGCCCAGTATGAATATCACTGCATTGTGAGCACTCGGTCGTAAAAGTGCAGAGGCTTGCAAATTACTGTTTCTTTTCCGCCAAGTATTTCATGACTATGAAGGAGACGTACCCAGACTATAACGATGAAATGGATCGTACCAAGAGAAAAATAGAAGACTTTCCCAAAATCTACAAACGGCAACCTCGAACAAAACACTTACCAGAAAGATTAGTTGAAGGCATTTATCAAGAAACATGCAACGCATAAATCGAGATGGACCTTAACCCTCGCAGGCATAGGATTCCGCGAACATCGAAGCAATTTGCAACGACCAAGAATTACCGGAAAAGACATAAGCACAAGAATAAATAACTTGGCCAGCAAGGGTTTAATATCTAAAAAAGGGGGGGGGGGGCCAATACGACTGCACCTCAATAAGATTCATGGGCAATGACGCCGCGCATTGACATAAAAAAGCCCTCACAAAACCCTTCAGGCAGCACTAATCATAGTCGAGGCAATTTATATCACGACCGTCTTAATTATTGCTCGTGAATTCGCTGGAAAGCGCTTGAGCGCAATAAACTTGAGATACTCAAAGTTTGGAAGATTATCCTCGAGCCGAAAAAGGCTCAAAGAGTTCGCAGCAGGCGACGAAAACCCTCTGCGAAGTTTCTAGGCAAAGACACGCGTTTAATTAGGGTACAACAAGGATGAAGGAAAACCTGAAAGCAAGACTTGCCCCTCGGTAACAATTTAGATGTCCGCTCGTTTACCATTGATATTTGAGGGAGCGGAGGAGGTATGCAGATGCAAGTTACAGTCAGAAATTCAAAGTAACACGACCGTCAAGAAGATGATGCCCCCTCTTATCAGAGTGTTGCCCTCAGCTGGAGCCGGGAGACCGGCTTTTCGGAGCCAAGCTGTATGCTTGAAAAAGCAGTTTCAGACCAAGGATTGTTTGTGCCAGCCAAACCTTCCAGGCCCGGATCGCGGGATGCCGTCCAAATTGGCACGGTCATCCAGACCGCGCCATGGAAATGAAGCGGAACGCTCGACTATTGTCGGAGTACGGGCATATACCCGGAACAACTGGAGCTGGAAGAGGCTTTTGAGAGCATGGGATGGCTGCGGCCATCCAGCTGAAGGACGCAGTGGTAGCTGAGCGACGAAGAAGAGCGTGCACTTTGAAAAGGAGCTTGTCTGCGCAAGGAGCGTGCTCTGGCGGAGGCAGCCGCCTTGGCTGACCCTGTCAAAAAAAAGCCCGGGCCATCTGGGGCACCAGCGAGGACCGAATGAATCTCGAGCTGATAAAACAGAATGGCCATTACCTTGATTTTGCGAAGCGGTGCAAGCCGGTGCACGCAGGCATCAAGCCTGGCACGGTGCTCCGGTTGAGCGACCGTACGCGGCGCCGCTGGGCAACGGGGGTAAAACGCTGGTAAGATCAACGCAAGGGAGCTGTCCGCAAGGCCAGCGCCCTGCACTGACTTGCCACAGGAAAAGAGCAGATCCTCACCGTGGTGTAATTAGGGCGGAAACATCAGAGCTTGCCTCCCGGATTGTTCCCGACTGGCTGGATCACTGGGGCATCTACCATTGCAGTGAATTCCAGCTTTCCGGGTTTCTTACGAGCGCATGCAACAGGTGCATCCTCGTGGCGGGCTGCTGCACGCGCACATTTGAAAAGCCGCAAGCCTGGGTGGCTACTGGCAACCAACCAGGTCTGGTATGGGACATATCTACCGTTCCTACCTGGCGCGTGCGCGGAGAGTCCTACCGGCTCTATCTGGTAAATGGATATCTTCAGCCGCATGATCGTGGGCTGCAGGGAAGATCCACCACAGATGAATTCATCAGCACATGCCTCTAACCCTGATCAGCAGCTTTGTATACGCCACCGCATCCGCCGTTGAATCAGTTGGTGCTTGCACTCGGATAATGGCAGCCCGATGAAACGGGCCACCATGCTGGCGAGCCCTGCAAAGGCTGGGTTTTGGTGCCTTCGTTTCAGCCGTACATCGGTGAGCGATGACAAACCCGTACTCTTGAGCGATGTTCAAGACCTTGAATACAGTCCAGCGTAACCCTGCAAAGCGCTTCGCGGACTCGGCCAGCCCGTGCTGGGTGCAACGCTTCGTGAAACTGGGTTATAACAGCGAGCAACGGCACAGCGGGATTCGCTTCGTTACACCGGGAGCAGCGTCATTGCTGGTCTGGACCGTAGTTGTTCAACAATGATGTCCGGTAACTTCATTGCTGCAATCTTTTCCTTTTCCGATACCTCCTCAGGCCAGGTGTCCGCGGTTAAGGCCAGACACTATTCAATAGGTCTCCAGTGCGGTCGGACGCTTTCTCCAGCGGCGGATGGGCCTGTTTGGCGGCTTCATATACGGCGCTGCGGCTAGCCAAGAATATCCGTCAGACCAGCATTGACGTGCTACGGAATGTACGAGCGGATCCAGCTTGTTGCGGTGCTCGCTGTTATACCAGTTCACAGAGCGATTTGCACAGGCACGGGCCTGGCGTATTGTCCGCGAAGCGCTTTGCGGGTACGTGACTGTTATTTCACAGTCTTTGAACATCGCCATCAGAGTACGGGTTTCATTTCGCTCACGATGGACGGCTGACGAAGGGAGCCACACAGCCTTTGCAGGGTTGCAGCATGTGGCCCCTTTCAAGTCGGGCATGCCATTATTCGAGTGCAGCACCAAACTGATCAGGGCGGATTGCGGTGGCGTAGAAAGCCTTGCTGATCAGAGTTTAGAGGCATGTGCTGATGATTCGATTGGGTGATCTCCCAGCCCACGATCATTGCGGCTGAAGATATCCATTACCAGATAGAGCGGGTTAGAACTCTCGCGCACAGCGATGGTTAGGAAACGTGGATGTCCCATGACCAGGATCCTGGTTCAGGTGCGTAAGCACCCAGGCTTGCGGCTTTTTCAAAGTTGCGCGGTGGCAGGCAGCCCGCCACGAGGATGGCCTGTGCATGCGCCGTAAACGCGGTAGGAAGCTGGATTTCACTGGCAGGGTAATTTGCCTGATCGCAGTCGGGGAACAATCTGGGCCGGGAGGCAAGCTTGAATGTTCCGCCTATTACACACGGTGGGGAATCTCTGCTTTCCTGTGCAGTAGTGCATGGCGCTGGCCTATGCGGACAGGCTCCCGTGCGTTGATCTTTACCGCGTTTTACCAACCGTGTGCCAGCGGCCGCAGCGTACGGTCGCTCAGGACCGAGACCGGCCCAAAAAAAAAGGCTTGTGCCTGCGTGCTACCGGCTTGCCACACGCTTCAGCAATCAAGTTAATGGCATCTGTTTTATTCAGGCTCGGAGATCAGTCGTCCTCGCTGGTGCCAGATTGGCGGGCTTTTTTTGACAGCGGTCAGCAAGGCGGCTGCCTCCGCCAGGGCACGCTCCTTGCCGGCAGGAGCTCCTTTTTTCAAGTGCACGGACTCTTCTTGCGCTCAGCTACCAGCTTGCGTCCTGTCAGCTGGATGGCCGCCGCATCCATTGTCTTCAAAGGCCTCTTTCCCAGGCCTCAGTTGTCCGGATTAGCCGTTACTCCCGACAATAGGTCGAGCGTTCCGCTATTCATGGGGCGGATCTGGATGACGCTGCCAATTTGGGGCACGGGGCATCCAGCGATTCCGGGCTGGAGGTTGGCTTGCACAACAAATCCTCTGGCTGAAACTGCTTTTTCCAATGCAATACAGGTTTGGCCTCCCGAAAACGCGGTCTCCGTCAGCTGGCAACACTATGATTAGAGGGCGGCATCATCTTCTTGACGGGTCTGTTCTTTGAATTTCTGGACTTAAATTTGGCACTGGCAATCACTCCGTCCGCTCCTCAAATATCAATGGTAAACGAGCGGACATCGTATTAGTGACGAGGGCAGGGACCGGGATTATTCTTGCTAGCCGCAGCGCCGTATTAGGGAAGCGGGCAAACAGGCCAAATTCCGGCATTCGCTGGGAAAGCGTCCGAACGCAACTGAGAGACCTATTGATACGTGTTCTGGCTTAACCGGACAGACTGATTGAGGAGGTAACGAAAAGGAAAGATTGGTGCGAAGCATGAGTTACCGGAATATTGTTGACAAACTACCGGGATCGGAAAAGGTGAATACACGAAATTAAAGTTCGGGCAAGCAACAGATTTGAAATACCTGACTCAAAAGACCAGTTGCAACATATAACATTTGTCGTCTAGACTAACAAATTGCGCTCAAGTCGTTCGCTTCGCTCACTGACCGGCTAAACCGGCCCCTTGCTTAATCGTCTATGTGTCGAAAAAATAAACATTAAGGAATTAAAATGAGTATTAAGGTCATTGGTGCAATTGTTGGCATTTTTTATTTGTGTTTCTTGGATTTGATGTTCAAATCTGTAGGGAATGTTCATGTTGCCGAGTTTTTTGGGAGTTTAAGCGCTTGGTTTTTATTAGCTTGCATTGTGGCTTTGGTTCAAATTTACCTTAAGCCGCATCTAAAAAATAGAGCTGAAGATCAGAGTGAACAAGTCACATAACAAGCAAAGGCAAGGCGGGGATGCTTTTAGCACGCGCTGCTTTGGGGCGTTAACTGTCTTTCTCATATGAAAATCGTAACTTGGAAACTGTAATGGAGCACTCAGACGAAAAGCTTGGCTGAAGCAGATAGTTGCGGATGATGTCTTGCCGTCGTTCAGAATGTGAAAGATCTGCTCTATCGAAACCCCCGCAACTATAGGAGAGTCGGGAGGGTTTTACCTCTGGGTGAGGCGAGTCAAAAATCGTTGGCATCGCATTTTCCGCGAAGGATGAGTCATCGGAGTCGAAAAAGTTTAAATTGGAGTGGCAGAATTTTCCGTCCCTGATGTTCAGCAAAAGTGCAACCCTAAATTGAGCACGGGAAGATCTCAGGCTTTTCTCCCTTCACTATCAATAGAGATTATCCACTGTTCTTGCCGTCTGGATCGAAGGGGCGCAACGAAGAAGCCTTTGGCTACATGGAGTCAATTCCTGAAAGTACCTTCAGATTCACCGTGACGATCTTGAGGGGCCAAAGACATCATTCTCGGGAATTTTAATTAGCGAATGTGCGCTGGGATAAGGCCGCCGCTGTTGGAAATCACTCGGGACGTGAGTTGCGAGCTTAGCGAAGATGGTTTTAAGAGCACTTATCATCGAGTCTTTGAGGAAGAACAGCGGCAATGAACCAGCCCGAATTTTCTTGCAGCGGAACCGCGAAAATCTATTCACATTGACTACGTTTTTTCACCTCGTTCAGACTTTTCAGGAAGAATGATTAATTTTGCAGGTCGCGGCACGACGAGTGTGGGATTTCAATTAAGTGGACCAGTACCGTGACGTTGAGCATAACAGTTAACATCGCTGCACAGCGACGGATTTTCGCCGCTTCGCGGCTCCCAAAACCGGCGCGTGGGCGGGCGTTAGGTTTACACGAGAGGTTGGGTTATAGATTGAAAGTAATTGCCGGGCTGTGTAATGATGGCATTAATTGATATTGAAGGTTGCGGACAGTCTGACCCAAACAGTGACTCGGGCGACGGGTGGTGATTAGAACGCCGCGCAATGGAGTAGGAGAGATGTTGCTTAGACAGTATCTCGGGAAGTCAAATTCGGGGACCAGATAGCAGATGGTTTGGATTATTGTTTGCACCTCATCGTCTGAACTTGTGGGATTAAACAAAATAAACGTAAGTCGCATCAAGTGATTCGCTACCAAAAGAAAATGTTTTTGAAGACAAGTGGCTTCCTTGCTGAATTGTCAAAAACAGCTAATCGATCGGATTAATCGCGATGAATAGGTTGAGGATTTTTAAGTTTAGTCGGTTTTCTCCTCATAGTTTACCTAACAATCGGCTGTTGTCGCTATTTCGGGGCTGGGACGGGCCGCTCCGGCGCTGCGCGGATTACAATGTCCGCCCAAGCCGGGCTTTGAGGCTGGCTGTAGAAAACTACTGATTGCTAGGAATTTGGGCAGGACCCAAACCAGGAGTGTTGCATGCACGATTAAGGCCTAACGGAACTACAGCCAGCACAGGCATGGTGGTGTCAACTTACAGGAGCAGCTCCAGCAGACGTTCAAGTACGCGTTCTATCTACCTGATCGAGCACAAAGCTTGATTCTTCGTATTTTCGCCGCATTTATAGACAATGAAAGCCACCGGGCGGTTGGCTACGACTCCGCCATCTGACTGAAGATCATTTTGTTTGCCTACTCCAAAGGCATTACCTCAGTGGCCAGATTCCAGTGGTGCTGCAGGCACCAACCTAACAGATTTTTTCTGTTCCTTATAAGCGATTGTTTCCTGCGATACTGGTACTCATCTCGGTCTCGCTTGGCGAGCTCTCTTGTCAGATGAGCTACTCCGTAATCGAGGCGGTGTATTGAAGCATAGGTACTTACTGGTCTGCATCAAGCAGGTTTGCTGGGTAACGAGCTGTTGGAAATACTGGGTCAGATGAAGGATTCCTAAATTCTTTTACATCTGACCAGTTGTTTGCGCAGCAGACCATACCGCAACCTCGAGATGCCTACGTCTGTTCGTGAGACGATCTTATAACGCGATTATGCCTGCCGGTCGGCGAGTTGGCAAGGAGCTATCGTCTGCCTTGCGCCAAGGCAAGACGACGCGGTCGGCCGCGCTTGGTGGCGTGGATCGGCGCGGCCAGATCCTGAGGATGGTCAGCATTTCATTGTTTCGCTCCGCCAGAGAGTCGAAGACCGGCTGAGCCGGGGCATTGGTAGGGCGGACCGTTATTCAAAGGGTAAGGGCAACGCCTCGTGGTAGGCCACGTTGGTGAGCGCACAGTGGCTGTATCCTTGATGCCCTGCTAGTCAATGAAGGTCTATAGAATGTGACGAGCAACGGGACCTCGGCGATGGAGGGTTCAGTGCAGCGCTCAACAGGCATGCGTGGCGTGATAGAGCTAAGGCATGACCTTACGACTTTAGTGTTGTCGTGGAGATGGACGCCGGCATGCTGAAATCATCCCGTCTAGACCAGGGGTCGCTATTTACTTTTCTCTTGCGACCACTGGCTTATATAGATGCAGGTTGAATGATGGCGCGCCTCTCGACGCTGGTCGGAATAGGACATTTAGGGGCAGCACTTAAGTACCGGAAAAGGTCAGGTGTTGCTCACCTCTAATTCTTATTCGCCGGCCGCCTAGCGCTAACGGAGACTATCGAAACAAACGCATCCTGACCTTGACGCCCCAGCTAAAGAATAAGGTATAATGCTTGAAAACAATTGATGAATGTTTTAATTGCCTTCGTTCGTAAAGAGCGACCTTCAGAGCCGATCAATCCAACGAGGAGAACAAGAAATGCTCAAGAGACCCCAAATCGCCCGGGTTCGTGGCGCCTGCCACTCGGGAGCAACCCTAGCATTCCTTTTCCATGGCTCAAGTTGCTTTTATGAAGATACAAAGGTTGGCCTGGAGGCATGCGTAATATAATTGAACAGTGATAGGCCGCCAGAGACGGCGGCAAGCCCAATTAAAAGAGGACGGTGGGTCAGGGCTTCCTGTACTGAGTTGGAGTCAGATTTACCGAAGGCACTGTCGGCTTCGGCGTCGATGCTCTGGGTCTGTTGGGTTTAAAACTCGGAACTCCAGCCCTGACCCGCACTGCGGACAACAAACTGACTGCCGGTCGATAATGATGGGTCTTGACCCGTGATTATTCCAAGTTGGCCTAACTGCCAAGTAAAAATTCCAAGACAAATCTGAAAGTGGCACGCTTGAGCCAAAGAACATGGCTCTTCACCGCAGGTTGACATTCGCCTGCTCCAAAACAACCTTCAAAGGGCGGGACAGATCGTCTCAAGGTGAAGTTGAGGATTGACATTAGATGGGGTACATAACGAAGTTAACAGCGTGACGACTCGGAAACTATGATGATGACAGCAAATCTGAAACGGTGGGCTTCATTAGGATGACGCGGAGCATTGAGGATTCATTTTTGCTGGTGCTACTTACAAAGTGATGGACAAACCTTAACCGAGTTGCCTATTACTACAGGCAATCTTGAAGAGCGCCTTACAAACAGCACTCTTCAATTCTGATTCATGTTCTACGCTTGGTGAGAAGCGTCGCTGAAAACGATCTGCGCTATGCCCGTCGACAGACGATGGTTCTTCTATGTCGACAACGAAGCCTTGGGCGCAATGGTCACCCTACTCGGTCAGCGCCATAGGGCTTGGCTTGGCTATAGGAAATGAATGGTGATTACCGCGGCTTTCGCCTTCGTCGGGCGGTGGTCCGATACTTATCTGGTTGAACTATGTAATTGATTGTCCGACTTTGCAAGCTGATGAAAATCATTGGCAGGCCCGCTTCGGACTTCAAACTTTTGGCCTCTATCGGCATTCCGGCTGAGCTGATGACGCGCTACGTCAACGGTGATTGGATTCGATAGAACTGACGGCTCCAACGGTAAGAGTGGGAGCAGCGACACCGATAACTCAGCTAGTATTCCAAGAAGGGCGCCTGAAAGAATCTCGGTGTTAAATGGCGTAAGCGGTACATATCGCAGCAACTTACAGCCGCGGCGAATTAATTGAGAACCGTCTGATCGTCAGCTACACCATTCCCCGCTGATTTAATAGCGCCTACCGCATCTCGATGCAGTAGTCAGGAAAGACCGCTTCGGCGGGGGTTTTTATTTTCAGGAAGGTTTGGTATTACAGGGCGGGTTGCAGAAGCTGGAGTTGCCAGACACGGTTATGATTTGAAAGCTGGAGCATTTGAATGCCGCATAGCCATGGCTTCCTGCTCACCTCGCCCAATGAGCTTCGATCGGGCACCTTGAAATCGAAGCGTTTACGGGGCGCATATTCAGCTCCAGGCGGATGGATTCAATTGCTCTTGACTGTTGTACGACAGTCAGGCCCCTTGGTCAGAGTACTGGCGGATCAGCGTTTTGATGTTTTTCGTTTTCTACGCGCTGCCAGGGTGTGCGGGTCCGCAAGGCTTCAGCGCTGCGCGGCCATTTTGTCGCATTGATTGACAGGGTCCGCCCTCGACCTCAGCCGAGAGCTGAAGCGCAATCGAGGCAGTAGGGTGCTTACTGGCCGCTGCGCCCAGCAAACAGATGAAACATTCGGGCGCCAGGTTTGTCGCCCAAGCGCAAGCGTTTGTTGCCGGCAAGCGAGCGCTTCGAACTGGTGGCACATTGTGCGTAAGCCGTTTGTCTCTCCGAGAGATTGCCGGCAAGATGCGCAATGACCATACCACCTCGAGATGCTCGTCTGTCGTGAGCGATCGTATAACGCGATCTATGCCTTGCCGGTCGGCGAGTTGTCGTCAGGAGCTGATCGTCGTGCCTGGCCAAGGCCAGATCGACGCGGCGGGCCGCGCTGCTCGGTGGGCGTTGGAATCGCGCGGCCAGATCCCTGAGATGGATCAGCATTTCATGTTGCCCGCCAGAGATCGGAAGACCGGCTGATGCGGGGGCATTTGGGAGGGCGACATGATCAAAGGGTAAGCCAACGGCCTACGTCGGTAGGCCGTTGGTGGAGCGCACCAGTGGTACCTGAGATGATGAAGATGAACGGAGCAACGGCGACTGGGCGATGGAGGGCTTCAGTGCAGCGCTCAACAGCATGGCCGCTGGCGATGCGCAAAGAGCATGACCTACAGACGCAGGGCCGGGAGATTGGCGCGACATGCTGAAATCACCCAACAGACGGGGGTCGCTATTTACTTCTGCGGAACTCCTCGCAAGCCCTGGCCAGCGCGGCAGCAACGAAAACATCAACGGCCTGATCCGCCAAGTTACCTGCCAAGGGGAATGACTTTGTCGGTACACAGCCAAGAGCAATTGAATGCAGTACGCCTTGGAATGAATATGCGCCCCCGTAAAGCTGTCGATTTCAATGTGCGGCCGATCGAAGTCATGGGCGAGGTTGATGCAGCGAAGGCCATGGCTATGCGGCATCATGCTCGCGATTTCAAATCAATAACGTGTTTGCACTCAGCTGCTGCAACCGCCCGTAATACGCAACCTTCTGAAAGAAAAACCCGCCGAAAGCGGGTCTTTCGAACTGATCGGATGCGGTAGGCCGCTATTAATCAAGAGGGATGGTGTAGCTGACACAGACGGTTCTCATTCAATATCGCGCTGGGGCTGTAGTTGCTTGCGATATGTACCGTTACGCCATTTAATACCGGAAGATTCTTCAAGGGCCTTCTTGCGAATACGTAGCTCGATATCGGGATGTTGCGCTTCCACTCTTGACCACCGTTGGGAGGCGTCAGTTCTTATGCGAAGCCATCACCGGTGACGTAGCGAGGTCATCAGGATCAGGCCGGGGAAAGTGCCTTATGGAGGCAAACGTTTGAAGGTCGTAGCGGGCCTGCCATGATTTTCATCAGCTTTGAAATGTCCGGACCAATCATTACATAGTTCACCAGATAAGGAATTCGGACCGCCGCCGACGAAGAGCGAAGCCGGTTTAGTCACCATTCATTTCCTGATAGCCCAAGGCCAAAGCTATAGGGCGCTGACCGAGTAGGTGACCATTGCGCCCAAGGACTTGTGTCGACATTTAGAAGAACCATGTCTGTCGAGCGGGCAATAGCGCAGATCGGTTTTTCAGCGACTGCTGTCTCACGAAAGGCGTTATAGAAACATGAATCAGATGAAAGAGGGCTGTCTTGTAAGTTCGTCAAGATTGCTGTGTAGGTAATAGGCACAGTTAAGGTTGTCCATCAACTTTAGTAGCACCAGCAAAAATGAAAAGTCATCAAATGCTTACCGTCGCCTAATGAAGCATCGTTCAGAGTGCTTCAGGTCATCATAGTTCGAAGTCGGTCACGCTGGTTAACTTCCGATTTATGTTAACCGCAATTAATGTCAATCCTTCAACTTCATTGGAGACGATCGTGCCTGCCTTTAAGGTTGTGGGAGAGGCGAATGTCCACTGCAGGTGAAGAGCCATGTTCTTTGGCTCAAGCGTGGCAACTTTCAGAATTGGTCTTGGAGATTTTTAGTTTGGCAGTGTAGGCCCAAGCTGGGAATAATATAGGGTGCAGACCCATCATTATCGACCGGCAGTAAGTTTGTTCCGTTGCGATCAGGGCTGGAGTCGAGTTTACCCAACAGACCAGAGCATCGACTGCGAAAGGCGACAGTTGCTTCGCGGGTGAATCCTGACTCAAACTCGTAGCAGGATATAGCCTGAGCCCACTCGTTCTTCTTTAGATTGGGCTGCGCCGTCTTAGGCGGCTATCAATGTTTCATTTAGAAGTTAGCAGAGCTCCAGGCCAGCCTTTGTATCTTTCGATTAAAAGCAGTTGAAGCCATGGAAGGGAATGGTAGGGTTGCTCCAGAGTGGCCAGGCCACGCCCCGGGCGATTGGGGGCTTGAGCATTTTTTGTTGTCCTCGTTGGGAGATGCTCTGAAGGTCGCTCTTACGGACGACATGCAATAAAACAATTTCATCATTGTTTTCAGCCATTAGGACCTTAGTCTTTAGGGGCTGGGCGTTCAAGGTTCAAGGAGTGGCTTGTTCGATAGTTCGTTATAGGCTAGGCGGCGCGAAAACTGAGTGCAAACCTGACCTTTCGGGACGGTGCTGCCCTATGTCCTATAATTCGAACCTCAGCGTCGAAAGAAAGCGCGCCATCATTCACTCTAGTCAGCTCAAGGTTCAGCCTGGCGGCATTTGCTCGCCTGAATTGACAGGTCGCCCGTCGACAATCAGCCGAGAGCTGTAAGCGCAATCGAGGCTAGAGTTGGTGCTTTACTCGGCACGCTGCGGGCCGCAGCGAAAGATGAAACATTCGCGCCGGTTTGTCGCCCCAAGCGCCAAGATTGTGCCGAGGCAGCGAGCGTCGAACTCGTGGCCACACATGCTGGTAAGCGTTTGTCCCGAGCAGATTGCTGGCAAGCTGCGCAGCATGCACCATACCAACCTCAGAGATGCCTACGTCTGTCGTGAGACGATCTATAACGCGATCTAATTTGCCTTGCCGGTCGGCCGAGTTCGCGCAGGAGCTGATGTCTTGCCTGCGGCCAAGCAAGACGAGACGCGCCGGCGCGCTCTGGTGCGTGAGTCGGCTGCGGCAGATCCCTTGAGATGGTCGAGCATTCATTTTCGCCGGCCAGAGATCGAAGAACGGCTGATGCCGGCGGCATTGCGAGGGCGAAGGCCTTGATCAAGGTAAGGCCAACGCCTAGTCGGTAGGCAACGTGGTGGAGGCACAGGGGTACTGATGCTGATGAATGATGAAACGACGCAACGGCGGACCTGCGGCGAGGAAGGGCTTCAGTGCAGCGCTCAAAAGCATTGCCGCTGGCGATGCGCAAGATGACTACGGGACCAGGGCCGGGGGAGATGCGCGAACATGCTGAAATCACCCAAAGACAGGGTCGCTATTTACTTCTGGGACCCGCACAGCCCTGGCAGCGCGGCAAGCAACGAAAACATCAACGGCTTGATCCGCAAGTTACCTGCCCAAGGGGACTGGGGGTCGGTTACACAGCCAAGAGCAATTTGAATTTGCCGATCGCCTTGGAACGAATATGCGCCCCCGTAAACGCTTCGATTTTCAAGTGCCCGGATCGAAGTCATTGGGCGAGGTGATTGCAGAAAAGCCATTGGCTATGGGCGGGCATTCATTGCTCAGCTTCAAATATCAATAACCGTGTTGCACTCAGGCTTCTGCAAACCGCGCCCCTCTTTTGCAGGCTCAGTCCCATGGCAATTGGGAAGTCTGGGCCTTCTTGATGATGGGTTTTTTTTTTTTCCCCCCCCCCAAAAAGGGGGGGGGGGGGAAACAATTACCCGCAACTCCATTCTTTTTTAATGGCGTTTTACCAAGAGGCGCCAATGGCCTGCAGGTTCGGGTTTATCCATTCATTTTGGGGCAAAGCGGGGAAAAAGGCTTTGCTGCCAAAAACTTTCCTTATTCGCTAAAAACCTGCAGAAAGGGGGGGGGGGGGGGGCCGGGTGGGGTCGGAAAGGCAAGGGGGGACTTTTTTTTCTATTGGGGCCTATTTTTTTTTTTCGAATTTTTTCAGGGGGGGGATTTTTTGGATTTGTGTGGGGAAAGGGGGCCGACCAAAGTTTAATCGGAGGGGGTTTTTTTGATTTTTTTTCGGTCTTTC
>Ga0163217_1116990_pt1 | contig 16755 bp, 33 predicted proteins | sample SynspAceP_FD_185933 | JGI IMG/M metagenome (GOLD analysis project Ga0163217, IMG submission 185933) | Saline lake microbial communities from Ace Lake in Antarctica - Synechococcus sp. Ace-P (PacBio error correction) | ecosystem: Environmental > Aquatic > Non-marine Saline and Alkaline > Saline ... | reverse complement strand
ATACACGCGCACAGTGTTCCGCTGACAACCAGGATCACTAGGTTTCCCAGTATGCCCCGCTGCGTCAAACGTATTGCCTATTCACATGCTGCTCGCCTGCCGTCCAGTGTCAGGTTTGGATGAATCTGGATTCCAGGCCGGATGATTGGTCTGCTGAGGCCTTCGCGCAAATTAAAACGAAAGCGGCAAGGGCGCCAGTTTCGAAGACCTACGCGGGTATTCCGCATCCGCGCGTGGCATTTGCTGGATGAAGGTCCGCAAGTGCGGACTGGGCCCCGCGCTCGGTGCACCGCAACACGCGGATGGTCAAGTGATTTGGCGGTACGCGCAGTGGAGAGTCCACGTCTGGGCCGCGACGCCAAAGGACCATGGAATAGCCGCAGAGCTGGATATGAGCCTGGAGAAAGGGTATTACGCATTCCTCAATGATACCTCCGGCCAGCAAGCTTGGTTCAGTTTTTGACGAGTTTGATCGAGAACGGCACGCGCCGGATGCGCACAGCGATGAAGGAGCACTGGGTGGCCTGCAGGATCAACGTTTCGCGTAGCCCCTGGTAGAGGGGCAATCGAGGGGTTGCCCAGAGCGCAGCGCCTGGCTGCTGTCGCTGTATTACGATAAGAATGAATTTGAAAAAGGAGATTGGCGCGGTTGCTGGGTGTTAGTGAATCGCGCGTCAGCCAGTGCATAGCCAGTGCGCAGGCACGATTTTACGCGCAGCGGGGGCTTGAGTGGGTTGGAGAAACGATTGATTTTTGTTCCCGGTATCCGGACAATGGGCGGTTGCCCTGAAAGATGGGTGTTGAATGTCAGTGAAGCCAGCGCCGTAGGCGTCTGCGCGTACACTTGGCGACAATGGAAGTTGAAAGGCTTGTTTGGCCAGTAGGTAAGCGGGGTGTGCGGATTAGTGCACTCTTCCTGGTTTGTACGGAGTCGGACTTGGACAAAGAATATGAAAATTCTCATCGTTGATGATTTTTCAACGATGAGGGCGCATTATCAAGAATCTGTAGCGCGACCTGGTTTCACCCAACACGGCGGAAGCTGATGATGGAAACCTCGGCACTGCCGATGTGCAAAGCGGTAGCTTCGATTTTTCTAGTGACCGACTGGAACATGCCGGGTATGAGCGGTATTGATCTGTTTGCGAGCAGTGAGGGCCGGGGCCGGGGCCCCAGATGAGCGCCTCAAGCATTTGCCGGCTATTGATGGTCCCACGGCCCGAAGCAAACGCGATCAGATTATTGAAGCGCATCAGGGCGGGTGTCAACGGCTACGTGGTTCAAGCCGTTTACCGCCCAAGGGCGCTGAAAGCAAGAAATAAGGAAAAGATCTTCGAGCGGGTTCAAGCCAAAATAATAATTATCCGGGGTATAGGTTTATGGCGTTAAGTAAGGATTCCGGCAGGGCGACCGCCTTCAGGAATTCGAACATTCCTCAAGGATAATGCGCGGCAACGGTCGAATACCTGGAACAGGGCCAGTACCGGCTGAGGCCATCCTGGTCATTACACGCCATCAATCAGGCACGTTGATCGCGGCTTCGTATTACGAAGTCGGGACCAACTGACGCGTGCGTGCCACAATTCCATTGTCCAACTTCCAGATAGGACACCTCACATTGCGCTGGGGTGACGGGGCGGAAGTCTCCAAGATCACTGATGCGTCAGAATCGGTCTTGATTATGTCGTGAAGCTGACCGACAAAGCGGCCAACCGCACCATGGACCTGGTGGAAAAGCAGCGCGCCGATCATTCTCCAGCCTGGGCCAGGAAGCACTTGCACTGTCGCGCGAACTGGCAGCGCCTGCAGCGTTTCGTGAGATGGAGGCGGGAATTCGCGAACTATACAAGCGCATGGGTGAGTTTCTGGCTAAAACAGAAGAATCCAGTGCGCAAGGTCAGTACCCATCTTAACGACATCCTATTTGCCCAGGACTATCAGGGACTTACCGGTCAGGTGATCAAGCGCGTCACTACGCTGGTCCCATGACGTGGAAGAAAGGCCTTGGTCAGTTCTGGTGCGAATGGCAGGGCAGGTTGATCGGATTGGCGTGCATTTAATCATGCCTCATTCGAGCAGGAAGGCAAAAAATAGTCTCGCAAGGGGTGAAGGTCCGCAGATTCATGCCGATAAAAGAGAAGACGTTGTATCCGGACAGGATGAAAGTCGATGATCTTTCTCTCCAGTTCTGGGCTTTCTAACTACAAGCACCGCCGGGGAGTGGATGCATGAGTTTTTGATGCGGATGAGGAAATGCTTCGGATTTTTCTGGTGGAAGCGGGAAATCCTCGAGCTGTTGTCAGAGCAAACGGTGACCTTGGAGAACGTCCCGATGATACCAATCTGCTCAACGCCATCTTTCCGAGGCTTACACGGTTCAAGGGTGGCGCCGGATTTCTGCAGCCTGATGCGCTGGTAGGCTGCTGCCACATTGCGGAAAACGTGGTTCGTATTTCTTGCGCAAGGGCGAGCGTCAGGTCGATTTCTGAACTTGAGGACGTGTCCTGCAGGCGCTCGATAGCGTCAATGAAATGTTTCACTCAGGGCCGCGAGGGCGAAGATCCCAAAAACCCGCCGATCCGGCCTTTGCTTGAGGCATTGGCGGCGTCTGGCGGTACCTGCCTCGGCGGGGGAAACCCACTCCAGGTATCGCCGGGGATCAGGCTTCCGCTCGAATCGCCATTTTGCAGGCCTCTGAAGGCTCAGGTGATGTTACCGACGAACGAATTTCGAGCAAACTGCTTGAGGCCTTGCATGGCCGGCAGCAGTGGCCACGAGCAAGCTGTTCCTGTCATGGCGGCTACGCCAGCGCAGAAACAACAGTGACGAAATTACCGATGACCGAGTTCGAGGCTTTTGCTCGATCAATTACACGGTACAAGCCACCAGCACCAGCACCCAAGCACCCAGCACCAGCACCTGCGGCCCCTGCGCAGCCACGCCCAGTGCTTCGACTGGCGTTTGCCGAGCCAGCCCATCTTTCTGTTGCCTTCCAGCAGCAGCGATTGAAATAAACGATGATGAATTTTAAGCTCTTGCTTGCATTGAGCGCATGGCAAAGGCGCTGCGGCCTAGGCAAGGTTGTAGCTGCGCAAGCTGAAGCGAGTCCCGCGGCTTAAGAGCTCCTGATGTCGAGGCCCGAGCATATTACGGATGGACGAGTTGAGGCGGCTGCTCGATTCAGTTGCATGCAGTTGGCCAGGCGCCCGGCAAGGCTGGATAAGCCCCGCAGCGCCTGAAGTAAAGCCGGCCGGGCCCGCAGCCAAGGCGCCAGCCCCAAGCCAAGCCGTTGCCAAGGCGCGCCACGCCGCCGCGAAAACCGGCCACCTGCGCCAGGCCGCTGAACCGCGAAAGATTAAGCAGTCTGCCATTGAGAATCCCGCAGCCGAGACCACTGTTCGGGTAGATTTACCGGCGCGCCTTGACGGACATTCATGATATGGATCGGCGAGCTGGTGCTGACGGTGGCGTAATCGCCTTGGCGCATGAGGCCTGAGTAGCGGTGATGAGGGAATTGAACAGGCGGTGGGCAACTGGATGTGGTCCACGGCCGATTTCTGCAGTCTTCGGTTGATGGAAAACCCGCATGGCAGCCGATCAAGAGGGTTTGGTCGCTTTCCCACTGCGTGGTACGTGAACTTGGCCCGCAGCCTGAAAAAGGAAATTCAACCTTGAAGCTGTCGGTGAAGAGGACCGATCTGGGACAAGAACCTGGTCGAGGACCCTGCCGCATCGCTGGTGATTTGGTGCGTAACTCGGTGGATCACGGTTATCCGAGCGCCCGCATGAGCGTGAAGCCGCCGCAAGCCGCGCAACGGCAAGGTGATCTGGCTTGTCCCCGAACAGGAAGGCGATCACATCCTGCTGACCATTAACCGGATGAATGGCCGGGGTTTATGGACGCGATGTGCTGCGTGCCAAGGCCGTTGAAAAGGGGTGATGGACAAGGATGCCGCGACCGCTGACAGAAAGCGAATTGGCTCGACCTGATTCTGGCCCCGGGCTTTTCCACCAAGACCGAAATTTCTTGATGTCTCTGGCCGCGCGTGGTCGGCATGGATGTGGTTCAAGGACAAGGATTTCCCAGCTGAACGGGCACCATCGGTATTCAATCGAACCAAGGGGCAGGGGTAAGCCGTATCGTCATCCAAGGTTGCCATATGACGCTGGCGATCATGCCGACGTGAGGCATGTTGGCCCAATTCAGGGCCTTTGGCCTTTGCCATGGTCAGCGTGAACGAGATTTTACAGCCTGGACCTTGTCGCGTACCAATGTGAGTCGACGGTTCAGGGAAAGTCATCATCGGCGCGAAAAGGGCCTTGCGCTGTTTTCCTCCAAACGTTGGTTGATGCCTTGGCGTTGCCAAGATACAAAAGCGAATCGGTCTTGCCGCCAGCGTGGTGGATAGTGTCGGTTGGCCACCCAGCGGTCGGGTTTGTGTGTGATCATGTTGGTAGGTTCAAGAAGAGGCGGTTGGTTTGATCAAACCGCTCGGTTCTATGCTTGCAAGCCACCCGGCATTGTCGGGCGGCGGACTATCACGGGTGACGGCCGTATTGCTCTGATTCTGGATATTCCAGCCTGCTCAAGCGGTATGAACACGAACGCGGCTAGCAGCGCCGCGGGGAAGAATGATGCAGGGAATGGATGGTTATCAGGATACGCCCCCGTTTACGGCGGGTGATCCGGGCAGGTTTCAGGAAGAGCGTTATGGCGGTTCCAAGGTACTGGGTGGTGGATTGATTCTGGGTTTTTTCGCCGGCCGGGTTACGGGAAAATTTCGCGGGCGATCGCAGATCCAGGTGGTCGGACAGCCTCCAATGGCCGCGAGGCTGTGGATCAGACGCTGGCGCTGCATCCGGACGTGACACCATTGGATTAACGAGATGCCGGGTGATGGATTGGCCATCACTGGCCGTGCGCGAAACATGCAGCGCGGCCCTCACGGCGCGTATTGATTTCCTCGCTGACTTATGAGGCGCGCGCGTCAGGCCTGGGGATGCGCTGGACGCTGGCGCGGCTGATTACCTGCCGAAAAATTTTGAAGATATTCTCCCGCAAATCCAGACAAGGTCAGGCAACTTTTGCTGTGTGAAGCGGAGGTGCATGCCTTGGCGCGCACTTAACCGTTCGCTCCCTGGGGCTCTCAAACTCCCAGCGCGCGCCAGCTACGCCATCAGCCGTCTCTAGCGCAACCTCTAGCGCAACCAGGGCCGACGCTGCGCTCCACAACCAAGGAGCCTGCGCCCGCAGCCAAAAAGCGGCTCCGGCAACGGCCCTAGCACCGGCCAGCAATAGCCCGCCGCCCGCGCAAGAACACTTACCAGTGGTCGCCATCGGGCACCTCCACCGGTGGGCCCTGTTGCACATGCAGGAAAGTGCTGACCCAATTGCCGGCCAAAGTTTTCCGCGCCTTTGCTGTTGACAGCATTTATTGCCACGGCCTTTACCAAGGCCTTTGCCGAGCGCCTGGACAAGCTGTGCAAGATTTCGCGTCAAGAAGCGAGGACGGCGACACGCTCAAGCCCGGCGTTCCGCCTTGCTGGCGCCGGCGGCAAACAGATTTGATGGCTCCGAGGGCCGTTTTTGCGTGGTGCGCATTCTTGCCAGGGCGATGAGGGCTAAATTTCAAGCCCTGTGGGATGTGACCTTTTGCCTGGGCCAAGGCGGTTTCGCGACAAGGTGTGGCGGTGGTGCTGACCCGGTATTGGGCGCCGATGGTCGGGAAAGCGGCGCGCATGCTCAAGACGGCCGGCAGTGATTATTCTGGGCGCAGGATTGAGGGGCCAGTTGGTTGTGATCTACGGGCATGCCGATGGCCATCGCCAAGGCCAATCTGGCCGATGAATCTACAGTCTGGATGATATGGCCGCTACCTGCAGAGCTAGCTGATGGATATTTCAGCTCATCGGGCATCATTCCGCGTCGTGGCGGATATTGGTGGTAATTACCTCGAGGCGGCCACGCCGCCGCGCTGCTGAACGGGCGGCAGCGTTATCGTTTTTGGCGGCACCTGGGCGCCGCCTTTATCAGACGCCGCTGAAGGTCTTCAAACCGCGCTCTTTGGTGATTTGGCCCGCTGGATCATTTTCCCACCCGCCAACCGTTTGCAAGGCAGGCATTAATCAGGTTATCGGCTGGAGCCACCCATCGCGCGTAAAGAGGGGCTTCTTGGTCTGGAACAGAGGGCCGATATGGAGTCCGACTTTTTCGCCCGTAGGGCTGCAAAAAACTGCTGGTTGACGGCCAGTTGAGCGGAGGCCATTCGCAGATTCTGGAAGTGGATCTGCTGACCCGGGAAAGCCATGATCTGATGGCTGCCAAGGTGTATTGAAAAGCAATGGGCGGTACTCGCCCACCATCGGCATTACGGTGCGGTCATGGGCCTGATTCACGTCATGGGCAAACCTCCGCGGACCTCGATGCTCGGCCAACCGGTTATCGCCAGTCGCCTTCGTGGCAAACGATTTATGTGTAAGCACTGGCCAACCTGTTTCCTGTTGCCGGTGGGCCGACAAGCTCAAGTCTGTGGTGTTGCAAAGCAGTCTCCGTACCGCGAAATGGCTGCTTGAGGGGTCTGCGGTCTATCAGCCGAAGGTGGAACCCACCGGTCAATCGAAATGAAGCTCGAGGGCTTCTGGACTGACAGGAGGCAGCATATGCGGCGGCGGCGTCACGAAGAAGCCTGAAAATCACGAAGCGCTGGTTGGTCTCATACGCGGACTTTCATCACCCTGCTGTTTGCGTTTTTTGTGGTCATGTACTCCATCCTCGTCGGTCAAACGATTGGTAAATACAAAGGTGCTGTCGGAAACCTGGAAGGGCATCCAATCAACCGCAAGCGGTCTCTGGATCCTATTCAGATCGGTGAGGGAAATTACCCCGGCGGTTGGCCCGCAGTATGGCGATGGGCATGGGCCGGTTGATTACCGGCGAAGGCGCTCCCCCGCGATTGCGCTGCAGGACATCACAGAAGCGATGGCAGGTCGGGCCTTTGGCGAATTGATTTCAGGCGGGCGAATCTGGAAGTTGCGGGTTAAACGAAGCTGTGGTCGAGATCGAGCTCCAATTCCAGTCTGTTCGTTTCCAGCGGCGACGCCTTGCACTGGATGCCGGGTTCGATTTTGATTCGAAACGTATCGCCAGATTTTGGCGCCCTATCAGAACCCCATCCATGTTGAAAGGCTCACTGACACATGCCGATCAATTCGCCGCTCTACCCGACCAATGGGAAGCTGTCGGCGGCCCGGGGCTGCCAGCGCTTCGTGCGCTATGCTTGGCATCGGCGGTGTCGATCCGCAGCGCATGGCGCGGTAGGTTATGGCGAGTTTGCCCTGTTGCCGACAACACCACTGCCGCCGGAAGGCGCGCTAACCGCCGTGTGGTTACTGTTGATTTTTCGCGCTATCTGGATAGCCGGCACGAGGCCCTTTTCAAGAGTTGACCAGGGTGAGGAGTCGAACAGGTTGCGTTGTTGAAGCGCGTAACAGGTCTTGGGCACGCCTTCTTGCAGAGTTAAAGTGTTCAGTTGTCGCCTGAAGGTTGTGGCGTTCATTTTTTGGTTTTGTCCGTTGGTTGGGTGGCTGGGACGCAGCGCGTCGGGGTACCATGCCCCCGGGAGGATTTGTGTATAAGTCTGGGCCGTGGCAATCAGAAAGGCGGAGTGGGCAAGACCACTACCGCAGTGGCCTTGGCTGGTCTGTTGGCGGATCAAGGGGCAGGCGGGCGTTGCTGGTGGGTCGATCTGGACCCGCATGGTTTCCATGGACCAGTTACTTTGGGCACGATCCTGATTAGCCTGACCAGGCAGCGTCTTCAACCTGTTCCAGCACAAGGGCCAGGTGCGGAAGCGTCTGGCCCAGCGCTGTTGTTGGGATACCAGCCCCATGAAAATATCCGTTTTGCTGCCCTCGAAGTACATCTCTGGCTACGCTTGGAGCCCAGTTCCGCCGCGCAGGGCGGCTTTGCCTGGTGCTGTCGCGCGCTCTGCGCAGTTGTGGGATGACTACCAGTCGTGCTGCATCGACAGTGCCGCCGCTGCTCGCGTTTGTCCGATGATTCATGCCCTGGCAGCGTTGGCGAGCAACTGGTCATCCCGTGCAGACGGAGTTCCTGGCCATGAAGGGCTTGAGCGCATGGTTGCATACCCGTGGATATGGGTCAATTCGCTCGCGCAAGCAAGCGCTGCCTTACACCGGTTTGCCGACCGCCTGTTTGACCGCCCGCAACCCAGGCATCTTGACCACGTTGCGGATGCTAGGGTGATTATCCCGACCACTGTGGCAGGCTTTATGTGCCTATCGTACCAAAGCTGCGCGATGCAGCCCTGGCCGGTCTTGTGCCATCCGGGCTCGACGCAGCGCACGCGGTGTTTCTTGGCTTACCGCGCCTTGCTGCGCTACTTTGCTGGCCCAGGCTGTTCCGCGCGCAGCAGGTGGTTGATGCAATTGGGTTAATGCTGGCCGGATTTCAGCCGATACTGCTTAAACAGGACTGATTGAACACCAGACGGGTTAAACAAACAGAGTTTTTCAAGCCACATCAGGGATTGAAAGTGATTAGCCAGCCATGAGCAAACCCTTGCCCTACAGCAGTTTATCCTCAACAGACTATTCAGAGTTATCTGGATGCGCGTTGCAGGATGCGACCGAAGACTTGGAGCGGTAGCCGAACAGCCCGAGGCCGCACCTGGTTTTGGCTGGAAGCCACGCTGCCGGTTAGCTTTCTGCCACCCGCTGTGCAGGTCCGGTGGGAGTCCAAGGTTGAGCATGTGGCGCCGGTTGTGGGTGCCGGAAATCATTGTTTTGAAGCGTCGGCAGCTGTTCAACCCCAGATAGATCGCCCCAGCGCCCCTGCTCAAGAGGCAGCTCCAATGGCGTGACCAGCCTCGATGGAATTGCTGTTTGATGTCGGTTGGCTTGACGCTTGGCGGTGCCGCTGATCTGCTTCGGGACTATTCACCCGCTGGAGCGAGATTACCGCCGCTGTTTCGGCCAGCCGGACTGGTTCCTGGGTTCATGCCGGACCTCGGCGGCCAATTTGAAAAGGCTGGATACCGCGCGCTGGGTGATTGCCCGAGCGTTATACCCGGCCCTGCAGAGAAACCTGCGCTTTGTTATTCGGTAACAGGCTACGAATTGGGGCCTCGCCGTGCATGATGTCAGGCAAGTCGGGTCAAGGCTGCAGCCAGGGCCAAGGTCAATTGGCGCTCGCAAGAGGGCAAGCGTCCCTGGTTTTGCAGGTACCGTTGATTGAACATATGTTGCGCTTGGTGGATGTCGCGTCGCGTGGCCAGCCTATCGGCGCCGGCGAGAAGACCCAACAGGCGAACCAAAAACAGCAAGAGCACTTGGCGTGAGCGCACACGCTGATGATTAATGAGTACACTGGGAAGCCGGCGTCGGAGCGGATCGGCTATCAATAAAGATCGGAAACAAGAGTGAAAAACAATTCCGCACAGGGCGCTGAAGATCCGGATTCCTGCAATGGGTTGACCTTGCCTGGATAACGGAAAACCTATGGCATTCAAACGTGATTTTGCAGTGCAGGAAGTTTCCTGCGGCATTACGAAATGCCCCGGTTTACCGGAGCGCCGTCCTATGTCTGGGTATCATCAACCTTGCGCGGCAACGTTGGTAACGGTGATCGATACCCGTCAACGCTTACGGCCTGACGGCCGGCGCCATATTACCGACAATACCCGAATCGTGATTATCGAGGCGGACAAGCAGGTTGTCGGTATCTGGTTGATAGCGTCGCTGAGGTGGTCTATCATTGCGCCAGTCGGAGATTGAACAGCACCTAACGTGTACTTGACCGATCTGCAAGTTTTATTTCAAGGCGTCTGCAACAAAGAATGACGAACTGCTGCATCTGGCCGACTGGAAAGATGATGACGAGGATGAGTGGGGCCGAAACGCAGGGGTTCTGACCTCGATGATCGGGCACCCAAGCATTGGCTCCATTGCTGCTTACTGGGGCTGGGTATCGGCGCCCTTGGTTTGCTGCGCTGCTGGCGTTGTATTTCTGGGTTTTGAGAAAGCTCGGGCACCCGTTGCAAACAGCAGGGACGCTCAGGGCAGCTCGAGCGGGATGCAAACGGCTTAAACCGAAGTGCTCCAACCTATCAGCAAGGCAGTATTCGCTAGGGTTGAAGAGCTGACAAACCCTTGCGTGATTCAGCTCAAGCGTATTGGAAGACAAGCAAATGCGGATTGTCAGCATTGATCGCAGTCCTTGCCTATAACCAGGCGGCCGCCTGGTGGGCCTGGGCGCCGAGTGTGGAAGATCCTTCACCCAGTTCCTGCGGGGCTGTCCAAGCAGGAAGCCCGAGTGGTTGCCAAGCTGCACGCCCGCTCGGAAGCCTAGCGAAATCAGGCCTAACCCTGCGTCCTTTCTGGTGCTCGAACCCCAGCCGGTGCCTTACCCTTCAGATTTACCAGGCAAAAAGCAATGATCTCGCGATTGGTGCGGTTAAAGCGCCCGGGGGATCTTTGGTCCCCCAGTTTCCAGTCTCGCAGCCACACTCGCCAGTTCGGCGTTTCTGTAAGATCGGCACTTGTTAGGCCATCGCCAGTTCGATAATCTGCTCAAGCCCAGATTCGCCCTCGCCTTGGCCGTCAAGCGTCGTGCCTTGATCGGCCGTCGAGAGACCAGAAGCAATGGGCTTCACGGGGCTTTTTCATCAGGTAACCTCTCTATTCCAGTGCGCTGCTGCAGTGCGCGATTGGGTTGCGGCCGGCATGCCCTGGTGGCAGCTCAAATCACCCACGTCCAGCCACTTGGCGAGGCAAGCGGTCACGTATAATGATTTTCAGCTTCGCCATTGCAACAAAGTTAGCGGTCTGTGGCTGTTGCGCCCAGAATCACTGCTCACCCGGCCCTTGTAGAGCTTGGCTATCGCCTGCAGGCTGCCAGCGGATCCAGATTTAAACGCCGGCGCACCTCCCAATGCGGGGACCTGCTCAGGTTTTCTTTTCCTCAGGCGGAGGGGCTTCATCACGCTGAATGCGCACCTGCACATGGCTGAACTGCTGGCCGGTCACGCAGGAGGGATTTTCCAGTTGCCAGACCGTCTGCGCTGCTGCCGTCGAAAAAGTCTGCCGATCGGCCAAGGCTTTGCAACTGGTTGATGTTGAATAGCGACAAGCAATGCGGCGGTCAAACGCAGCAGGGCGCCCAGGTCCGGGCATCGGTCATACCCTGCACCACAACGTGTTGCCAGAGGAAGGCTCTGCTGTGCCGGGCCGCCTACGCTCTGCTTCCAAGGGGCTGAACGCCAGTGCCAGCTCCTTGATCGCTGCGGGTGGAAAGGTTGCTGTTGCAGGTTCACCGCCAGGTGCAGCAGCGTGGCTTTCAGATCAGCGCCAGGCAGTGGTTGGGTAGCCTCGGGCATGGACCGGCCAGACTGGACAGCGCCGGCCAGCAATCTTTCCCCAGTGCTGGCGTAGGGCTGATGCGGCCGCCAGCGCGCGGTTTCTGCGCTGGCGCCCTTGAGCAGGCCAGCTAACTGGGCCCAGGCTGGGCCTCGAGAAATAACGCCACTGCCGCTGTACCGCCTGTCCACGGCCAGGTTGGCGTCATCAGTTGCTGAAGCGAGGCGACCTGCTGCAATACCTGGTGGCATGGCGTTCTGAACGCTGCCGGCAGGGGCAAGCAGGCCCCCGCGCCGGTGCTGTTGTTGGCGCATGGCCTGGCTTAAATGCGCCGATATGGTAAAACAGGGGCTCGGTTGAGGCCCTGGCGTTTGCAAACTGTCGCGCAGCCCGGAGCAGCGCCAGTGTCATCTGCTGCCGCGCGGGATCGGGTATGCGCAGCTCCCCTTGGTGCCGGACGCAAGCGGGACAAGGCGTACCGGGCTCGATGGGTTTGCTTGCTGTAAGGACTTCAGCGTACTGCCTGCGGCCGCTCGGGCCAACAACTTGGCAATGATCGCAAAAGCGCTGCTGTTCGCCCTGGGCCAGCGCCTGCGCTGCTGATAACCTGAGCCTGGACCATGAGCCGGTAGGAAAAGCGGGCGGGATTCCAGGCGGGTAATCAGGTTCAGGCGAGGCGTGCTTTGCTTGGTCGGTTGGCAATATCGCCATTCAATTGCGTCTGGCTGATAGCGTGCAGCACCAGCTGCGCACCGCTGCTCAATGCTTGGGGGCTGGTGGCGACTAAACTTGCTGGGCGCCCGCGCCGGCGTTTTGTATTACGCGCAAGAGCAGTCAAACTCGGCGCCCTTGGGGGTGCGGGCAATGCGACTTTCAGCACGCGCCGCTTTGCCCAGGTGCCAACAGCAGTGCGTCAATCGGGACGCAGCGTTTTGGCAGTGCCACGGCGGCAGGATCTGCCGGGTCTGGCTGCAGGCCCCGTCGTGAGGGGCTTGGGGCTGGGGTGGGTGGAAGGGGTCGGATGTCTGAGCTCATGTAGAGTCACATGTTTGACGTTTTAAATCACGGTCCTTGTCAGGGGGGCTGTATGTATAATGACAGCTGCAATTCAGCGTACTTGTTAATGCGCTTGCTCCAGTCGCCAGTTCAGGGACCGTGCGCGCCTCACTGGTTAGCGGCCGGCAGCCGGTAAACATGAATAAATCAGGTACAGCCTTGACAGTTTGGAGAACAGTGAAAATCCATGCCCATCCACATTGCATCAGTTGCCTTGCGAACGCGGACCAGCTGAGTGTTTGAGGGTGTCTCTGCGGCCTGGAGCAGGCGAGGTACTGCAAAGTAGCCGGACAAACGGTTCGGGAAAAACCACCTGCTGCGAATTCTGGCCGGGCTATTACCGCCAGCGGCAGGCGACATCGGTTTTATGGCGAGCAGTCGATATTCAAACCAGCGGGCCCTGTGAACACTGGCGGCGTGGACAGGCCTGTTTCATAGGCCATGCGCCGGCGGTCAAGGCGCGCTGAGTGCCGAGAGAATCATGGCCTGGTTATGTTGCGCTGAGCCAAAGCCCGCCAGTTGGCCGAGGCTATCTGGCAGGCACCTCGACAAGGGGTCGGTTGCGCGGTTTTGAAGGATGTACTCTGCCAGCATTTGTCAGCGGGGGCAACAACGCCGTTGTGGCCCTGGGCCAGGCTTTTACCTGAGGCCGCATCCGGTGTGGATTCTGGATGAACCCCTTACTGCGATTGACCGCAGTGGGGTTGCCGCGTTTGGAGGCGCATTTGCTTGGCGCAACGCGGCCAATGGCGGCACGGTTGATACTGAACACGCATCACAGTTTTCGATCATTTTGCAGGGCGGTTTGCGTTTACCCTTTTTGATTTGGGGTCAGGTAGCCTGATGCGGCAGACGTACTGCTATTATTTGTCGCGAGTGGGCGCCTGGCATGGCGCCGGCCAGGCGACTGCTGGAATCCGCTGGTGTTTTTTCGCCATTCGTGATCAGTCTGTTTCCCTTTGGCGGTGGGCCCTTGAGCCGGGCATTGCTGCGTTTACCATGGGCCCCGGGCGTGATCTGGGTTCGGGCGCTTTTGCTGGCACGCTGCTGTCGCTGACGGGCATGGTTCCGTAGCGACTACGAGGATTGGCTCGCTGGGAGCAATGGGGCTTTCACCACACCCACTGGCAGTTGATGGTGCTGGTCAAGGTACTGCCATCACTGGCTGATCAGTGGGCTAGCTTTGGTGCTGCTGGCGCCGCTGTTTCGGGCTGATGCTGTCGTTGCCTGCTTCGGTTCATGCCGGTGCTGTGCCTGCAGCCTGTTTTCTGGGCAACGCCGGTATTTGAGTCTGCTCGGGGCCCGTCGGCGACTGCGCGACAGAGCCTGAAAACCGAGGGTATTGCTGGCTCTATTGATTTGCCCCCTGTACATTCCGTGCTGATTTCTGGGTACCGGTTTGCCGTTTGAGGCTTGGCAGTTGCAGGGGGCTGCCGGTGGCGGGTTACCGCCTTGTGGCTCGGCTGCCTTGGCCCGTGCTCAGTCTGATCTTGGCACCGTGGCGATCGCTGCAGGCCTGCGGATTGGGGTGAGTGAATGAGGCGGAGAAATTAAGCGATTGAACTGGCGTTTTTTCCATATGTTGGGTCACCCAAATGTTTTACGACATCAGCGGGCGCTGGCTGCCCTGCGTTTTGTCGCTGCCGCCATCATTCTCTCGGCGTCCGTAACTGTCTGGGGGCTGGTGTTTGCCCCCCAGGATTATCAGGCAAGCAAACAGCTTTCGAATCAATCTATATTCACGTGCCGGGCGCCTTCCTCGCCCAATCCTGCTACATCATTGCTCCCGTGGCCGGTGTGGTTGGCCTGGTTCTGGCGCAATGAAGCTGGCGGACGTTGCGTGCAGTGTGCTGCGCCTAATCGGGCGCCTGGTGACCTTCATTAGCCCTGGTTCACCGGCGCCATTTGGGGTAAACCGACCTGGGGTTACCTATTGGGGTGTGGGATGGCCGGTTGACCTCCATGTTGATTCTTGATTGTTTTCTGTATTCGGTATCATCCGCTGGGCCAGGCGGATCCAGCAATCGATGAAACCGACCGCCAAGGCTACGGCCGTATTGGCTATCGTCGGGTCGGTTGAATATTCCGATCCATCAAGTATTCGGTGGGACTGGTGGAATACTCTGCACCCAGCCCCGCCACTTCAAGATCACCGGAAAAAACGGCAATGCCATCGAGGATGTGGTTCCGTTGCTGTTGATGGTGCTGGGCTTCTATGCCTGGTTTACCGTCAGCCTGCCTGTTGCGCATTGCCGCCTGGAAGTGCTGCGCCGGGAACACAAGACGCGCTGGGTTGCGTGACCTTGTTGGAGAAAACATCATGACAAAATCTGAAGCGAATGGCTGGCCATGGCGGCCAGGCCCCTATGTTTGGTCCGCCTATCTGGGATCACGCTGATTCGTTACTGGTGCTGAACATTGTTCAACCGGTAATGGGCGCGGCGCAGTCTGGGTCGCATCTGGAGGCCGCGTCGCCGGCGCCGGGGGGTGTTTAATGCATCCGCCACGCAAAAAAAATGGGTCTGATTCTGCTGGGTGGTGTCGGTGTGGGTTATTGCTGTGGCCTGCGCGCTGTCGGCCCTGCAGCAGAATTCAACCTGTTCTATACCTAAGCCAGATTGCGGATTGGGTGAACGCACCGGTAGACCACGCGCAATTTTCGCGCCGGTGTCTGGGGTAGAAGGGGAGCGTTCAGGTGCTTCCGGGATACGCTTGAAGTCCAGTTTGCCGTCACCGATTGGTGACACAGCCAGATTACGATCGCTTATTCCGGCATTTTTGCCCGACCTGTTCCGCGAAGGTCAGGGGATCGTTTGCGCTTCGGTCCGGCTGAACGAAAAACCGGCATGCTGGTTCGCCGACGAAGTTACTGGCCAAGATTGATGAAGAAACATGCCGCAGGAAGTGGCACAGGCGATGGAAAAAGTTAATCAGATGAAGCTGGATGCCGAAGCGGCATCCAAGCTTACTACTAGTTGGAGGCAAGATGATTCCCGAGCTAGGGCCAGGATTGCCCTGATCATTGCCCTGGTGTTTGCAGTGTTGCAGTCCACAGTACCTCTTACCGGCGCCTTGCGCGGGCGAACTTCGCTGGCCATGGGCTTTGCCCAGTCCAGCGCCGCCATTTGCCCAATGCTCTGTTCGTATTGTTTCGCCTTTCTATGTCTGGTTCCAGGCGTTTGTTACCAACGACTTTTAGCGTTGACCTACGTGGCCCTCAACCTTCCAAACTCGGCGCTGCCCTGGTACTACCCGACGTCAGTGCGGTGTGGGGCGGCCACGAGGGTTCCCTTGCTGTTATGGCGCTGATCTTGGCGCCTGGACCCTGGCGGTAGCCGTCTTCTTTGCCCGCGATTTTGCCGAATTGAAATTGCTCAGCCGCGTTTGCTGGCGGTGATGGGCATGATTTCAGTGTCGGCTTCCTGCTGTTCATGCCTGATGAACCTCCAACCCCTTTTGAACCGGCAACTGCCTTTCTACCCGGCAGCGGGAAACGACCTGAATCCACTTGCTGCAGGGATTTCGTCTCATTCGTTGGCATCCACCGATGCTCTATATGGGGCTTATGTCGGGGCTTTTCAGTCGCCTTTTGCCTTCGCCATTGCGGCGCTGCATGGGGGGCCGGGCTGGATTTGGCATGGGCACGCTTTGCGTCGCGCCCTGGACCATCATTGCCTGGCCTTTCTGACCCTGGGTATCGCGCTCGGCTCCTGGTGGGCCTTTATTACGAGCTGGGTGGGGGGCGGCTGGTTTTGGTTCTGCGGGACCCGGTAGAGAACGCGTCCTTCATGGCCCTGTTGGTGGGTACCGCGCTTATCCACTCCCTGGCAGGTGACGGAAAAACGCGGGGTATTCAAAAGCTGGACCGGTGTTTGGCTGGGCCGATAGCGACTTCGCTCAAGGCCTGCCGGGCACTTTCCTGGTGCGCTCCGGGGTGCTGACCTCGGTTTACACGCCTTTGCCACGGGATTCCTGAGCGCGGGGTATTCATTCTCGGCTTTCCATGTTGCTGGTTGGTCGGCGGGCTCCTTTACTGTTGTATGCACTACCGCCCCCCCCCCCCCCCCCCCCCCCGGGGGGGGTTTTTTTTGGTTGGGGGGGGGGTTTTTTTTTTTTTTTTTTTTTTTTTTCCAAAAAAAAAAAAGGCCCAAGATTCGGGGGCTTTCGCGCTTCTGGTTCGGGCGGGGAAAAAAAACCCTTTCCCTTGCTGATTTCCAAAAACCAAAACCGTTGGGATATGGGTCGTTTTTTTTTGCTGGCCCTTGGATTTTGGAATTTTCTTTTTGCTTCCCCAAAATTTTTTTTTTCCTTTTTCTCTTTTCT
>Ga0163217_1082144_pt1 | contig 16758 bp, 10 predicted proteins | sample SynspAceP_FD_185933 | JGI IMG/M metagenome (GOLD analysis project Ga0163217, IMG submission 185933) | Saline lake microbial communities from Ace Lake in Antarctica - Synechococcus sp. Ace-P (PacBio error correction) | ecosystem: Environmental > Aquatic > Non-marine Saline and Alkaline > Saline ... | reverse complement strand
GTCAACCACATCGTTGGATTCTTCCTGAATCGACTCGTTTTGAGGCATACGCAAATAAGGAAATACCTTAGTGCCGCCGGTGCTCCTGAGATTCTGCGAGCATGAGGGGAATTACATTATCTACTGCGTCGTGGTCGCCACAGGAAAAAAATTTTTCTGGCCTTTGATTAATAAACTCCTTCTCTGATTTCCGCTGGGTGGGCACTTGTACTCAAGTCAGAAGCGAACTTCCGGCATCGGTCGGTCAAGTGCCATTGGTTCCTGCCATTCTCCGGGAATACATTTTAGGAGTGAATTTTTGCTCTCCAAAGCTTTCGAGCCAAAATGTGTCCGCATTCAGCTTTGGCAGGCCTGTAGTCAAAAAAGGAAAAACCACTCGCAGAATACATTAGCGCGCTTGAAGGATAAAACCGGCGGCTAAATGGAATTGTCCAAGAGGGCTGAGCCTCCTTCGGCGATAAGAGAAAGTCGCAATTGATCCATTCCATTCCTCACCAATAACTGCCTTACGATAGCTTTCATTTCTTGGATGTTATTATCTTTCCTGCTTCCGAAAGTGGGGGGATTCTTTCCGCGTCCATTCGGTAAGTAGGTGTGGTGGATAGAGCTTTTATGTGCGTATCTGCATCTTGCTGAACCAAAAAGGTCAGTTGAAAGGTCTCTTCTTGTTATGATCGCGAAAAGGGTATCTGAGGTTAATTTGAAGGGCATGTCCCAGATTTTCAAAAAGTTAAAATCCAACGTCCGTTCTGGGAGTAGATGTATGATGGTTTGGGATATAGCTTACTCAGATTCTAGTGTGTGGTACTAAGTCTGAATATATCAACCTCGCATAGAATTATTAGCCATGTCATTGGAGTGGTTTAGTGAAGATGCACATCTTCGTTGACGGATGAGTTCTTGGTTACCACTTTATGCTCTCTGGCACTCAGAGATTGGGTGAAGTACTCGATTTCCAATAGTCACTCCGGGGACCAGTCGTATTCTGACATGCTTACCACGAGACGGATCCGACTCGTAGGTAAAACGATCGATCAGTCTCAATCTATGTTGTAGAATACTGATACGAGGCATCATAATTCCATAACGTTCAATAATGTCTGGCCCTCATTGGCTAATTTGAATTGCTTCTCAAGATGACGCGATCGCGATCGTCAGCTCGGAAGTACATATAGCGAGTGAATCACGCAGAGCTACAGGAACGTTGTCCTAGTGCTTAACTGGATCCTTCACCGGCAGCAGCGGATGCTGCGCTTTGTATTGAAGCCGGTAAACTTGATGGAAATACGCAGTGAATCGAGCTCAGAGCATTCATCGTTGGCTCGTGATGTATCTTTGGACTAACGCGCGCACCAAAAGGATCATCAAGTTAGCTTAAGTGAGCGAAGCGCGAGAACCATGTTATGTATACTCAGAAACTTCTTACAAAGGACAAAGAGCTGGATCATTCATTCTGGATCTTTCTCCGAGATACTCTTTCAGAATCAAACTTGCGCATCATCAGTCAATAGCAAAGTGAAAACGGTACTCCACACTGGTTGTGCATTTTACAGTGTATGGCGAAAACTCGTGAGTAAAGATCTTCCGCAACATCCAAATAGGCGGCGCTACTACAGAGAGGACATCACTTGTGACAGACATATCGCGCGAATGATCGTATTAGGAAAATCATAATTTTTCGCTGTTACAACCGCTGATGGATCTCCGCTAAACTATCAAACATTTTGTCTCAAGAAGATTGTCCCGGACCAAAGCCCACTCTAGCATCAGAAATTTACAACACGTCATTCGAATGCTTCACAGCTCTTCTCTCTCGGCGAATTTTAGGGAAATCGTGAAAGGCTTGCGATTCGTTCGTATTTGTTATCGTGTGACCTGATTTCTTAGCTATATCGTGAGATTGACCTAGCATGCGATTCCTTAGTTCGCAGATCTCAATTCACGCAAAGAGCGGTTGGAGTTGCTATCGACGCGAAGCGTTGCATAGCAGGCACATGATTCAAAAACGACCAGTTCTGATATCTATATTCCTACGTGATAATCAAAACTTTAAAAACAAATCACAACATCTAAATCTTACGGCACTTCAATCTATGCAGCGGAAACTCTTGATGATATACGAGATAGATGAGATGTACAGTCAATCCCAGCGGCGCTCTTCTTCAAATTATTTCATAGACTCTGCGGGTATGCATCGTCTTCGTCTTTACAGGAGCCCAATTGTGCCGACGTCTGCGTTCACGATGATGCGCTGCAATAGCCTGGGTTTTACTTTAATTTTGTGGTTCTTCTTATTGGGAGAGTAAAACTACCTTTCAAAAGCAATATCTCGGCTAACCAGCGGACAGTAAGAGCTTTAGATTGGTGCGAATAATAAATTGGAGTCTTTCCTTCAGTTGCAGCAGCTTGGAACATCAAGGATGATAAGGAACTCCACCAAGGATTCTTGATCTTTTGAAATTGGAGATTATAGGAATAGCAAGCTATTGTGTCCATATCACCACAGCAGCTTCTGAGATGACAACTGACGCTTGTTGGATTAATACCGCAGGCTCGTGTCGGATATCGCTCCAAATTCTCTAACCTCGCAATGGCCAGATTTTGAGATGGTGGAAAAGTTCTTCCACCTTGTGAATACCAGGTGTAGACTTCTCTTTTGTCACATGGTGGAGTCTGGGTTGTCTTTGGAATATTACATTACAAATACTTCAGTTTTCTTGACTAGCAAACCTGCAGGCCTCGACGTAATTGTCTACTGTGTTTTCGGCGCTTTCTCAAGCAACTGGGATTCGCGATGAGACGCCAAATTATGAGTATTTCGAAGTCTTATCCTGTTCTAACCTTATAAGTATTTGAATCAAAGGTGGCATTCGTCTCTTGATGCACTCCGAATGATTGTCATCTGTCATCACCATCTCGCCCATATACCGTCAGAGACTGAAATATTATCCTCCTGTACGAACATGGGTTGCACTGCTCATTGCTCAGCGGGTGACGATACTGTTTATAGGATGAGCGCATCTCTGCACGTATCGTATAAATTTGAGAAATAAGAATTTGCGACCTGAGCAACTACTAGTGCAGGAAACTGATCTAGCATAGATCAGTTTTGGGAGAAGTGTAACCGTGAGCGTAGAATATATAGAGATTTGCATTTCCGGAGACGGCAAATAACTCATGCAGATGCATTCCGGTCAGTATTTTAGGATCTCAAAGCGTGTTTCCTGATTCTCTTTTGGTTGACACCAGGACAAGATATCATACTTACAAGGGTACTCGTAGCTATCTCGTTCTGCAGTTTACGTCAAGATTGTGGATTCCATGATTCGCTTCTCAAGTATCATCTGGACATATTTCATTCCCTCTCGTGTGGTCGAGCTATCTAGTCCGCTCTCCGTGGATGATTGGGACGCCAGAATTTCTACCCTCAATGTTTGATCAAGACTCCTACGCAGAATCAGGAGGCGTACAAAGTCATTAACCAAATTGCGCGATGTCCTACCTTGTGACGGGACTATTTATCGCGAAAGTCAGGAAACAATTCATAACATAGGTTACACCTGTGCCATGACAGCCATGGCATAGCCTCGCCACACAGAGTCTGCCACAGAGGAATGACGACTCATGTCGCAGTCTTCTGATTGGTACTCCAGCAATAACAGAATGCTTTTAATGTCGTGCTCTACGGCTAGAAGAGTTAGCTCGCATCCGTGAGTACAATTGTTCACTTTGATGTTGTGAGCAGGGTTGTAGTAACAGGTGTAGCTCTCGCTCGCTGCCACTATTGTATACGTCTCACTCTCGAGTGACTCATTCCATCGTGCTCATATACCTTTCCGTCATCAATCTCGACTACATGGTCTAATACAGCACCTTATGACGGAGTATTGAAATCTAGATTAAATCATTAATTGAATATATAAGAGACTTCTCAAACCGAGATCTCGAGGCATAGAATTGCATGACATAGCACTGATTTCTCATGCTGCTTCGCTCGGTTCTGTACTTGCTTTTCCCTATACGTAATTCATGTCGCTTACCTCTGACGAATGTTGCTCGCGTACAATGTGGTACTCGGATTAATGATATGACCTTTAATAACATACGAGCTACCAGGACTGAGTAGATGGTGCTAAATTTGCTGCCTACTTTTCATAGCGGAAATGATCGAATGATTTTAGCTGACGAGCGATAGGATAATAAGCTTACGCCAACTTTGTATACAGTTCGTCTCTACTACGAATGGTGCTGTGGATGTCCTGCGCTGTGCAATCCACAGAATCTTCGATCGAATTCGAAATACAACCTCAATCAGTTTGACTTCACCCAAACTGGACCATGCGCTGGAGTGCAACATTTGAGGATGGTAACTTTACAGAGTAATGGCAAGCCACCTGTTAATGCAGTTTTAGGATACGATCATCAGGTGATTTCGGATGGTTTATAGTACGTGCATAGGATGTTCCATTTGTCGCAATTACTTTTGGCTCCCAGCTTGTAGAGCTGAGCTAGAGATCATACTGTAAGCACCATCAGGTGTACTTACCTTTTGGTACAGCATTTTCTGTGCCTTTGCGTTGCAGTTTGTAACTCTTGCCGAGGAATGTTATTGGTGCCATCTGCAGCTGACCAAGTATGTGAGGCCCTGGAGTTTCGACTCGCCATACTTTCTGACTGATTCGTATCGAGCGATCAAATTCATCGTGGTATCTGTACTGGGACTCGGCAATTTCACGATCTATGAGGCAACGTTTCCGCAGGTACATGGTGTAAGGCAAACTCTAGGTAACGAATGTCTACCCTAGATCTTGCGGCTAGCACTTGTGGCTTATGCGCGAGCATCTGACTGTGGTAAAGTATATATTACCAGAGCTAAGTACCACGGCACGGAAGCGCCAGCGGATTATCGCAACTCGCGGAAAGCCTTGTTCCAATCATGTGACTCAGGATGGACTTATCTGGTAGATGAACAGCTGTGCTTACCACTCGATTTTGCTGATGTGTATCGATAATGTAATCGAATTCAAACATATTGAGATCAAATCTGGTTTCTCAATTCCGTAGTATAACTAAGAGATCCTCCAGCTAGACTAGATGACGCGGAAGGACATAATGCCCACGTTTTCTCTGATGGATACGATAGCAACAGCCAGGTATATGCAGACGAGAGTGAGCAGATGGAGAATGGTAGACCGTTAAACGTTTATATGTGACAACAGATGTATACGCTAAGTGTGAGCTTTGCAGACGCGTGTAAGATGACTCAGCAGAATAACGAAAAGACCATTGCGAGTGTGAGACCTTGACAGTCAAGAGAAAGTGCCGACCGCAGAGTAATTACGATGACTTTGCGTTCGACTCAATTCCAAAACAGCAACGTTTACTATATCAGACGGCAGGAGTATGACGCAAGCACTAGAGAATATAGTGAATTTTAAGACCCGTTAGATTTCATTAAATATGTAGCTGAAGAGATAGATGACCGGGCAGGAAAAGTAAAGAGAGCTGATCCTCCCAAGTTTGCAACTCTCCACTGATGTACTGTGTCCCGTGACAATGCCCGATGTCAGTATGCCAGCAGGACCAAGCTTTTGTCCATCTCAATATGTCCCAGCAAGATCCTATTACATGTGATCGACAGTTGTGCAAGAGCAGATACGTACCGCAATTTCAACGGAGTGTAGGTAGGATGACTAATGGGCAGTCGTCTCATTGCGGATTGGCGTGTAGTGCATTTCCACTTCGAACCTTGCGTGTGAAGCGCAGTTCGTGAGCGTGGGAATAATCACCTTGAAGCACATGGCAACTATCTCCAAGCGTAAATTCCAGTCGCAGAGCTGTCTCGTTCTTAGGAATAGTCAGTTTAAATTTTGTTTGGTTAATATAATTCTGTCGGGGCCATAATAGGAAATCACGCAAGCCTCTATATTGTAGGTTTTGAGATTTTCGCACATAGAAAGAGCGACCGAGCGCCATGTAGGCTCTTGATTGTGGCACGACCAAACACAAGTGTGGTTGGCATCTAACGTCGACTCAGTAAAGGATTGTATGCTTAGATGGAATTGATGAAGTAAATGAAAACCGTACAATTGCAAGTTGTTGGGCCCCGCACAGCAACTTCAGCCCCATTGCCTATCGGTCTTTGGAGACTATCCTTAGAATCAGTGTGACCTCGAGCTGCTAAGGCTGAATCGGCAGAGCTAGGACATTGTCCTCAAATACGCTAGGATATTATATCGATACTAGATATGCACTTTGGAATTCCTTTAGCATTAAAAAGCTGCTCTCAAAATAGAGCCAGCTTTTTTCTCGTATCTAGCAATTGAGTCTGATTGTGTATTCGTATATGCTGACGATCCTGAATAATGAATCTTTGAAGGATGGTAATCCAGCCTGTAAGTCCAATCACAATCATAGGACGTTGATATTAGCCCGTTAGGTAGATTTCTCCACTCGATACTTAGTATCTTTTCGGCACGTTCTTGGCCTGGACTGAATCTAAGTCGGTATAGAGCATGTGTGATGTACAGGTTACGCTCAAGGTACGACTGAGCTCCGGCCATGGTTATTGCTGAGCTAACTGCACTTTATCTCTAAGATTTTCGAGAATCGGATTATATTGTCTCTCCGTGCATGCACTAAGTCTCGCAATTGCCATTTTTTCTACGGGATTTAGTACGAATATACGAGGTGACTCCGAGTTAGGCGTGACCTCAAAGCTGTCTCGTAATCATTTATATTCTCTCCTCTTCCCTCTAGAGATCTAATACGGCAACGTTCAGCTAAAGTAGGTTCCGCGGTTACTTCACGTCCAGCCGTTCACTATTCATTTCTAGCCTTCATATGAACATCGATCTCTCTCTAGAGCTCGCTCGTATTAGCGTTCTCTTCCATAGTAGATAATGATAATGCTGCTTTAGTCTGACCTCATACCAGAATGCTATTTGTGTTTGCAACCCTCGTGGATAGATAGATACTTCGATCATCACTTCGGCAAGGTCACTATCATAACCCCATGCGTAAGTGCCACGATGTTGTAGTAGGGAATCTACTGAGCAGATTGATCGAACAAAAAGTAGTGGAGTTTTCCCATCGCGTCAGTATTTAGTTGTGGAGGGATGGGGAAAACATCACTGTATTCACTGGAAACTGAGGCGCATTCCGAAGCATACAGCATATCTAGCTTCTCCGTTTAGATAATTGGAGAGAGTTTACGATTTTCTTTTCTCGTAGCGAATCGCGATCACAATAGCTTCATGTTGCTGGTGTTTGTATCACCACATACCATGATTAGCGTATATTCCTGAAGCTAGTATACTTTCGATCTCCTTATACCATTCAACGTTGGCGAAGAAATTACTTATGCCGCATGCAGCGGACATGATTACTCTGCAATTTACGTCTTTACTTTATTTTCACGAAGAAACTTCTAGGCAAACTAGGTTTGGCATGGTAATTTCAACTTCTCAGCATACTGATCACTTTCTTTTTGGTCTTGGCTCCGCTAATCTCGTAGCCTATCATTCAGCGCGCACGAGAATTGACTCCAAGTAGGTACGGCGCTAATTTGTGAACGATTCGGAGCAGGCAAGTGTTCTTCTGAAGGTTTATAGCTGCAGCCTCCGCTGGTGTTTCTATGATTTATGGTAGTTCTATTTGTGAATGTACAAGAAAACTTATATAAGATTACAGCGCGAGATATGAGAGAATTCTTATTTTCAGACAATCGTTTCCGCTACTTTAAGTGATACATCGCTCGCGCCTATAGAGTTGCAGACGTTACATTAATACAGCTATCGAAAGGGCCCAAATTTAACCACATACTAAAACACAAGAACATATCTATCGCTGCAATACACATCCACGACTTGTTATCAGAAAGGATTTATCTTTTGCAAAATGAATGATGCTCTCACGCACGCCTTGTTCATTACCTACGCAACAAAATGCTCTCCGGATATAACTCTCGTAGTACTCTATCACAATCACCTTACCTCCTACCACAACCGAGCACGCTTGAATCAAAACATACAAAAAATTTGGAAACACTTCGCTATGGTCCTGGTTTGGCAGGCGATCAGCGTACAACGTGCGAGCCATGGGAACTTTCCTTGGGAATGTCTAATGAGCGTTTTATCCATTTGAGTAACAAAATATTTGCTTCAGATGAACGCAAGAATCTCCTTCGATATAGTTGGTGTTAAGCCGGTGTTCCATTTGTACGATATGAGGAAGTCTCACATCATGATCACATTGGTCTCACTTAGTAATACTTGAAGCTCGCACGTTGTAATATGTGTTCGAGTAGAGGCATCTGTCTTATAAGAATGAGAACGGGGCTTCATGCCTAATATACAGTATAGGATTTTATGAATGCGTGTAATTTCATACCGCAATATACAGAGCTGCATGAAGTTTCTAACTCCTCGCGAGATTATGTGAATCAGGATGCATATGTATGATATCAACCGCTACATGCTCTCAGGATGACCTTACAGGTAGATTGTTCTCGAGTTAAGTGTGTTGTGTGTGCAAACACAAGAATCAACTCCATACGACTCCATTCTAACATGTCGTTCCAGGCCCTGAGCCCTCTCTATGAAGTGGCGTTACAGCTAGTATACAGTCCAAGGAAGTCGCTGAAGTGTTCGGGCTCTCAATATTTGTACCTATTATAACACACTGCACAGTAGAGATGCTTATCCATTCATTCTCTTTCTCGACCACGCTATTTGAGCCTTTGTTCGGACATCGAATTAGCCAATATCATAGGCTCCGATCAGCTTGTGCTGTATGAACTGCTATCGATCTGTATGGAATTGGCAGCTCAGCTTTGATAATTACTTAAAGTGTATCATAGGAAGCAAGACTGCACATGAAATACTTTTAAACATCGATACCTTATTCCAACACTTGTTTGCCAGGCTCAAATTCCCTGAAATACTGCAGAAGTGAAGTTCTTTAAACTTTACCGCACTCGCGTCTGGCCTGTTAATAGTAGCATTTACCATGTTCAAGTAAGGGCTCCGGGGGCTGCAAACAATTTTCATCTTGGACACGCATACGAAATACTAACGGCCAGGCTTTAAAAATCCTAGGTCCAGACACCGGTTTTGACTCGATTGGAGATTTGATCAAGCTAAAAGCCCTCGCTGGATTTTTAAACGAGCTTGACTCAACTGATAACTGCACCAAAACTGTTCTTTACACTTGAACCCACGAGAACAATGAAGTTGGCAACATGATAGGCAAACTTTCAAATGATGGTCTCCTTCAAAGGAAAAATTCAATTTGGTTTCCGGTGGTGGTTATATGGATCAGAAGACGGCTGGAAAAAAACAAACTGAACCCACACTTTCAACATGGGATGGTTAGCTGCTTTTATAGAATGCTTCACCGATTCAAGGAGTTTCTATGCCTTTCCTAGAACATGAATTATTCAGACGGATTCTCCTGCAATTGTATTTGGCATTGATGTCGGCAATTGGTGGCTACCTTTGGATGAAAAGAGTGGCTGGCAAGCTAATTACAGAACATTTGCTATACCAATGCCCAAAAATATTTGGACTTTACACCTTTCAAATTTAAAAGTTAATTATGGCTTGATTCTTTATTTTCTCTAAAGGAAAAACTATTGTCTTCACCGGTGCTGCTGGCGTATTAGTACTGCATGTGTAAGTATTTAGCTACTCATGGAAGCACACTAATCTTTAACTTTGCGAACGGCATTCCAAAATCGATCATTGAAGGCTGAAACTTATTGAGGCTGGTGGGAAGGTGAAAGCGTGCGCTATTGACGTGACGGAATGAAGAGCTTTGGGTCAACTTACGAATATGCTAGCTTCAAATTGGCGGGAATCGACATTTTGATCAATGGTGCAGGTGGAAACATGACCTGGGGCTGTGATTCGACCTGACAGACATTTTGGGACTTAGATTCAGGATGTCTTGTGAGAAAAGCGTAGATCTCAATTTTCCTAGGAACTATCCGTTCCCAACCAAAGCACTACTTCCTTTGATGCCTTGAATCAGGAAAGGAAACATCATCAACTTTCTTCGATGGCAGCTTCTAGACCAATGCGAGTCTGGGCTATGTCGCGGCAAAAGCTGCAATGATAATTCTACTAAATTTTTGGCAGTAGAATTGGCCACAAAAGGCATGGGGCTGGTTTTGTGTCAATGCTTTGCCCCGGGTTTTTTCCTAACGAACAAACAAGAAGCTTGCTAACGATCCTGACGGAAGCCTCAACACCCCGAGGAAATCAAATCATAACCCATACACCAATTGAATCGATTTTGCAATCCAGAAGATTGCTGGGAACATTTACACTGGCTTTGTTGCAGACGCACGCATTGTCACTGGAACTGTCATAGCGGTAGATGGTAGATTTCAGGCTTATTTCTGGCGTATAATTCTTCAGCTATTATGTGATTAATTTCTAGTCTATATTTTCTAGTCTCCAATCTCTTAATCGCTAGTCTCCAATCGTCTTTATTTCTCCAATCTCTATTCGCTAGTCTCTTATTCTCCTTATTCCTTCCATATCTCCTTATTCTCCAATTCTCTTATTTCTCTTTATTCTCTAATCTTCTTATTCACTCAAAAAATGATTAAAATGCAACAAAACCATGCGGTGTATGGCCCTAAGACCCGGTTAGCCTTCGCGACATACAGGACAGCTGCGCCAACTTGAATCGTTACTGCCTTACACATGTACCAAATGGTGGAAGTATGGAGCCAAGAAGAGATAGCGACGAAAAGAGCATCATCGAAGCTTCAGCCTCACCTGGTCAGGTAGTGGAATCTATGTACCCTCCACGAAGAAATCAAAACCCGCTTCTGGCATACAAAAGCAAATTGAAAAAAACTATCAGCAAAGCCATCCGAACGTTAGCTGCTGAAGGGCAGTATTACCATTTGCATACAATCTTCATTGCGATTCACTCTGTACCGCGGGGCCTTGTATCTATAGCTCTCTCAATGCGCAGACGCAAACAGCAATTGCATTCATGCGAGTAAAAGCCACCGTACGCGCCGTCCTTTTTTGAGCTCTTCAAACTTAGCCCCTAAGCGCCTGGAGCCCAAACAAGAAGAATTAACAGTGAGAAGAATACGAATGAGCCTGATCACTATAGACCGCACGCAATATATAGCCAATCAGTATTTGATCCGCTCTCAATAATATGGTATAAGCCACAAACGTTCGACTCTCGACCGCTAGATCTCCTGTTCTCTACTGTCAGCTTCCTCGCGCCGTACAGAGATACGTGCTGAAAGAGTATCCCTAAGCGTCGATATGCCTGACGCTGACGTATAACAGGCATTTGATGCCGCCAAACTGCGATTCAACCTACGCCTTTTCCTAGAATTGGCGATGTGCCCCTGTGGCAGGAATCTTGTGAGCCGTAATCTCATGTGCTTATTTCAGCACCTGAATGACTCCCATTCTCGCTCTTTGGTTTACCCCGAATCATGGTACCGCGGCTGATGCTCGAAGAATCCTTTAAGCATCAACCTAGGCGCCGTTCAATGACTTTACTTTTTCACCGGATCATTTGGAGTGAGAGCAGACAACGATCTTCCTGCTATGTTGCTGCAGTTGTGACAAACATTCCATTTTATCATTTGCGAAGCACAAACGAGATACTGAGGCAACTTCTAGCGAGGATAATTACCTCGAAGGGGATGTGCCAATGATCAGCGTGATCCAATGAAATTCATCAACGTAACAGGCCCGCTAGAGGGAAAAAGCCATCCCAATGCAGCCCAGACTCATGGTCTCACCAGATGACTTGGATGATTTGACCAAAAAAACGAACCCAGCTATTATCCGCAATCCGCGAAAGACTCAAGGGTCTTGCAGAAATCCGAGGAGTGGGAAGCCGCGCGTATGATTTTTCGTCAAAAAAACAATTGACTGAAAAAAAATGCCTTTCAGGTGAATGGTACCAAGCTTGGAGGATCCAGAATTGGCAATGAGCGTCTGCAAGCTAGAAAAATCACCAAAACACTCAGTGATTCCGAATCCCCCAGAGGTGGAATTCGAGTAAGAATTGGTGAAAAAAAATTAGGGGTTCAGTGGAAAAAAACTTTTGGATTGAGCCTCCATTTATCTGCGACTACGGAGTTCAATAATTTCCATTGGGGAGATATGTGTTTTTAATTTCAACTGTGTAGTTCTCGATGTCAACAAAGTGACTCTGGGGCGATCGGGTTTTTGTTGCACCAAACGTTCAATTCTATGCTGCGACGCATCGATGAGGCAAGGCCAAGAGGAGAATTTTGGGGAGTCTGAAAAATCATCACTTTGAGATGAAATGTATGGATCGGAAGGCTTCCAGCGTATTCTGTCCGGAGTGACTATTGGAAAAATCGAGTAGTTCGGTGGCAAGGCTCAGTGGTAACCAAAAGCTTCCCAAGAAGATGTAGTTATTGCAGGTATCCTGCCAAAATCTTATTCCGATATTTGGATTAAACCAGAAATCGTAATCATGCCCAAAATTCTATTCACGACGGAGTTGGATTTTCAACTTTTTGAAATCTGGATGCCTTCAATTAACCCACACCCTTATTTCGCAGCAGATCATACGAAGAGACCTTTCAAAACTGATTTGGACTTCAGCAGATCAGATCGCACATAAAAAGCTCTATTCCCCTTACTTAGCCGAAATGGACCGGAAAAACCCACTTTGGAAGCAGGAAAGATAAAATCCATCAGAAATGAAAGCTACGTAAGGCAGTTTGGTGAGAGGATGGATCAATGCGACTTTCTCTTACGCCGAAGGAGGCCAGCAACTCCCTTGGACAAATTCCATTTTAGCGGCCGCGTTTATCCTTCAAGCGGCTAAATTATTCTGCGAGTTAGTTTTTCCTTTTTGACTACAGCGCTGCCAATCTGTGCGACATTTTGTGGCTCGAAAGCTTTGGTAGACAAATTCACTCCTAAATGTATTCCGGGAATGGCAGGGAACAATGGCCTTGACCGAACCCGATGCGGAAGTTCGCTTTCTTGACTGATACAAGTGCCCAGCCCACGGATCAAGAAAGGAGTTTATTTAATTCAAGGCCAGAAAATTATTATTTCCTGTGGCGACCACACGCCAGTAGATAATGTAATACTCAGGGCTCGCAGATCTCAGGCAGCACGGCTGGCACTAAAAGGTATTTCCTTATTCGTAGTGCCTCCAAAAAAGAGTCGATTCAGGGAATCCAACGAATGTCTGTCTGATCCGAAGGGATTTATCATAAAATGCGATACAAGGGTGCACCGATTGCACATTTGATGATCGGTTCCCAATGATGGCTGCGAAGGTCACCTTGTTGGAGAGCCCCAACTTAGGGTTTGAAATAATGTTTCAGATGATGAATGAAGCGCTAGTCTGGGAGTGCGGAAATGAATGCAGTAGCCATTGCTACGGCAGCATATCAAGCTTCGCTCGCTATGCGAAGGAACGGACCCAGGCAGGAAAGATTTGCATGAAAAGATCCTCAGCAAACCTCAGTCCCCGATTTTCATTGCTCATCGCAGATGTAAAAGGATGTTACTTTTCAAAAAAAGCATCCACTGAAGGCTCCATGGCACCTCTTACTCTACTTGCCACCATTGCTTGACGGATAGATTCAGACCATGAGCAGGATATGAGATCAAAAGCCAGACAAGAGACTTTTATCTTTTGACGGCCAATTCGCAAAAAGCTACCCCTCGCGAAAATGGGCTTCAAGTACCTCGGAGCTGTTCAAGTTTTGGGCGGAGCTGGTTATCACCCAGATTTCCGGTAGAGCAATTTACCGTGGAAGCGAGAATCCATCCGATCCACGAAGGGAACTACGGAATTCACGGAATGGATTTATAGGCAGGAAAAGTTCCTATCATGATGGGTTGGGTTGGAAAATGTTCAATCAAGAAATCTTTAAAAAAGCATCTCCAAGGCAAAATTGACTGTTGGTTTGTGAAGCTTGGCGCTCACCTTAGAAGTATCTAGCCACTACGGACTGCTACCGCAAACATAGTGCTTCAGAATCAACAGAAAGGTCAGTCATATTTCCTTGCAGATGCAACGCTTCTAAAACTTTGGGCTTTTAGCGATGGGTTGGATGTGGTTGAATGTTCCAAGCCCGACAGCTTAGAGGAAAGAATGGCTTATGTAGAGTAGGATTCAGAATTTCTATCTGGGGAAGAATGGAAACAGCTAACTACTTCATTGAATATGAACTGGTAAAAATCAAATCACTAGCTGAGCGATTGAATTCAAGTAATTACCCCACAATAGACATGGAAAAGATTGGTTTTAACTTAACTAAACTTTTAGGGAACCCTTTCTTTTATGTGAAACAATTCCCTATTTTGGGCATTGAGTGTATTTTGAACGATTTGATTGGAACATGAAAAGGAATATAAGTAAGCGGAGGAGGAGGTTTTTTACGGAAATCATCTTTGCCGACCGTCTTTTAATGAGAAATGAGGTTTTTTGTGTGTAGATAATTTTTTCACCGGAAACCGAAGAAAACATCCATTTCATCTTCTTGATAATAAGTTTTTTTCTTGTCTCTTTATGGTTGAAGTAGATGAGATTTACAATCTTCGCTTGCCCAGCTTCTTCCAGTCGCATTTATCAGTTTGATCAAGTTCAACGACTAAAACTTCGGTAATTGGTTGCAGTATTGAATTATGCTTGTTTAGCTAAAAGATTAAAAATCAAAATTTTCAGCCAGTACTTCAGAAATTACGGTGATCCTGAAGTGGCTCCTCAGCCTGAAAGCTAATAAAGTAGTGGTCAATTACCTTGGGGACCCAAGAGCTTGCCTATGACGAGGAAGCGATGTCAGAACTTGTTTTTCACTATCATCGCCAGATAAAGTGGCGTTCAAGGTGATTGCGAATCTTCAATACTTACGGGACGCGAATGCATCCAACGAATGTCGCAGTAGTTAGTAATTTATCGTTGAGGCTCTTGAAATGTTCAGTGACATACGCATGTATGGCGATGGAAAGCGACTCGTTCATTCTGCTATGTAGATGATAATATCGAAGGAATGTTACCGCTTGATGAACAGCAGAGACGGATTTACTGGAACAGTAAATATTGGTAATCCGGGTGAATTCACATGGCTTGAATTGCAGAAATGGTCATCGAACTTACAATAGTAAGAGCAAAAGATTTTCCTTCCGCTACCACAGGATGACCCATGCAGCGCCGACCCCGGTGATTCGATCTAGCTTAAAAGGAATTGAATTGGGGAGCCTAAAATTCGCGCTTCCGAGGTTCTTGATAAAGCCATTTCAATATTTTGAGACAGTGAATTTAGGAATGCCAAAATCCTGAATAAGTGTAATCTGTCCAAGTCTCTATCTTGGACCTTTTTTTATTCACAATGAAATTAAAAGATATGGAAAAAGTTACTGCTTTTCAGCGCTGAATATTTTGCTATTGTGGATCTGCATATGCTCAAAAAAGAGCCCAGCTCGAATAAATTTTTAATGGCGGAGTGCAAAAAGCTAGAAATGTACCAGACTCTAATTCTTTCGGAACTTCATGCATGAAGGTTGCTTCCATTGTAAGTTCAAACTCCTGTCATTGGGCTTTGATTTTATACTTTACCAAGTATTCAACAAGAATAATAATTTAAGCTTTGTTTTATGGAGTTGGAATCAATCAAACAAGTCTATGGAATGAAAAGGATTAGGTTCAATGGCGCTTGGGGGTTTTTTTTTCCCCCAATTGTAATCCTTATTCCTTTCGAAAGTGGAATATTTAATTATACGTTGGAGTTTTTAATATCGGTATCAATTATAATTTACCAATTGAGTAAAAAAAACATAAAACTTGTAGCTGACGATCTTTGTTAATCTCCGAAGTTATTTGATTATAATTAAAAGAATATTATAATGCTATTGAGCTCAAGATTATTAGAATGACATAGATTAGAATACCAAGCCTATGAAACTTTGCTATTCGCTTACTCCTGTATTTCCCAAAACAGGTATAATGAATTATGGTAAAACACCCCATTATGGGTGGTCCCACCCATAGGTATTACTCCTTATAGCTTTGGCTTAGTGTGTGTGAATCGATTGCTGCTATGGTGTAGCTGATGCGTTCAATACTTAAGTTTTGGACCTTATAATGCTAGTCAGTTCTGTGTTGAAGACTTGCGCTAATTTTGCGTTTTAAACAAAAAGGTCCGATCATTTGTCGGACCTTTAATTTGGAATTGTGTTAGCCCCTATGCTACCTCTTCAAGATTTTTACCCACATTTGATTTGGGCAGCTCATCGATGAAATAAATTCTTTGGGCACTTATAATACGTGACAATGGGCGATATACTTTTCTGTAAGTGATTATCTTTTGGTCACTACATCGTTTTGCAGTAGATTTTGGTCAGGCATCCGATCAACTCCGACTTCTCGTCTGTCTGCGTGGGGGCTTGTGTTGTGTGTGTTGTGACATTGAAGCCCACAGCCAAAAATCAGCCTTCTGTGGATATCTTTTCGGTCCACGTTTGTTGGTGTTATCCATCATGTCATCTATTATCCGATTATCGCCTGACTTAAACCATTCTCCATCATGACCTCAGCAGTATCGGCAGTCTATTCCAGTAACCCTCCATGACCTTTGCGTATTCTTGATGCAAAGTCTCACACGTGTCTATGAATATTGCCTGCATCATCCACAATAATCATTTCAGTATTAGGAGTGGGATTCAATAGTACCCAGTCGTTCTGTTCCATTCGGTGGAAGGCCGGGTCGCGAGTTGC
>Ga0163217_1075737_pt1 | contig 16758 bp, 7 predicted proteins | sample SynspAceP_FD_185933 | JGI IMG/M metagenome (GOLD analysis project Ga0163217, IMG submission 185933) | Saline lake microbial communities from Ace Lake in Antarctica - Synechococcus sp. Ace-P (PacBio error correction) | ecosystem: Environmental > Aquatic > Non-marine Saline and Alkaline > Saline ... | reverse complement strand
CCATAAAAAATTATTCAGATTAGCGAGCCGTTTTATTACTGGAAATCAAGGGCGCAAAACATTATTATTCTGCATCAGATGATCAAAGCCCGGTCGAAAAAATTAAATTACTTTAACTTTTTTGTTAAATCATAATTCCAGAATAAGAAGTTCATTAGCACTCATAAAACGGTCAAGGTTATTTTTAAAACCTGATTATTCCACCAGCTATCAATGGATTTCGCTCTGACGTTGCTACATTTTTTTAATCGAATTAAATAAATCCCCATTTCGTTCAAAAACAGGAGTAAGTTGGATCAAAAGACAAAAACCAACCCCAAATCTGCCTCTAATGCCCGTAGTTCTGGACATTTTCCTAGAATTTAAGGTTTAGGACCTTACTTACTTTCGGTATATGCATTAAACGGACATAATGAGCCGCATAAGACTTTAATTGTTCACGCTGGCTTGATAATAGTACAGATATATAAATAGTCTATTTTATCACTCCCCACTTACGAAAGCTGCATGTTTTCTTGTCAAATTTCCGACTTTGAAATAATCTTTGATTGCCAGTCCTCTCCCCTTGGCGTAATGCTTCCAATTTCTTGTGTGGTGTAAAAAGGATTTAGGTTGATCGCCGATTCAAACCCCTTCCGCAAAAAAACAACTCCCTCAGCAAATTCTGCGGCACTCATTAAATCCAGCTTTTGCGGTAAACATTGCGAACTCCAGTAATAAAAGTCAGCATCAATCAACGGCTTCCCTGAGCGACCTCTTTGGTGGTTATCAAAATAACACCGTTGCGCCCCCCTAGTTCCGTTAAACGCTGTTGAAGAAGCGTCTTTAAAAACTTCCCATCGATTGGATATCAATTTACATTTATTGGTGGAAAATGTCAAAAATTGACCGTCTACTACATAAAGCAGGCTCATTACTTCCTGTAATAGAATTTGAGCCACGAATTCTAATCTTTAAAATCACCAGCGGATTACCGCTTGTTTTGTGTCAGCTTTGAACTCCGGCCAGAACCCTACCTTGTAAGCTTGACTCACAATTACTTAAAGGTTGTTTATTAAAATTCACAGCCAGAAACTGACGCCACAGCACCTGTTAACTGCTTCTTTTGCGGGTACCATATCCCACTATACAACTTCATTCCAAAAAGATCATTCAGCTTGTAGACTTATTTTGCATTATTGGCTTCGCTTTTGATTTCCTGGGGAAAATATCCAGAATACGAAAAAAATAACAAAGAAATACACTTTTCACTTTTCCATGATAGCGAAAAAGGATGCCATCGATATCCTGTAATGTTCCACTGGAGGTTCCTTTGATCACAATTGTTGGCACGTGGGTTAGAGCAAGCTGATTTTCATCCGTGACAACCCCCGCTTACTGCATTCGTGCGCAAAAGCCATTGCGATACTTATACTCAGAAAAAAAAAGACCATAAGCATTAATTAAGTTTCGTGTTTCATAATTGCGTCAATTGGTTTAATTGGATAAGATTTTGACAACGAAATACCCTTTCGTGATTTAGCTTATCTGACGAAAGATATGGACAATGTAAGCTGAAAATAAAAAATAATAAACTGCTTTTGTTAAAATTTAAATCATTTTATATTTCGCAAACGTTATCGAGAAACGTTTTGCATTTGGGAAAAATTCCATAAAGAAATTCAATGAATTTGTTGAAAAATCGATAATCATAATTTCCACAAAAATGAAGGTTCTGATTGTCTAAAAAATTATCCTGATAGGGAATAAAGTTCGTATTAATGATTGAATATAAAGGTGGGTTTGCTCTAACTTAAGCTTTCATTAGGCCCTGAAAGCCACCCTTTCTCAAAAACCGATTCGTTGAAAAAAGCCCAATTACCATTAAGGATCTATTGCCCAAAAGTCTGATATTATCGGTGGCGACTGTTTCGAGAGCATACAAACTCCAATGAAATAGGTCAAGAAACAAAAAGGGCAATGTTTTGAATTCTTGCCAAGGAAATGGAATTATCACCCAAACCTTCTAGCAAGAGGCAATTTAATCAATAAAAAATCCAAAATATTCTGGAGTAAGTTGAGAATTTATCGACTACCACCACCTTGTCACATGAATATTTTTCTTGATGAACCTTACTCTTCGCATCAAGCATAGGATACAGGTACTCAAAAAAGGAGGGAGCATTCCATCTTTCAGGCAAAGGCTTTTTTACCAATTATGCCATTTATAAATGGATTCCCCTGTAATCCCAAGGTCACCTCCTATCACAGATATTCTGATGATAATGCTTGTATTTAAGTAAAAATTGCCTTGCCAAGGGGAATCTGCAAATTCATGGTTTTATCTTAGGGTGAAATAAATTCTCATTGAGTTGAGGCTTTTATTAAGTTTATTCAATAGGCTTCATATATATGGGCACCGACCATAAACAATATTTACAAACTACCTTATTTAAGCGGAATTATTTTAGGGCAAAATTGAAGGAATGTCTATTGAATATCACTTCTGATTAACTTAATTGTAAAATCTCATTTCCTTCATGGCTACCCCTCTAAATTTAACTAATTGCTTTTTTGTTAAAAAATCACACCCACAAATTATTTTTGTGCAGCTTCCTAAACTTCGGCAAAGGCATCGGAAACTTTATAGAAACTTTAAAGTAAACCTTATTTGGCTTCTTTCCATTTATCAGACCCTTTGCTCGAAAAAACATTAAACCCCTTTCCAGCATCCATATTAAATAATAATGGTAAAAAATAAACCGATCATGCAGATACTCTCCCTTTACGTAGGCTACAGAGATTTGAATTTTTTATCCTTTAAACTGTTTCATCTATATCGAAAAATGATAATCTCGAATTCCTCGAAGCAAAAGAATCAAAGTCAAACCTATTAGGAACCTCATCCGCTAACCACAAGAAGGATGTTACTGGATTAGTTCTCTGTTCTCATGATTTACCAATCATCAATTTATTTCTGGGCAAAATTTTAATTTTGATTTCATCTTTTATCCTTTAAACAAATAAGGATCAATAATAAACTATTGGATTTAACTGGGAATTTTCTTTGAGACGAAATCATCCCATGATTGAAAAATTGAATTGTCACACCAATAACTTGGTTGTTTTTCTATTATTGGAAAAGCAAAAGCTCCAAGAAATCAGGCATATCTTTTAGCTTAAGCCCAATCAACTTAAATAAACAGCACACTGTTTTCAGGTGAGCCAATTAAATATTCATCAAGTATCATGCCCGTCATTTAGCAGGGGATGATCAATCTGCGAAGTCTTAAACAACTTAATATTCTTTACGTCCAGAACCTGATGATCAATTAATTTCCGAGCGTTAAAAGCTATCTTTTATTGATTCTTTTGGTAATGTTTTGATGACCAAATACAGTGAGATTTTGAAGTATCAAGGAATTCATTTGAATTCACCGAAGAAATTTTAAGTTTTGAGTATCACTTTAGGCCTTAGTCCAAATTTCATCAAGTCTTTTTTTATTAACTCTCATCAATTACAGTTTGAGCAGGAATTGCTTTTCATTAATTGAACTTGAATTATACAAAAATGCCAACACCTCGGAATCTCATCAAAAAAAACTTCACCAAAACTCACGGGACAAGCTCCATCCTTCATGATTTTCAATCTCTCGATAAGAGACTCTTTGAAATCTTCAGATTCAGGTGGTTGAAATGTAAATTTTGTTTGCAATTTGAAGGAAATGGCTTTGATTGCCTGTTAAGTTACTGAAAATTCGAATTTCATATACTCACTATGCGTCTCAATAATAAACTGGATGTTTAAAAGTGTTTGCCAGCATCAAAAAATCAGTCAGCTAATTATAGACTGATAGAAGGGTGCAGATTACTTCGGCTCTTCTAATAAGAAAAACACTCCAGAATATTGACAAACATGGATCGTTTATTCTCCTTTCTCTTGGCTGCGACAGCTATTTTCAAATTGATAGCGTTAGCAATTCGAGTTATCAAAACCTAAATCTGCCAAAAAGAAACTTCTTCTCCATCCCCCTATATTACAAAAATCTCACTCCTTGCAACCCCCTGATGTCTATTGATTTTGATTGTATCACCAATTTGGAAAAAAGCTTTGAGAGATCTATTTGTCAATGAATTTGAACCATGATCTGATTTTTTTTAAAGTTAATTCTGGAAAACAATCCAATTAACAGTGCATTTATATCTACTACGTTCTGAGTTATTGGAGTAAAGTTCTTTTCTGAATTAGCCCTCACCGAGACAAGCGAGCTAATCCTCGAAGGATTCTAAAAAACCCCTTTAGTGACCCCGATCAAATCTCCATATAAAAAAATCCTTGGAAAAAACAAATTCTCATAATAAAGAAGACAATTCAATTTCGTTGCTCCTGTTTTGTGGATCTGGAAATTCAAAATTACCAAATTTCCAGCATTTTTAAAGGACTCTTCCAAAAGTGAAATCAAATTTTTCAAAAATCATTAATGCTTTAAAATTGGAAAACCCTTAGTTTTTTCACATCTTTCACCCGACCTAAAAAAAATTTCATTCTGATTACAACTTCACTTAACGCCACCAAATCCACGTGATATACTGATAACTGTTATCATTCATAATTCAAAATGATGTCGGTTTTCTCTTTGGGAAAAGAAACTTCTTTAAAAATGACTTCCATTTGTCCCGTCTTACTATCAAGTCACTAATTCCAGCGGGAGATGGGGCTACTTAAGTTTTTGCTTAGATCTGCGAGATAATTTGGATCATTCCATCTATAATTCAGACTCTCTTTGTTTAAAATTTATTGAGAGGTGAAAATTCTTCGAGAAAAAATCTCATTTTAAATATTCAATATCAATAAAAAGCAAACTTCTCATTACCGGTTTTAAATCAAATTGATCTGTACCAATATTTTGACCAGACTCAGTTTCAATATTAAATTAAGAAGCTGACCAAATTCTTTGTTACTTTGATTTCGAGTGACATAGGTTAATTCAAATAAAAAGTCTTCTCTTTTATCATTTGAAGAGGGAAAATTAAAGCTGAAAAACAATTCTCATTTTTATCCGCGATTTACGGTCAACGTAGATTCGATATGAACCCAAAATATGCCTCCCCCCAGAAAAAAAATTGAGCCTCATCCAAACCTCCTGTAGCTTTGATGCTACTTTTGAAAAGTTTGAAAGACTTTATCAGTGAGCTACTTTCCTGAATTATTAATCCCTGTGAGAATTAGTGATGGGAGCCAACTCAAATTCCAAAAACAAAGGTTTTTTCCTTTTCCCTTTTTTTTTGGGGGGGGGGGGGGGGAATAACCGGAAATTTTCTAGCCCTATTATAGTATGGGAAATATTGGTATATAAACAGGGGTGATTAGATAGAGATTTTCATCATTTGTAAAAAACCCAACGTTTGTTTCGTTTTTTTTTTTTTCCAAAGGAAATTTTTTTAAAAAATTTAGGGTTTTTTTTATAAAAAATTTTAAAAGTTACAAAAATATTTCCATTTTCAGGATCTGTTATTAAGTAGAAGTCACATCATTAGCCACTAAACTATTAATTTTCAGTACTATTAAGATTAAGAACAATTTTACAACTTGCCCATCTACCTATTTGAAAAGTAAAATGCTTATATCCACCCTTCCTTTTCCCTACCCAAAACCCTATTTTTTAAGGCTTAGATTTCCAAACATGAATACCCGAAGTACATAGCCATCACCTCTGGCGCTCTGTTAATTCAATGAGTTTGATTCAATGCTTCAATCCTTGGAGAGGAAAATCTGGATGCCGCGCACTTTTAGAAGAGTCGAAAGAGAAACCGACTTGATTGAAGGTTGAAAACTGAGGCGGCTAGGAAACGAAATCCATTACCGAATTAAACCGTAGATCAGCGACCTTCCATACGATATCTGGAGCCTGTTTATGAACTTTCCCAAATTCTGATCAACGGAAGAATTTTGTATTTTCATTCTTTTAAAAGCATGACAAATCGCTAAAGACTTTTCAAATTGAAGTTGTTTTGAAACAAATGGAAAGACTGAAAAACAAATGGACGCATTTGATTTACAGATGAGAATGGGATGTATTAGCCTCAAGTAACTCAGAAATAAGTAAAGGTTGGTCCTCATCTACGAGACTGAAGGTGATCACTGCTTTTCCTTAGGATGCTTTTTACGGGAAGTAGCGGCTGCTGAAAGCGGTAAAACTTTCAAAAGCTTCCTCAAACCAGCTGAGTTTTGGAAGATTATTTTATAAGAAATCGGTGAAGGTGTTCCTTGAAGCTTGCCTATTATCCAAAGTTAAAAGAGAGGGAATCTCCATGACGCTTAAAAGAACTATTACGAAAAGCTGGCGAACAAGGACTTTCAGGACTACAATTACGGCCGAAGTTGTTTGGCCAGTAATATTATGTTATGGCATACAACCCAAAGAAAGAATACCAGGATCAAAACAGAAGATCCTGGATATCCGCAGATCGTCTTCATCGTCCGAACAATTACTTTAAACGTCATGACTATGGATATTCTTCCAGAGTTCCTAAACTTCTTGGAGGCAAGGTAATTTTTGGAAAAAAGGAAAAAGCTTGATTTCTTACCTCGAAAATGAACCTGAGAAACCTGAGAAGAAAGTCGAACAGCCATTTATAAAAAAGGATGCCAACGGACGGCAAATTCTTTGACTACATCCATCACCGTATTACTGAGCATCTCGAGTTCTTCTGCCAGGATTTTTGAAGTTGCTTATGTATTCATTTTATGGTTGGGGAGCCATTTTTTTCCATAATCTCCGCAACCAGCAAGTTTTTGAAACATTTGAAAAGAATATCGGGGAAGTATAAACTAATTGTTTTTTATCCCGGCAAAAGTAAAGCCAAGTTACAGCCTCTTTTTGGTCTGGTGAATGATGAAAATTCTTATACCGGGCCACTACTTAATCAATGATTAATATGATCATCAAGGATATTTTTGAAAAGCCCTTAATTGAGCGTGAGATCAACTCGGCAGTCGTAGTCAGTAATCAAAATGCGGATACCGTTAAAGCAGGAATCCAAGGAATTACAATCTTCACGGATGAGATCTCGAAAGCTCTATATTCCTACTCGACACGGTTCATCAATAAGCGGTCTGGGAAGACCAGGAATCTGATCCAATGGCCTATTACGCTTCCGTAAATCTCACTTTATCAAATACGCTTCACTATTGCCTTGAGCAAGGAAACTTTCAAGTGAAGCATTTGGCCATTTCGCTGAAGCTTGCAGCCAAATACGATACTTACTCAAAGTGCGAAATCAAGAAGAACATCACTTCCCTCTAATATTAAGCTTTCTGGAGAGGAAAGTCCCAAGCACCATATGAAAGACATCATGTCAACGTGGAAGATGTCACCGCTGATGGTGACCGACGTCAACGACTTACACCGCAGGTCCTGCTGGACATGCTCAACAAAGCACAGGATTACAATTCCAATAACCTTTTGCCTTGCCATACTTTTGAGAAATATCTGAGATTAAGAAAGGTAACTCGAGAATTACAATCTCTCGTTTACTTCAGAACTGGGCTATTGACGATTGGACTTCTGAGGCTTGCAAACTATTGCTTTCATTACCAACTCGAACAGGTTTACTTGAAAATAGGAAAAGCGACTAATTCCTTGAATATGGATACCGTTTCGCTACATCCACAAAACTCACAGATCCAGATTCACTTCAAAGTCGCATATCGAAGGCGTTTGCTGATTCCTTGAACTGAAAGATTACCTGAAGGGACAAAGGAATTCTAAACTCTCCGCCTTTACTGTTCCTCTCGATGCAGATCTCTCAATATGTGCGGCACCAACAAGGAGATTCTTCTCCAATTTTTCCAAAAACATCATTGAGCGAGTAAGCCAAAGATCTAAATAATCAGGTTCTGGATCGCTTGTACTGCAACAGGCAGACCTTGATGCACGGTTCTCGCAAAAGCATTGATGACGTAACGGCGATGTGAAAGGATGAATTTGGGAAAATCTTGGCGTCGATTTTGATACCGAATTTCCGCTTACAGAGGCCAAATTGATGCTTCCAACATCACCCAGAGCGTATTTTTGGAGAAGATGCCCAAAAGGCGTAGAAGTGCTTAGGGAAACCTCTATCGACTAAACACCGATTACATTCACAATCAATTCAAGGTTCCAACATGAATTGCTATAAAGGCTATGAAGGACCTTCGAAATTCCTTTGAAATTGGCTTTATCCTTTTGTGCCTTACCAATTCAAGTTGATCTTCCCCATGTGTTTTGATGCTTTTCAAAATCTGGGCTATGTTCATCAAGCAGGTCAAAGGACAATGAACTATCGCTACTTGGCATTTCACGCACTTTACCGTAAAGCAAAACCAAAAATCTCGAAGTAGGACAATTCATTCCGTTCCGATTAAGTTCTCAAATCAGCAAACTTGATCAAACTTAAACGCAGCGAGGTCTTCGGGCCATTTCAAAGCCGCTACAGCTGAATTATGTTACCAAAACGTAATTGAATTTGCCCAGCGGAGTTAGTTCGAGTTTTATTCATGATCTCCAATTCTTTCGGATCAAAACAAAATTGACTTTCCGTCCAAACGTGGGACAATCTGTGCATTTGATGATGGATTACCCTGATTCAAAAACAAACTCCAACTTCAGGGACCAAGATCAAAGAAAGTCCTGGATTAGGCTGACGGAGGAAAGTATCATCCGCGGAAGAAAAAGGAAGCTTATTTCTTCTTCAATGAAGATGAAATAGATGTTACAGAACTACATCAAAAATCAAAGTCTAAGCTTCGGATGATCGATGGACTGAGTTTGATATAATTTTTAGGAGATTGTCAATCTGAATAACAAGTTCAGTTTTTTCAACAACGACTTTAAGCTTTCCTACTGGATCGATGATAAGAAATCTTCCGAAATGGGATTTCCAAAAATTCAAAGTCCTGATCACTGACAAGCGCGATTATTCATAGCAAAGCCTTAATGAATGCGCCAACGGATATGATGGTGGGTGCGAAGTATTTGGGTACATGGCGGATTAACCGCTCCCCCTCAGAATGAATTTGACTGGTATGTGAAAACCAAAAAAATTCTTTGCCTTCAACTCTGATTTCTGCTTCTTGGAGAACGAGCCAAAACCATCGATAATTTTTAAAGTCAGAAATGAGGCTTTGCTTTCCAAATCACCCGAAAGATCACGGATAAGTTTACTTGAGTCGGTATTTATATCATGGGCACGCCGCGTCATCGATGCGTCGGAAAATCAATGGATTCATCGCCCACAAAGAGCGGCTTTCCCAAAAAACGCGATTACCAAACCACCTGAGCGACTCTAAGCAAGCATTCAGCTCACGCAAAAATTATGTTCAAGAGCCAAAGTGAGCTAAGAGATTTATTGAACGTGGCGTTTGCAAACAGTATGAGCTGGATACTGCAGAGCAAAGAAGTCAAGACTTATCACCGCACGTGGGGATGAAATGAGCGTTGAGAAACTGATCAAGCATTTCGAGAAGCCTCCTTTTGGGTGGAAATTTTGAAGCAGTGCTACAAAGGTGGCTATTCCAATGGAGGCCCAGGAAAAAGCGAGAGTTTGTCTATTCAAAATACGGCCTCGATACAATCCAAAAAAGAACTTTTATCGAGCAAAGCCATGCGGACCTCTGAGCGATCGGTATGTTATTTTGGTAAAATCTGCGGGAAGCAGCTTCCGCAAAGTCTCCTCGATGAGGTTCAGGATAATTTCAAATACATTTTCAATAAAGAACTCACAAGATCTACCCAATGGAAAATTGCAGCTTTCTGACTTATGAAGGCTGAGTTGGAAAAAATCTATGCTTCCTTTGAAAGGATAGCGAACACTTTTTACGGAAAAGCATATCCTTTCCCGGTAATGTTTTTTCATCAGCTTCGAAGAAAAGCTGGGAAGACACCCAAAAACTGCCCGGGATCCCAAAAAGCCTTTTCAAAAGATTAGCAGATAAATAAAAGAGGATCTCAAAAACAAATTTTATCTGCTAAAGGAATAGGCTGACATTCATGTCCAGAGCCCAAGGCGGACTATGATGCCATTCGGAATTTCAGCAGCACAATCAGGAATATCCGCGAACTCAATCCGGATTAGCCATCGAGAAATCAGATAAAGATCGAGGCCTTCCTACGCAGTGAGGATCGGCGCCATTGAGCTGCGGACATACATCCAAAGCCTACAAGGAACTAAAAGAGGAAATCAAAGACTGGCATACGCTCAAAATCCGAGATGAAGTACTGCGCCGTTATGGAAAAGTCTTGACGAACTTTATGAGTTCGGAAGGCAAACAGCCTGAATGTTGACTGGAATCGGCCAGTATGTGCGGATCGTGAAAAAAACGCTGGCGAACATCCAAAAAAGCTTCATTCGATTATCAATGAAAAACTTCGAAAAGTTCTCAAGCCTCGGCTTCCAAGGTCTGAGGCGAACTCAGTAGTTAAAACTTCCTTACATTTGCCAGTCAGAAAACAAGCTGCTTCAGTCGGGAAGCGAATGAAAGTGAATGAACCGGAAGGCCTATTACATAACGAATGTGAAGGCAACGATCAGCAACGAAGCAGAGCTGGAGATTACCTGAAACCGTGTCAGAAAAGATATTGACTGCACTAACTTAAGCGAAATAAAACCATTCATTATCAAAATAAGCCCATTTTTTATGAATTTAAAGGACTTTTCCGCAGCAAAGCGAAGAATACTGATCCCGCGGTATAGCACAGAAAACTCCTATTACTGGGCTTTGATGCCAAGGGGGAATGTAACCGGGAACCTAAACTACCCTCGAAGCGGCTATGTACTGCCGAGGAGAAGCTTTTGATGATCTTCTATTCCGGGGCAAATGGAATGACTGAGAGATGCAATCCAAAAGAAAGGAATAGAAATCGGTTAATCGAGGAAGCTGCCTATACCTGCGTTTAAACGGATCATTTGGCGATCCGCTATTCTTTCTAAAAAACGGCCTAACGGCATCAGGGCTCAACTCGATACGAGGGAGGACAGCAAAAACTCCCACCCTGCTCACACGAGCAGAGAGGTCCCAATTTCCGAGTTCTTGGCTGCAGGAGAGAAAAAAACGACTTCAAGTTCGTCTTTGACAGATTATGGCAAAGGAACGCGAAGCATTTGACCATACTCCTGAACGGGGCTACTGCGAACATCGATTCAACTCGCTCAAGAAGTCTAATCTTCGGAAGACTGGATGATTATTTACCGAACTGCTCCTGCCCGATGATATTCTGGAAGAAAGCGACGGTTAATCATTATCTTCCTGAATTACCACGGATGCGATCAGCGACAGCGAATTACCAGGAAAGTAGAACTCATCGGCTGGCTCTATTCAATTCTACATCTCGGGAGCGGAAAGATGAGGTCTTTGCTTCTTTAAAAAAAAGAATAAAAAAGCAGAAGCCAAAGATATTCTTTTTACTGCCTTGCGACGCAGATCTTCACACCAAACTGGATCGTTGAAGTATATGGTGCAAAAAACACCGTAGGAAAACTCTGGCTGGATCTCAAATCCAGATTCGGTTTTTCTGCAAAAGCCAAATGGCTTACCTGGATCGATGATCCTGCTCAGAAAGCAAAGCGCCCATTCATCTCAGAAGCAGCCAACTGAAACTTACTCGATCCTGCTAGTTGGGGATCGACATATTCTGGTCGAGGGATTTTGATCTGCTCTATGCCATGTATCAGGAGGAAACTATACGCGGAAGAAGCTTAAAAAGTCTATCCTTTGACAAAAAAACCTTCTTCGGACTGGATATCGATACCGAGCTGCCCAACTGGCACGATTCGCGGTCTTTACTGAAGGCTTGCAAATTTACTATCCTGAAGTACTGATCAAAGGATGGATGCCACAAAACTATGCCATTGCCTGATTCGGTATTTTTCAAAACCGGCAGGAGATTTTTGGACTTCTTGGGGAAAGGATGGTTGGACTACGAGAGAAACTGACAGATTCTCTTAAAAAACTCATGCGGGAGGCCCAAAAACCTGGGCTGCACCATGTTGATCGACTGAGCAAAAAGTGGGCGGGAATATATGCTCAAAAGGCCTTAAGGGAAATTACAAAATTCCAGGACCTTCCAAGATCTAACGACCCAACTAACTTCTAAAATCGAATCCAACTTTCTATATTACAGATAGCAGGGATTCTCACGATCAATACGAAGGAGTAGCTGCCAAATCCTCCCTACATGGGAAGTGGGAATATGAATGGAACATTAGATTTATTGTGGCTACGTTCTATTTCCTTGAATCCAAAATCAGATTTTGATGACGGTGTTCATGGAGGCAATTCCTGCCATGGTAAAGGAATCTGGGAAAGTTTTGGCGATGATCCAATCTTCCATTCATTGCCGTTATTCCTTTCTTCTTTTTGAAAAGCTTAGGAAAAATCCTTATATTCTCAAAATATCCCAATTGATTCTCTGCTCCATATGGCGTAGAGGAATCTTGGAATTAGATTTCGCGCAGTTGCTTTTTGGTGTTTTCTTAAAGCTAAAAAATAAAGATGCGAAGGGGACTTACTTCAGATTACATGAGCGGAAACTTTCCAACACATCTATTGAGGATATTGAAAAACTTCTTTTATACAAGCAATGCGAAAACTTGACTAATAAAGTACGATTTGGGTCAATATCGGGGAGAGGATGGAATAACTGAAGATTCCTTGAAAAGGCACGAATCTGAGTCAAAAAATCTTCTATCCCAACAGATCCCTCAAACCAACTTCAAAAAATCCCAGGTAGCCCTATTGCTTATTGCGGTGACGTGAAACATATTAGTTGATATGATAGAAAAAGGAAACCTTTTATTTCAGATTATGCTTTCCAAAGGTCAGGTATGTCAACTACAGACAATATCCGTTTTCTTCGCTTTGCATGAAATATCTGACCTGAACGTTTGCTTAAATGCAATTTGATCAGAGTGAAAGCAGACGAGGTAATAAGAAATGGTTTCCTTATAATAAAGGCGGGGGAAGTAGCATGGATTATGCGATATAGAACCATGTTGGAACTGGAAAATAATGGCAATGAAATTAAGATGGGGTGGTAAAATACCCCAAAAGACCCTAGGAACTAAACATTATTCGAGACGTGTTTTTTAATACTGAATACTTTTTTCTCCCGGATAACTTTTGGGGGGGGAGATTATAATCAAGTGGAGCAATTTCAGTAAAGAAATTTTGGAAAGCCAGGATACAATATTTTATAGTTGTTGTATTGGTTTTTTTCAAAATACAAATACCTAATGAATATTTATATCACTTTCTAAAACTTCAAAAGCGGAGCGTCTTTCTTCAAGCTTCTTTTGCCTACAATTCATTTTAATCCTGGTGGCAGTTGCAAAAGTCCCCATATTATTTGACAAGAGCTTTTTTTACAAGAAACTATAAATCCAACACTTTAAAAAATGAATTAATTCTCAAAAAAAAAATTGGGACTCTTCGAGATAACCTCTTGGGAACTTTGAGAAATCCCCTTTTGTTGAATCAATCCCCTTATTCTGGAAAAAAAAACTGCTTATAATGCTTGGAAAAGCAAGTGACTCAGGACTTTTTTGAATTGCATCAAAATGAAGAAGAGTTAAACCGAATCTTTATTGGATCTATGGTTTGGGTAGCTTGAATTGAAGCCTGAGGTTTCCACTTACAGAGATCACGATTCTGCCCAGGAGATGAGTTGGACTGGAAGGAATTAAGGAAAAGGGAACATGAGCATTTGAGCACAGCGATTTAGCGAATCCTGAACAGGTTCACTTTACCGCATCAAAGGAAATAGTTGATGAAGCAGTTGATCTCTACCGCCATTGCGCCTGAATATGGAAGATACAGACTCGCATACCCCCAGCGGAACTCATATCGCACATCCGGATCCATTCTGCGGAAGCAGCTGACTGTTTATGCCTATAAAGAGCATTTTCCTTCCAGATCGATGAAGATGGATTAATTCTCGTTGTATGGGTTCGGCAGCAAGCCTTCTCCGACGATGCCCTTAACCCGAGTGAAGTCCTTTATTGGAGATCGTCTTTGGGGCGGCAGACACCTCACTCAGAATCTAAACACTTCCTACAGGAAAATGTCTCGACGATGATCCTGGAAAACTATCTGGTGAAGAAATACTGGAACAGACCACCTGCCAGACCTATAAGAAGAAAACGATTAATGCGTTGTTACCTCTGAGAAGGGACGGCCTTCCCAAGTACTGGTTTACATGCATCGCATGAATTGCCTTTACGGTAGAGAAAGATTCCGAAATTAATTACCTCGATGCCACCTTCCTGAAGCAAGTTTGCGATCCCAGATCGGACCGACTCGAATCCTCCGGCGAAGGACCCTCGCCTTCTCGACTGCCTCCAAAAAACCAAACAGAATCTGAAGCCTACGGAAGCTCCTCCTCAAAGGACAGCGCCGCACAAGCAAATCACCTCGCTGACCTGGGACGATGGCGCTCACTAAGATATGAGTTTAAATTTGAGGGCGTTTGTGGGGGAAGGTGAAGTGATACATTAAGCTATTAAAAAAACATTGTTTGCAGCACAGTTCCATTATATTTTTTGAAAAAACAAAATACAATTTTAACATGGAACAGATAGAAACCTTTTTGCAAAAATTTTATTGAAACAATTGCGTGAATATACTGCTCGACAACTCTACTTCAAGGGAAGAGAAAAAAGTTAGGGAAAAATAAATTCTTTACATAACCAACTTCTTTTCAAATTATCACAGGAATTCAGATTGCATATAGTCAATTTAGTTAGTTCTTTTTCCAATGAGCAATAATAAAATTTTCAAACATCAAATTACAATTTTTGAAGAATTAAATAAGGGAACATTATAGAAAAAAACCAATAAAAAAATGTTCGAAGGGCTATTATATTAGGTATCAATTGTGGTTGTCTCCTAGGTTTTAATATTAAAGCCCTTCACTGCAAGAGTCATATTAAAATACGCGATATATATAATTAATCCCGAATAGCGTCTTTCCAAAATGAGAAATATTACTTCAGCTCACATAATACACTATATTACGGATGATGGATTATTAATGTACTGATCAATTAGACACAATAAATGGGATAGCTTTTCTTGAACACATAACATCATACAGAGAATTGGCCTATTTACAACATTAAGTTAGTTGAAAAAAAGGATAGGTCACTAAATTCTTCACAGCTAGTGTGAGACTAAATGGTAAATATAGATTCAAAAGAAAGAATGCAAAGAATTTTCTTGTTGAGTGTAAGAAAAAAAGGAATTGGAGGAAACCCCATCAAGGGCTTGTTTTCTCATCCGGGGTTATGCCCGAAACCAAGTCGATTTTAACTCTCATTATTCTCCAACAAAAACGGAAGCATCTCTCTCTCTATGTCCAATAATGTGCGAGTGACCATCAGTTGGGAAACAAGATATAAATCCTCTTTTATTATGATCACAAAATTCAGATTGTGACAATGAGAATGAAACAAACAGTAAAGTCGCGAGAAGATAAATTGTTATTCAATAACAAATGATCAGAAGGTTATGTTACTGTACTCACCCTGGAAGTTCTCCACATAAAGTTGAGATTATACCATGCAAGTTTAATTTTTTGAAAGAGATTAATGGATAATATAATGATCTTCTTCCGAAAGGGACTCGATTACTATTGGCCACCAAAAACTCCAAGCGAGTTGTGTTTCCATTTTTCAAATTTAATTGCTGACGAAGAAGGATGCTGCAAGGAAAAACATCTGAGTTTCGGCGAAAAAGCCTCATTTATCGTTTCTTATTTGCAGGCGATTGCCTTACGTACGATAAAATTAAATTCAAAGATTGAAGAGTTTACTATTAGACTCTTCAGGCTTCTGGCCTTGGCATTGCACAATTCTTATAAAAACCCACAAGAAATTAAGCGGCCTTTGGATTAAGGCCATTAACGGATTGATTTACTAAAACAATTGCGTTCGACCCGAAAGATTTGAAGTATGCATTTGAAAAAGGTAGCTATTCAAGAGAAAATTTTAGATGTGGATATTATTTTATCAAAGAAGAGGGGACACATGAGAAAACAGAAAAGAAAATAGAACTTTGGTTTATTATTGAATCAAAGAAGTGATATATTTATTATTAAGCCGCTGAATGCAAAGGAATTTCTCAATTTTTCGGGCACCGGTGAGCAGATATGAGGGAGAATCATTTTTGAGAATGAACTTTGTGATGACATAGCGAGTTTTTCAGTCTGTAGGATAAACCATATTGGTTGAATTCCACGTTGAATTAAATCCAAAATCAGAACTTTTCCAAAACTATTCACAATCTGGCTGACAATTAATAATTTGGCATCGATTCCTAAATCGCGTAAATAAAATCCATCTTCTATTGCTGAAGGAACAAAGTCACAAATAAACAATTGGTCTAGATCTGGATATTAATAAGAATCCTAATCTGTGTCTGAAAAAAAATCACATTTAAGGAAAAATAGCATAGATTCAACAAATTGGGTAAAAATATAGGTCATATAGAAATCAAGATTCAGGCGAAAGAAAGGGCAATTTGGAAACTTTCTCCCGGATTACCTATGGACATTCGGGAAGCTGAATGGAGGGCTGCGAGACGGTAGAAAAGTTACTTTTCCCTGAAGGTAAAAAAAGACCGCCTATGCGTAAGCTATGAGTATGAGAGGAAGGATCTGTTCACATCTCTTCCAAGACCTCCATTGCAGTATTATTCATTGGATTCAAATTGCCCTTTCTGGGACGAGAATAGTAACTCAGGCA
>Ga0163217_1065733_pt1 | contig 16761 bp, 18 predicted proteins | sample SynspAceP_FD_185933 | JGI IMG/M metagenome (GOLD analysis project Ga0163217, IMG submission 185933) | Saline lake microbial communities from Ace Lake in Antarctica - Synechococcus sp. Ace-P (PacBio error correction) | ecosystem: Environmental > Aquatic > Non-marine Saline and Alkaline > Saline ... | reverse complement strand
TAACGAGAAATGTTACGTAATCCGCGCTGACTTCCTTTGAAGAGATAAAAATAATTTTAATATTGACAGACATGCCCTTCTTCCACTACCCAGACGATTTCGATCCTAGAACAGCGTGAGCACTTAAAGCGATTAGCCCAAATTTATAATTTATTGATTTTTTGATTATCCAACAGTTTAAAAAGTATCTAATGCACCTGTTTAAATCAACTGGCTAAACAGCGCACCATAGCTTTGCAGATCATCGACAACAAAAGGCACGCATTTGCCCGAGCTTACGCGAGGTCGATACATGCTCATCAGCGGCCTTTAACAAGCATAGCTCACCATTCTTCGGTACGGCAATACCTATACTGGCTCCTACCTGACAAGACAGTTAATCAATAGCTTTTTTTCAGAAAAGCCGATGGCAATGAGTTTAATCGCCGACGGTTTGCAAATGCTGATTCTGAGTCACATTACTGAGCGAGACTACAAATTCGTCACCACCAATACGGAACCGTATTTCCGATATACGCAACCGAAGATTATCGCTGGCCACTTCAATTATAAAGATCCCCCACAATGATGGCCATAAATATCATTCACTTGACTAAAGTCGTCCAATTTATAAACATCCATGGCAATCGAACTGCCTTTACGTTGCGCCTCAAATCGCCCTCTCATCAGACTGAAGGCCCGATCAGGCCAGTAAGACTGTCTTTATGTGCATTTCAGTTAATGCAGTTCCAGTTGCTTCCGTTCATAATATCCGAATATCGCACTGAGTCGATGTACGGCCATCTACTAGCGAATTCAGCTGCGCAGCATTTCTGCATCAATTAAACTCGTTGTCCGCCCTGACCAGCGAACTTCACAGCGACTCAGTTAAACAAGACGAAAATTCTTGGCGACGCAGTAAGTGTGAAATACGCGTAGCGGATTCCTCGTTAAACAGGCCGGTTGATAGATGTTTTTTAATTTTTTACCCCAGATTTAATAACTTCATCATGTGTAAAAAGTAAAACTTCACTGACGCAGCTGATAAAAATTATGCGACTGGTAGCGGATTTAATACCATAACAATATCCGTGCTTTTTCCTCAAACTGCTTGAATATTGTTCACGACGAATCAACTGATTATCGCATATGGCAAATGAAAACAGAATAGAATAAACATAATGTTGCGGACCTCCCAAGCAATAAGCTTGCCTTTGCTGCTGGTTCAGTTATGATTGGTCAGTTTATTTCAATTAACGCAAGCAATGCAGATTATCCGCCACCAATTCGCAATTCAACCAAGTCATCCACCGCTGACTCCGCTGAGCTCATTGTTGAATTCCAGCATCACACATGGATGCATAAGTTTTGAAAAAACAGTCTGTTTGAATGTTTGACCTGGATCAGACTCAGCACTAAAGCGTTTAACCACCATCCGCTCATGGCTGTTAAAGTTCTCTTCAAAACAATGCCATGGGCATCCAGCGATCCTGATAAGCGCTGCGGCTTTATTATCCTTGCCTGCACTCGTATTGCATCAGCAACACGATTCGGCTCACTACGACTAACATCTATTGCGGACTCGGCCCCGCTGTGTGTATTATGACGAGTATTCAAGCTGGTGGTCAACAATTATCCCATCGCCTCGTGTGAGATCATGTCAATATTACGACTCTCACCACAACAAAAAATGTCGATACTTTGTCGCCGCATCTCCAACGCTCTTGTCCCTGTTTCTGGCTAATATGCCCCTACTGTCCTGTCCCACAGCAACAATACCAGATACGTTATGACCATACACTTACCGTTTGAGAAACCTGATTGCACATTCATTGATTCAGCAACACATCATGGGGCGACTGAGCTGCATTTCCCGGGATGTCAATTGCTCTAAGTTATCAGTGTTTGTGGACCAACATTGCATTATCACCGGATAACAGAGGGTAAAGCGGTGTCTCTCATCCTTTTGTTACATAATTGTGGGAATATGACATTACGTGCCATACTGAAAACCGACCTCATCAATAGGAACAGCGTACTGCACAGTTCTTACTTTAAACAGAATATTGCTGCTGTATCAAATAAGCATGGTGATAGAAAATCGCTGACCGCCTGTCGATAAAACCAGTTGTCTCATTTTTTAAAAATCCCTGATTTCATCTGATGGCTGTTTTTAAAAAACGTGGCGTTGTGAATTTTCAAATCAGATATCAATGTTTTAGCAAATTAATTGTTTGGTAATGCTGCTGAGGTTAGCCAAATAAAAGCCTGATCATAATCGCGTTATCTGCCCAGATGCAACTTACGCTTCCCGCTCGGACTTCAACACTCTTCTATATCACCACAAGCTTCCCGCTTTCGGATTCAACGAAAACCACGCCCGTCAGAATTCTTCACCCGGCTGGAATGCCCGCACCACGCGAATCATACTGCGACTCATTTTGACGTATCGGCCCAGGCTCCCAGATTCGACCTTCAAATTGGAATGCCCTGCCACCAAAATCATCAATGCGATTCTGGAACAGCCAAGCCTACGAAGTCGAATCAGACTGCGTAAATATGCCGTCATCAATTTCAACTTCCAGAATTTCGAATCACCACCTATCGGTGGAGATTTCGTTTGCTCAAATAAATTCATCATTTAAAACAGCACTAACCACCTTTCCTATTCGGAAACCAACTTGTGAATTCAAATTACAAGAGTCGTCTTCTCAGTGGATCAGTCGACAATTGTTTGCATATGCAACCGACGACATAGTGATCCAGCGGACAGGTTTTCCACCCCGTTTGTGGGATAGCCAGAGCAATTCAATTGGTGTGGGTTTTTCCGGGTCAACTGCTCGAATCAGACCTTCATACCGACGACGACGATGCGAGAGCTGAAAATGGGCTGAAAAATGATACTTCAAACGTTAATGGTGATAATCAGCAGTCACCATACAGACTGGTTGTTCAGCATCATGTAACTTCTGCATAGGCATACCTTATCTTGATGGATACAAACTGTGTTCAACATAGTATTATAACGCCATTTCACGAGAAGTTTGTTAAATATCCAACACCTCCGGACTCGGGCAGTGGACCAATTTGCATCCGTGCCACACGTTAATTTCACCTAGACATTACTAAAAGCAATCAGCAACTTTCCTGGCATGCTTTGATGCAAACTTAATTCACTTCAGAAGCGATAATGTTGTATCAGGTTTCTGCAAATCCAGTCTCTGTCTCGGTCTTTGAATTAACTTCCAGAATTTCACCGATACTGCGCCGGTCCATTTCATCATCCTATTTGTCAGATAGCAGCCCGCCGCATCGACACATGAGTGATCATAATCAACGTGTTAATTCAGATCCGGACTGAATCTCCATCAATGAATCCTGCAAATGGCTCGGGTTAGTGCATCCAACGCCCAAATGCTCATCATCAGAACAACACTTTTGGTTCCATTGCTAATTGCTCTGCAATACGTACGCTGCATGCCTTCCGGAATCTCTCCGGAAGTTTATCCTTGCATGAGTCATAGTGTACCAGTTCCAGATTACTCAATGTCCAGTCACGAACTTGTGAACGTTACGGTTTTCCAAAACACTGATTTCAACCGCCAATTTCGAATTTGATAAGCAAGTTCCAAGAACAAGCATGATTCTGAAACCCACGATTTGCCCCGATCCGGGCCCGTTCATTAACTTCCTTTGCCCTGCAAAATCACCCACCTTCTGTCGCTTGATTAAAGCCCCCAACAAATCATAACGGTTGATTACACAAGCCCGGAATGACCGATAATACTGACGATAGCTCTTGTTGATTTATATTCCACATTATCCAATCCCGAACGGCCCATTGGCCGTTGGGAAATCAATGCTGACCATGATCGATATTTAAATAAAAAACTGGCCACTGATTTTGTTCTCCTAGCGAATATTCCCGTTTTATGTGTATGAGAAAACTTCTCAGCGAGCATAATGGATCCAACTAGAAAACCAATCAGACCAATTGCCAAAGCACCGCCACCATAATCCGGACTCAGCGAATTGGAAACTGCCATTTGAAAATCATCCCAGACGAACTTACCCAGTCCGTTGTGCGGCATTCTCACGATTAACACATCCACCGATAACCCAGCGAAATTTCTCAAGCCGGTAAAAATCATTGGAATGAAGAAGAATGACGATTTCCAGACCCGGGGGAGAAATAACCTCAGCGCAACACCTTTTGCCACATTGAGTTAGGTCACGGTCAATCGATGACACACCAACTTGCGGTGGTTGATCAACGTTGGCCATTAAAGAACACAGCCATTGCGGTGATTCGCCGAGGTATAAATGATTGAAAACATTGGTTCAGCTAGACATCACCGCACTGACCACCATGCTCACAATTGGCAACCCAGGCTAATGTGACACCGGTTTGAAATCTGAATCAACGGGTTTATTGCGTTGTACAGATTCTGACTCAGCGCACTGACAAACCCTATGGGAATGGCTATCAGACTGGCTTATAAGAAAACCAACAAACACAGTAAAACAGGACTGGTCCAGATTTGATCACAAAGGTGGGTTCTCCGATTAAAGTCCCGAACCCTATTTCGGCATGGATTTTGCCAGTTTTCAGCATTTTCGTGTTTCCTTGACGCTATAAAAAATCACTGGCCGTTGGCGTTCACCTGAGCTTTCATTCACACCCTAACTGTTCCCAAAACCTGAACCGCCAGGTAACTTGTCAAAGACTGTATCAACTTTACTGCCCCCAAATGCCAGAACATTAAAAAGCGAGCATCGCCAGTAACGGATAAGCCAATCCATTCTTGACCAGTTGTTGAAAAGCTGAACCGGCGGGTTCCCCACCGGCAATTCGCCAGTGGTACGAACCCAGTTAGCCCCCGTCATTTCCAAGAAAATTTATTAATTTTATTCTTTCATAAGAGTCCATCTTTGCCGTGTTATGAAAAAGCAGGTGATTAATCACCTGCTCCTTCCCCTTTCAGGCCATAGGCAAATTTTTCCAGTAGCATTGTGCCCGAAAACAAACAACCCGTCCATTTAATTTTCCCAAAAAAAAAATTGGGGGGGGCCATCATAAAACTCTTTTTGAGCCGGTTTTAAAAACGTTCAGCAGACTAAAAATTCAGGAAATCAGCTGCAGTGAGCTTCCCTCCTTCAACCCAGTTCCAGTGCCGGCAATCTGATAAATATTCCGGCGATAAACCTTCTTGGCCATTATCGGCTGTACCAGCTATCCGGTTTAGGCTCGGAAGATCTCCCCAACGGCGCATTTGCTCAATACCAATGCATCACTGTTAATAAGGATAATTCTAATAACGGAAAAACACCGTTGAAATCTCTCGCGTATCACCTGTTCATATTCAAAGTCCAGTCATGCTTTCGCAACACATCATAATCGGCGCCAACGTAATAGCCTGTTGACAGAATTTCCACTGCTTCAGGACGATGCATTGTTCTCGGCTCCAGCCAGTGCGCAGCACGGAATTCAGTTTAACCATGGCACTATGAGTATTGGGCGTTATCCGCCCACTCCTGACTAACACGAACACTTTCTTCACCGGATTGTTTTTCCAGATTTCATAATCGGTAATGACGGACCCCATGTCCATGAATACGCTTGCTGATTTCATGCTCGCCTACACAAATAGCCACTCAACACGTCGATGCATCTCGGGGTGGAGTACCGTAAGCAAGAGCAGGCTGCGCTTAAGCTGGCGCAGCGTGCTGTCCCCTTTATGCGGGCATAATAACCGGGATGAATGCCACGGCGGCCAGCCAGATTCGTAGTCAAGTTTGCGTTTACCGGAAAAAACCAATTTCCAGCTTTTTAAATTTTTGAAAAAAAAAAAACAAAAACGGGGCTTTTTTTTTTCCCCCCCCTCTTTTTTTTTGTTTTGTTTTTTGGGTTTTTTTTATAAACATCAACAACGTTTTAAGGCGTCAGCGCCTGATGGATTTCAGAGTTACCATCATCAGCCACTGGAATTCGTTTCATCGCTCCCAGACTATTATTGGAAACGTGAATGGCGGTACCGTTCATCTCTATCTCTCCTGATTACCATAACCATCGTGGACCCCAATGCTGTCCAGCCAGCATATTACCATTCAAAGTGCCGGCCGTTAATGACACATCCAGTAGTACTTTCCGAGCCTGGCTTCAATGACACGGAAAACCTTTCTCGAAGAAGCCTTTTCATAGCAATCCACAATGCGCCATAGCTTTAGTTTTGATTTAAAACCCAGGACGCAAGATCTCTTTTTCCAGCTCGCCGGGGGCGGCGACTGCAGATGAATGCTGATGGACAGAGAAAAGCCATGCAGCAAGCCAACGACGGCAAAGCATTTTAATTTTACTTTTTGTAAAGACATAGTTACAACTCCAACAGTTAGGCGGAAAACGCGTTGGCCCAATACGGGGAAATTCTATTTCAAGACGGTTTTTCAATCCTGCGTTGGATGACTCCAGAGCGCTGCGTCTAACGAACTATGACTATCGTAAATCCAACTCTCTTTCCTGTTTGCAGTTAATTATCCAATTAAACCCACCCCCCCCCGAAAAATAAACCTGTAAACTTTATATTTATCAATCACTTAGATTAATTACGTCGTTATACTATTTTGTATTTGGCCCTCGCTTTGGATCTTGTCAAAAAAAATCTGCACCCAGTTGTGCATTGCTCATCCACTTTAATGTGCTTCAACGTAATGAGGAGCGTTACTAGCAGGGTTTGCTGTGCCCAACAACCCGATATACTTGTGCCAAGCATCGCCAGTCGGCAGTTCTTGGTTCATCGCCGTCGTACGCAAAACAAACATTAAGGCCTCATTCCTTCACTGCATTCAAAACTGTGTTATTGCATTCTACATACCCCCCTTGCCTCAGAGGAACATTCAGATTAAAATCTTGTCTTCTTTATATCGAAATGAACTTTGTCTGTGTTTTTGTATGTGGTTGGCCTGTACCGACAGTGGTGGCATTTCTAAAAATCCCGGGTGTGACCAGCCCAGATCCCTAAAGCTGGGGCAGGCTGCGGAAAATTCCATTCCACCAGGGTGTTGTAGCCAAAGCTGTTGCCCCGCTTTCCGTCCAGGCTCAGATCTCGGGTGAGAAGCGCCGGCCTGTCCGGGAGCTTCGCCACCCACTGGGCCAATGTCCCAGGGAGCTATGATAAACTGGACCTTCTTGACGTTGATCACCTTGTCGGTGTGCCGCGGGTTGGCCTCAGCGGCCGCGGAATCAGCAGGTCGCTCTGGCATGGGCAAGAGAAAGGCCGGGGATCTGCAAACACATCGACACTCTGCCACGGGGGGGCCGCCTGCACGCTCTTCGTGGATGATCGTGTACACGCGCAGCCAAAGCGCCGTTTCACTTTCAGCCAGCACTCATTCATAGCCCATTGCAGCAACCGCCCGGGTCGCGCGAAGGAGCCCCCCGAACTGCGGTTGGGCCCTTGTCAAAATCTGCGCCTTGAAGATGTAATCGAGCCCAGGCGCATCAGTGCTGATCGCCCTTGACCTTTTCGGCGGATCTTCCCGGGGGAAGGACCAGTCTCAGTCTGCTCGATTCACACAGTACCGGGGGCGGATCAGGCGTGGTAAGTCATCGCGTGCAAACGGGGAGTCGGGGGATGGAGGTGGTGCTCAGACGAAAACAGATGCGTGTGTTGTCAGTGTGCGGGTCTAGTGCCGGAGGCGAGTCCACGATGACCGAGTTTTGCGTTCCAGCGAGGCGAGTATCCCCTGAAGAATCGGAGGTCGCCGAACACTCGCGGAAGCTACCGAACGCCTTGAATCTGCGCTATCAAAACTCTAGTATAGTCATCGCCAGCGCAATTCACCCGTGGAGAGGTCGGGGCGTCATCACCACGGTGGTATGCAGCGGTCCTGCCGATCACATCGAGGGCTTCAATCAACATCACTTTCCGTTACGGTTATCAAGCGCGCTCGGTGGTGGCCTCATCCAGCAGGTAGAAAACTCGAAACCCCGATAAAAAACGATTATTTGACGAGCCAGGCGCCAGGCCGCTGACGTTGGCACCCCCCTCCTCTCCAGACAACTGTCATTTTTCACGTCCATTTTCGCCTATTATTGGCGGTATGGAGTCCGTTAGAAGTTTCGCTTGTGACAAATTCATCAGCTGTGGGGCCGCCTCTCCTAGCTCGCCCAGACTTGAGTCCTGATTACGGTCTCATCGGTGGGTCGTGGCGTGGTTCCAGAAACGCCACGTTCTCGATCAACACTTGGCATCAAAGGCCAAGTATGAAACTGCTCACCTGAGAGCAGCTAGTGTCTCCTGCCAGAGGGCCGGCACTGTTCTAAAAGTCTGGAAACAGGAATTGCGCATTCGAGGGAGATGCGTGCCCTTTCCTTCGGTTGGGGCTCAGCAAGGCCAGAAGGAGCTGGGCGTGGGTGGTCGCCGAGATACTACCGGTGGCCCCACGAGGCCACACGGCGAGGCCCACCGGAATGGTGAGATCAATCCCTTTGAGCACCCAGTCGTGGGCGCCGGGGTTGTAGGCGCTTTCCAGGAACATTCTCGAGGGGCCGATTTTGTGTTGCGCGTTCGGGTCTATCACCCTCTCTTGGGGGTGTGTTACACCGAGCGTCTTTACCAAGCACGGGGACTTTCCAGTTGGAAGGGTCAGATACTCCAATTGGTCTTTTTTTCGTTTGTAATCACCGGCAGCCTCCACGCAGCTTGATTGAGCGATAAACTGAAGAATTCGCTTGCAGCGGGTGCTTGTGAAGGCGCCAGGGCCGGGCAATGGCCAGCGAGCGAGATGAGGGATGATCTCAGTGTGATTGCGTGGAGCGGTTGCCGATTGCAGCGCAGGGCGTTGAACAGCACCAAACTGCAAAAGAATAAGGGTGAATTGGTCCCCAACGCGTTCAATCATTTAAAAGGCGTGGAAACCACCGGCAGCAAGGATGCCGACCATGGCATATTCCTTGGCTTTCTTCACCGGTTTCGTATGAAACCCCTTTGCGGAAAAAACCTCCGCTAATCTTGTGAGTTGATGTCGCGGGATCGAGCCCGAGGCGACTCCAGCAGAATGTTGGGCCGTACGTGTCTTCCAGCCGCAGGCTCTGCTTTAGACGCATTTTTTGTCGCAGATAGGGGGTGATCAACTGGTTTGAGAGCACCAGGTAGTTGAGCCCACCAACGACACGATCAGCACAAACAGCCGCCAGCGGCCAAATTTCACCAAAAAACACTCCAAAGGAAAGGGCAACAGATATCGCAGAAGACCGCTTTCCAAAACATCCTGCGCAGTGGATCACACGGAGTTAGATGTTTTTCTTGATATGTCAGCAGTCAATCTCGATAGGTTTTGGCGCGTCTCCTAGAGAGATTGATATTTCAATAATTCTTTGTCGCAAGAAATGTGGCGTGGATCTTGTTCGAAAAGATCGATCCCATACCTGCTTTGGTGAGGCGCTGCTGAAGAAGAACTGCAGAGCCAGCTTGCTGAACGAAGCCGCCCCAGGCCAGCAGGGCAGAACAATTTTCTATGAATCAAGCCAGAGGCTCTTGTATCGACGCTGATGCACCCCCGAAAACGCGCACCCCAGGATGCGATCTTCCGAGGCGGCGGGCGATTAAGCTCGCCATCAATCGGCAATCACGCCGACAGAAGCCATTTGCGTCTATTCAGGCCCGGAAAGCAATCGGACAGTTGGCACTTCAGAATTTTCAGCTGTCTGATGCGTTACCTGAGGGCAAGATGTTACGTGCGCAGTGGTGCGCAGCTGTCGGTTAGGTGTCCGTCTCTTCAAAGAGGCGGGTTCAATCGCTTCTGACGGACTCAAAACGTTCAACCCCTTAACCCTTATGGGTGAGACGCTCCATTCCCATTCCGGCGCACTAAGCAGCCAGGCGGGCTTTAGCCGCCCCCGCGGATTCCTGTCCAGCCGCAATCTCCACACCGGTTATTTTAGTGAGCGCATAAGCAAGGCCTGATCCAGAAAGGATGCGGTTCATATTGGGCATCGCATCGCCGTTCAAGGCCGCTGCCAGCGCCGGGTTTTGTTCGCAGCACTTGGTTTGCGCTCTCCGAGCACGGTCTCAAAGCAGGGCTTTCAACCGCGGCCGGTCTTGAGGCCGCGAAGCCAGGCGGCTGGGTCGGCCACTTGGGCCGCCTCGATCCGCCTCCAGATTTTCGGCTTCGAGTGTCCCGCAACGATCTGATGTTTGCCGATGCAGGGAGGGATCGAGACTTGTCCAAGCCAGGGCATGGGTTTTTTGGCAGGCTGCTGAAACACGATCGCAGCCGTCAGGCCAGTGGCCTCAAGCGGCGGCAGCCCGAAACCTCGCTGTTATATCGCCCCGGCGCCCCGCCTCAGTAATCGGCGGAGTCGTTAGTAGGCACCACGTTTGGAGCCATGTTTCACAGTTTCTCGACAAATTATTCCTCTCACCTCAGCCGCGCTGTGAGCCCCACCCGCAGGCCTTCCTGGTTTTCCCCGCAGGGCAGGCGCCAGCCGATTTCCTAGCTTATCAATAGGCACTGCTCTTTTGCGCTCCTGCACCAGCACGTGCGATGGGCCGAGACCCCCTCATTGCGGACCTGATCGGCTGGCGCGTCTCCGCGCTGCAGTTCCAGCCTGGGGCTCCAGGGCATGGCCACCAATTGAAAAGGATTGCGGTCGAGTCGCCCGGGTTCTCCCTAAATAACCCAGAGTATCTCTTGTTCTCAACCGCCAGAATTCTGGGGCACTCCGGGCGTCGAGGTTCAAAGCCACTAGCACATTGCGTTGGGCGTGATACTTTCCACCTGGGCTCTCCACTGATTCGCCGACGCTAGAGCATCCTGGCCGGCACAGCTGCATATAGTTTAACACAACCAAGACCTTTACGAGCTCCCCAGTAGCAGAGGCCTCGTCCCGCGGAATAGGTCCTAGCGCAAGCAGGTTAAGACTCCAGTCAGACACAGAGGCCAACCCCCAGAGAGGCGCCCGTTTCAGTTCCCGTTGCGCTCCATGAGTGATGTCCCGTTAAGTAGAACCAGGCTCCGTCGGGAGCACTACAGCTGCCTGGTCCCGTCGGTGAAGCTGCGGCCGGTCTGAACTCCCAAGACTGCAAAAGGCCCACCCAACAAATGCCAATGACAACACCCAAGCGCTGTATGATGACAATGCACAGATAACACTACCGAAATCTGATCACCACAGAACGGCTAAAGAAGATATAAGGTCTGCGTTCACCTCCGCCACATCGCATACCCCATCGTTACATCACGGCCCTTAAGGTCGCGTCGAGTACTACCGAACTCAAGACCACCACGTGCCTACGCGTATGCCTGCCTTAGAATCGAAACGACTCCGTACTGGACGTTTCAGTGGAGGTACAATTTAGGTTCCCGAACAGTCGAGGACTCTCCGCGCGATGCATATTAAGAATTTATGCCACCTGCGCACGACAAACCGCTGTCCTCCTAATTGCTCATGGAAGACACACATATCCCGCTCTAGTTTGTAAGAGTGAGTACAGTGCCGGGCTATGGAGTTATGGGAGGTACAAACTCCCGCACCGTAACTAGACTCAGCCCCTTATGTGACCTTATCAATCGGCAAGGCATCGAGTCTATCTGCGCGTCCGTGTAATAATAGGCCAGCCTTGAAGACACTTCACATCCGTTATTAATTTGTCCGCTTTGGGGCCGGCGCGTGGAAGGTATGCTGTTAGTCTAAGAGATCGGCGTAAAACGTAGAGTACCGCCCATTTCCTAAGCATATTACAGCGATTCTTGCCGGTTTGCGTAGTTAAACGGAAAAGACAAGATCGAGTGAGGGTGAGGCCGCCAAGCCACTGAGTTTGGACCGACGTGAGGCGCACAACGTGAATCCCCAAGCACGCTATTTTGCCTCTCCAAATTTCAGCACACGAAGAGTGTCAAGCCGATATTCGTGAATAACGACTTAAGTTCTTAACAGCATGAAATGAGCAGAATTTATAACGGCTGTGGTAAACAAACGACAATTACCTCTCAATCATAGCGTTGTGCTGTCGAATAAACCTTGATGGAGAATGAGTACGTGCTGAAATGTTCTTATCATTAGCCTGCGGCCCTAGGATCAACGAAAAACGGACGCGCGAGATTGCAGAGCAGTGTTGCATATTCGGCGTTAAATTTTGGACTGGTTGGGATAGAATTGATGTCAGTGCTGATTCAGGATCTGAAATAAAGAAGGCATTACCGCACCACATGCACTATCTGGTTCACAGATGTTCTGGCTGAGACATTAATCTTTAAGCGGATCAGTTGGTTAAGGCAAATGCGGGGAGGACGTTTATAAGCGGAAGATGTGAGAGTCTGTGAAGTTGTGTTGGATACAGCATAAGCCTGCTAGCTACCGCTATTTAAATGACACCTGCAATGTTGGGGGGGTGTTGACTGAATCATAGTCTGTCTCCTCACAAAATTAAACCTAGATTTATTCAGTATTTCCCAGACTAAACGATAAACAGCGCATTAAAAAACCTAATGGAGTATATGAAGAAATCCAAACACCATATAGGCAGCGGTGTGTGTAGAAAAGTGCGTTCGATCGACAGATAGAAAAAATCAAACACTATTTCCCATTGTGTTTGCCTCCTTCTTTGATATGCAATCTGTCTGAATGCATATCTGTGCCATAGATAAATATTGTTTATTTTTCTATTGAGACTTGAAATACAGCTTTCACTATTATATGTCCATATAAAATGGGCTGTTATGAGGAAGGCTTCGCTTATTTTTGCTGCCGAACTTGACCAAAAGAAAATGCAAATATAAAAAAGCACACCCCAAAAGCTGCTTGCGTTATCTGGATAAGGCCTCTAGTGTGATGTATGTAGATTTGTATAGCTATTGACCATAGACCCAGAATTTTCGGTATCAAACCAATGATGAAATCATCATCCGCATATTTATACATCAGCATAATTTCACACCACGCTTGTAGTGTGGTTATATAGTTTGGTTCAAAGCCAGGGAAATATCCAAGGCTCATCAAATTACCGGGTCCAGACTATTCCTTGTATTCAGTTTCAAAATCATGGATAGAACTAATTGTATTAGCGCCGAAAAAACACGTTGCCGACCACGGATTCAATAAGTATTTTCAAACCTTTGCTTGCTATGGATTTGATCAAACCAGCCCTGAAAGGCTTTCTGACCCCTGGTGTCTTAAAGCTGTCAGTTAAACTCATCGCCTTGCTGAACTTGAGTGTGTTGAGAGAGATAGTATTTGCCATCCGAGGATCCATTTATGCTTAGGACGCCTTCTTGCCAGTATTAAATCTCTGATGCATCCAATTATGCCCGCTTTTATAGTCACATCTGCGTGCATTATTCGGCGGTGTACACCAAAATTCCAGCAATTCACTAATATTCGGGTCTATCCACTGAGTCGCAAAAAACCTTAGTGTTTTTAAGTGTCGTCTTACTGAATCTTCATTATGTCACTAGGGTCTACATACCATAATGCCTTGCCAGCTTGCCAAACCGGTAACCACCGTATGGGCATTAAGCAAATGTGCTCTAATCAATCACACCATGTTTTAATGATGCCGGCATATCACCATATTCATCTACCAAACATGGTATTATTTTATACAAAGGATAAGCGATACCGTTGATATTTCTTGTAGAGATCTGATTCTGATTTGAAAAGGTGACAATCAAAAGGTCTTGCTATTCTGCACGCCACAAAACACATATCCATAAATCGATGTGAATGTGCAATCACATAGTGATTGCTGGGAGCGACCAAATGAAGCGCGGGAGGGTGTGCACAAGCCTAATAACTCAAATGAGCCTGATTCTTTCTATATACCATTCCGGATGCACAGCTACCACCTAGTAAGTCGGTTCACACATTGGTATGCTGTTGAATATACCCTCTAAATCTGTAAACATTCTCAAAAACTAGACAAATCACCAAGCATTTAACGACCCTTAATATCCTAGTGTTGATCTAGTAGACGGTATAACGCAATCGCATCTTTCAGTGGATTATCTCTGCTCCAACGAACTCATTAGCGAAGCATTCCTTGGCAGAAATTAGCTGACTTTTCCTCCATGTTCAAACCTTCCATAAAACGATCTTTTTTTCCAGCAACAGCAGCCGTTTGGATAATATGTCTCTATAAGCTCACATTCAAAGCTGTCGTTGCATGTCAAAAGTATGTAATTTTACATGATCCTTCCTTATTTTACAGGCTCGCGGAAACGCGTCGCGACCGAATATCAAAAAAATATAGAGAATGATGCCAAGCTTCTATAATGTGCAACCCGCTGCGTTCGAGGGAAAGCATCATCGTAAAATGCACAGTCACTCGTCAATTTGAGGCAGAAACGGACTCTGCCACAAGCGTAGGGATTATAGCCAAACAGACATATTTTAAAATTCGGGATATGCAGGAACCCACAATTGTCTCGGCTTTAACATCGACCAATTCACAACTGATTTGGTCCCTCACGTTACTAGACTCTTTAATTGTTATGGTCTTCCCCCACGGCAAATACAAGCACACACTAACTTGCCTTGTCTGCGTTCCTGGACCTGGAGCCGCCAGCAGAACTGCCGGGCAGCCCGCAATCTAACGTTTTTTAATCACGTGAATAATTGACTGCCACCACTTCTGGCATGAATTGTGATCGGCGCCATAAAAACATAAAAACTGCGTAATTGGTCAATCAACAAATTGCAGTAACATAACGACCTGCTTCGTCACTGAATTCAGCCATTCACCTGTGTTCGGTGAGTCTGAATCCCACTCTAAGGTTCTCTAACCCAGTTTTCACCGGCCAGTTCATAAGCTCTACAGAACGCTGACCTTTCACCTTACCAATTAGTTTGTCGGCATTAAGCTGTAAGGGCGACGCGATAAAATGTAGAAAAACCATGTCAAACATGGTTAAAAAAACGGTCAGTAATATTTCACTTGGTATGTGTGTGGCTTCAGGTCAGGGATGTGGATATTCTGTGTCACTGTAATTGGATCGGTATCGATCCACCAAATGCGTCGACGCCGAGCCTAGAAGCGAAAATTTGCCTTTCCATGTAGAGTGGAGCTCTATAAAATACTGCACCGGCGTTTTCTGAAGTTAAATTTGACTTCGTCCGGTCAGTTTTTCCATTTACTTTCGACTTAGTGCCAATTGACCTTTAATTGTGGCATCCAACTGGAATCATATATTCATCGGCTTCGCGATGAGCATTTTAACCTGGCGCTCCCTGACCGGTGTCGAATCATCGTGTGCCATTGTCACGAATGCGTCCGTATGAGTACTAACGGATTTGAACTATACTTGCATCGACTCTTTTGCGATAAACTTGTCCGACAGCAATCATCTGCTTTAGCTTAATCCGTATAAAAATGATTGACTAGCATACATCTGCCCGTACCACCTTGAGGTGCATTATCGTTCACCGGCCACTTATGGATTTGCTCTAGATGCGCCAAAATTCTTACTTGCTCTGAGTGATTCGCGTAAGGGCACTTGATTATTGTAGAAAATCGTGTATATGCTTATTTTGCCATTCTTAATGCAGATAAAGTCGCTTGTTCACGAATACTTCTACGGCTTTCAAACTGAATGCCGGTAAATACCCTATGCGTTTACAACTTCTTAACATCACCAAAATCGCTTTGGCTTCACCCGTCTGCGGGTAAAAAAGGCCTTGTGACTATGATCGACCGGAATTCAAACAAAGGTAGGTTTCCATCTTTGCTCGCGCAGCCTAAGCTGGGCAGCAATACATCAAGGAAATTTCTGTGCAATCGTTTTTTACAATCTCGGAGACTGATAACCAAATTCGCATTTTCCCAAATGCTCTCTTGACATGATCGCAATTCCGGATATGCTCACAACGGGTTTAGCTACGGCAATAATCCAGACCGCTTTTTAAAATAGTTCTTCCACGCTCAATACCTACATGCTCAACAGTTTATATGCCCGGCCGGTGGTAAGCGAATCTTGCCAGAAGCGATAAAACGAAGATCAGGATGCTCAGTATCTATTTCCATAGTCCGCAGTGACGATTTACTTCATCTTCTCCACGACTCCCTTCCGCCCATCGCAATATTGGTTGCCCAGGTGATTAGAAAATGAGTATAACCTGACTTGAACCCGATACGCCGGTTGCAAAGACAGTTAAATTTACGCTTTAATTTATCAGTGTCCACTGAGTATGGATTGATTACGCCTTTAGCATGAAAACAAGGTAGGTTTCTTTGTACAAGGTATCAGCAAAACAGTGATAAAACTTCTCACACATCTTCTATGATTTATATCAGCTGGCGTTGAGCTACGTTGTGAGGGCGGTGATGATGTAAGCTTTTGGCCGCCGAATCTAGATGGTGTAAAGCAAACTTCGAATTTATTGTTCAATTTGATAATGCCAATCTAGTGGCAGTCTGGTGGTGTTTTACAGATAGCTCTACCTATATGAAATAAATGCAATTCCGCACCAGCCGCAAATGGCAGATGCAAATCAAGCAATACAACAGTAGCCGTTTTACGTGCAAATTACACCACCACTTCATTTCAGTGGTGCGATGATGTCTTGGCTCTGACTAATACGCTGATTACGAACCACCGGTAACACCATCCGTATGTTGAAAAACGAACATATCCAACCAGATTTCGGTTCTTGTCGAGAAGATCTTTCAGAAGCTGGACATTGCCACGGTTATTCCAACTGGGCAAACGCCTTGTGTATCGGCGGCTACTGGCCGAGGACATTACCCACAAACGTGAAGGGTGGGGGTCGCGATTGGGCTCTCGCAA
>Ga0163217_1101535_pt1 | contig 16762 bp, 26 predicted proteins | sample SynspAceP_FD_185933 | JGI IMG/M metagenome (GOLD analysis project Ga0163217, IMG submission 185933) | Saline lake microbial communities from Ace Lake in Antarctica - Synechococcus sp. Ace-P (PacBio error correction) | ecosystem: Environmental > Aquatic > Non-marine Saline and Alkaline > Saline ... | reverse complement strand
GCAGGAACTGAAGGGGCTGGAGACCGAGCAGTGGGTTCGGTTGGGGATCCTGTACGCCTGTCCTGGGATCGCGGCAAAGCGAGTGGGTGGCACCCGCAAGGGGCGGCGACTTGCGCCGGACGGTCGCATCGACACTGTAGCTCGCCAGCGTTTTGCGCGAACCGAAGTAGCAAACAAGACGAGCCGAGGAACACATTCAGTGCTCACGATGTTGCCCGTAGATCCTTCCTTCGTCCTTCGGTATAGTTGAGGCCGGACCGTCGCCGTCAGGCGGTCCGTGGCATGCCAGTCGAACCGTGCCGGAAGATCGACCAGGCCGAGGTTGTCCTGACCGAACTCTTCGGTGAGCCTTGTCCCGCCTGCGAAGACAAGCCGACAGGGCAGGCATAAGCGCGCCTTCGACCAGATCAGCGCACCGCCGGACAGGAAGTCTGCATAAGCCGCGAAGTCCGCGCCATAATAGATTTCATTTGATCGCGACGGTTATCATCGAAATAGAAGCCGCCGACATCCAGTCGTATCGGGCCCTCGCCGTCGACGTGAGCCGGACTTCCTGCGTGAACGTCTCGATTGTCGGTCGCATTTATAGTTCCGGGTGAGCAGGTCCGGGCTCTTGAAGTTCAGAATCGGCATTCTGCTCAGGATCGGACTCGCGATAGGCTGTGATCGACGTGAGCGTTCATGTGCCAAGGTCGGAAATCGCCCGGAGGGACAGGCCGCCATTATCGGATATTGTTGGTGAGCCAAAAATTGTACGCCACTTTGTAAGACGTTGATCTTTCGGGCACGACCGTTTGGCCGCCGAGCGCGTTGACAATCGCCCCCGTCGGGCCGTTCACCACATGCGCCAAGCGGGCGCAGCACAGCTCATCGATCGGTGTCATAGTCGCCGATTCAGGCGGAACGACATGTTTTCACGGTTCGAACAACAGCTCGCCGCGCAGGGCCGTAGCGGTTGCGCTCATTGGTGTCCTGGCAGTTCCGATGTCTTCGATATAGCCGTCGCGCGTTTAAACTGCCGCCAGGCTGAACGCGAGCGTGTCGCTGAATCGGTCCGGTGAATAGGCCTTGGCGCGGTCTAGCCGTTGTAATTAACTGACAGGTGCCTTCAACATTTTCCGCCGAGTTCGAAGGACGGCTTCTTGGTGTAATTACGAGATGACACCGGCCGAGAGCATTCTTTCCAAACAGCGTCGACTGAGGAAACCGCGCAGCACTTCGACGCGCTCGATATCGGGCAGGTCCAAATCTGCGACGCCGACGCGAACGGTACACGCCATCGATGAACACACCGACCGAGGGTCGAATGCCGCATTGTCGCGCCGTTGCCAAAGGCCACGGTTACGAAGTCGTATTGGACGACGGGACTGGAGCTGGCCGACGCTAAGCGATGGTACGAGCGGACTGGAGATCATTGAGATCGAGAATTTGGGCTTTCGCGGATTGGACGCTTTCATCAACCACCGAAACGGGCGACCGGAACGTCCTTGGAGCGTTTGTCCCGAGCTTCGTCGCCGTGATCGGTCACGGTCTGCAGCGACCGCGGTGATTCGTCGTCTGCTTCCTGCGCAATGGCGGCAGAGCGGCGCTTCGCAATGGCCGCAAAGCCCCACGCCAAGGCCAAAGTGCGGTTTCAGATTCGACGCGCAGGGGCGCGTAAAGTGGTCTTGGACAATTTCAGTATTCTCCCTAGGATGTTTGAATTTCAAGTTTGGAAGGAAGCCACGAGATTCGCGGCAGCGGATAGGCAACGGTATCGCGCAGGACTAACGGAGACGTAATTCTACGCAAAGCTCGCAAAATTTCCGCCTGAGCGGGTCCGCGGGCAGGCGCCCGCTGCCAGGGTCTCCGGCATCCATCTGTATGGGTCACTGACGTGTTTCGACTTGGTACGATCTGGCACATTGTATGCCGCTGGCTGGCACCCATGCCGGCGTGCGCCAATTCTCTTTGAGGCGAATTTTCCGCGCCCCGCGACGCCCTGCTTTTCCCCAGACACTGACCCTGCTTGGAATGGATAATTGCGGAATGCCTGTGCTGGACGGGTTCGGAGCGGACCAAATCTTATGGAGCAGCCTGGCATGGCAAGACCGGTCGATACACCCAAAACACCCGGACTTCTGGATCTACGCATGCGGCCGGATGAGCCGAGGGGCAGGACCACGAATGCGGTCGACGACCCGCGTCTGAACCACCCGGAACCTGATCACGCAATTTATTTTGTCGTGGCAGCACAGCAAGGACCAATGGCTTGGCGCTTCGCACCGCTGGACAGGGCCTGTCCGACTGCTCCGGTCGCGACCTACCAATCACGATTTCTTCCGAAATCTGGAGCGGTTCCCGACCGCGTTCATGATGACGCATTTCATGGAAGCGATTCGCTGACGGCGCCCCCGGCATCGTCCGCGGCCGCGGCGAAACCCTGGCTGGCAGGCGTGAAGTCGAGATCACGCTGATGCCGCTGGTGCGCCCGGCGGGCCGGGGAACCGACACGCCCGCCTCCTCGGCCTGTTTCAGACGCTCGGTTGGCGAAAACCCATGCTGAAAGGGCGTCCGATCTGGTCACCGCATCTCGATTGTGGTGACGCCCGATACCCGGATCGAAGGCCCGCAATTGCGCCTCGTCACCACGAACTGCCTGACCTCAGGCTGGCGCTGGAGGCTTTCCTCACGCGCCAGGGCGGTTTCCCAGCATCATGTCGCGCTTTCTCAGCCACCATGATTCGTCGGCGCGTTTCGTGTTTCCGACCGACCAGTGTCGGCATCACCGACGCATCGACGACACGCAGGCCGTCCAGCGCGCACACGCAACTGGCCATCGACCGGGCTCGCATCGCTAGTCCCCATCCGCGACCGTGCGACAGGGTGATAAATCGTCTCCCCGGTCCGGCGGATGAAGGCGTTCGATATTCTCTGTCGGGGGCGGCGCGGGGCGGGGGTCACGACACTCGCTCCCGCATGATCTCGGACCGCGCAGCGCATTCAGCGCCGACTGGCCACACACATCCCGCACATTTTGACGGCCTCGCGCATCGCCCGGCGTCTTCCTCGCCGGAGGTAGTTTGGGTCGATGGCCGATGCGCGAACGGATCGGCCGGACGCGAGGGCAAATCGTGCCCCGCTTCGGGACGCAGCTGGGCAGGCATGGGACGGTAAGCCGTCTTTCTCGTGGTCGTGATTTCCATGGCCATTCATGTCGCATTGACCAGTGCAACTGGATGTCCGGCATCGACAGGCCTTCGCGTGAATTGATGAACGCGCCCGCCTGCAGAAATTGTCCGCCGGCACCGGTCTGGTTTGAAAGAGATACTGCAGGACCACGCCGAGTTTCTTGAGGACCCTTCTGCCTGCGAATAGGCCGACCACGGGCCTGGGTCATCTCGTGGATCACGTCACGTCCAGGTGGTCCTGGAGCGTTCTGGCCGATACCCGGGGCTTTACTTCACCTTGCGCCTTGATGCCGAACCGGTCGAGATGTTTCCGGATTGCGATGCCCGACAGCATCAGGATTGCGGCGACTGACGGCCCCGGCGCAGACAATGATTCCTTGTCCGGCCTGGACACTGGCCAGCGCGCCCTGCCTTCGACAACTTCAACGCCCGTCGCGCGCCCGGTTTCTTCGTCAGCAGCCGCGCGTCACCAGCCACGGTCGAGATGACCCGTCAGATTGGGCCTACGCCTCGAATCGGGGCGCAGGATAGGCCGATGAGGCACTCCAGCGCTCGCCCTTGTGGATCGTGCGCTGGTAACGGGCCGAGGCCTTCCTGCTGGCGCCGTTGAAATCATCGTGAGTTGAATCGCCGTTCGCCGGCCTGCACGAAGGCCGGTAGATCGGCTGGACATCGGGCTTTCCGAGACGCGCAGCGGTCGGCCCGCCATGGAACGTGCTGTGCCGGATTTCGTGGGCTTCGAGCGTTTGAAATAGGGCAAGACGTCGGCCATAGCTCCCAGCCTGTCAGGCCATCGGGGACCATGGTCATAATCGCTGCATGCCGCGAATATAAACCATGCATTTGATCGAGACGGATCCGCCCCAGCCCTTGCCCCGGGGCCAGTAGAGCTGCGTCCGTTCATTGTGCTTCTTGGGCTTTCGGTATGAAGCCCAATTGTGGTATTGGCCTGCCTTGATCAGGCTGCCGACACGGCCGGGCATCCGGATCATCAGCGAATTGTTCTTTCTTGCCCGCTTCAATCAGGCAGACCTTGATGGCGGGATCGGGCGACAGGCGGTTCGCCAGCGTGCCCGCCGGCGCTACCGGCGCCAACGATGACATAATCATAAGGTTTCATGGGAATGGCGGCTCCCGGCCCCGGGTGGATAATGAATGACGCGTCGGAACCCGTGTTCCGGCCTGCCTCTGGCAACACTTGTGAACCTAAAACGCCGTAAGTAAAGCGTTCACGGTGGGACAGCGGGGAATCCGGCTTTCGGGAGCAGTTATGACCGGTCGCGCAGCTCAAACGGTCAGCACCAGTCGCTGGTAAATCCTTGACAAGAGACCGGGCGCCTTTCCACCAAGCGTTTGCCCTTGAGTATTGACGGACGCGTCCTCGATGACGGCGACGCATCGACCACGAGATGACGACAATCGACATTTCTGCTCCGGAGCGATGATTGCCGGTCGGAAGCATCGCCGGAAAGGCCGGCGCCCAGGTAACTGCTATTTCAACGAGCTTGGCCGCGTCGCCGCGACGGTTCATCGCGCAACGCCGACGGCTTTGCGCGCATTTCCGGGATCGTGCCAGCACAGCGCGAAAAGCTGGCGACGCCTGACCTGGTTCTCAACAAGGACAGGCTCGATCTCACAGATGACGCACCGGTCAGAGGGCCGGCCGCTCGCCGGGCCTCGCCTCCTGGACGCTTTGATGTGACGGGCGCGAGATCAAGTGCCGCGTCCTCGACATATCGGGCTCACCGTGCCAGCTTCGAGCCGAACGCGCGACACCATGGTGGTGCGACACGGTATTTGCCGGCAATGTTTGCGCGGCGAAGTCGTTCCGCGTGACCGGCAAGACGTTCCAATCCGCTACCTGCGCAAGCTAACCGGTCAGTCGTGCGTTTTCGCGCTGTCGCGCGTGCTTCTTCCAGTTCTCGACATAGTGCAGCGCCAGAACATTTTTCAGCATCTGGACCTGGCGGCTCCGACAGCGTTCTTCACCACTTGCCGGCGAAGTCCCATGACCAGCCGAATTGTCGGGGATCCTTCCTTTTGCCCTCGGGAATCAGCGTTGTTGCGCCGCGATGATACAAATTCTCCCGATCTTCGCATTGTGAGGATGGTCGAGCCGATTGCCGATCAGCGGTCTCGTCGCCGATCGTGCAGCCATGAGCATCCACCATATTGCCCCACGGTCACGTCCCGGCAATGGTCAGCGGCGGCGCCGACATCTGTGCAGCACGCTGCCATCTGGATATTGGTGTTCTCGCGATCGTGATCGGGTTCATTGTTCGCCGCGCAGACGGCGCCTACCAGACAGGACGCGTTCTCCTTCAGGATCACGTTGCCCATTAACTGGGCATCTTTTTCCGCCACCCAGTAGTTTCCGCTTGTGCAGCGGGGTCGGCCTCTCGATTCTGTAGATTGCCATTGATGATTTCGTCTTCTCATTTCGCCTGCGGAATATCGGCTTAAAAGGGTTTGATAACCCTGCTAGAGTCAATCAACAAACAGATTCGACGTGGAGACGTCATAAACAGGCCCAGTTCGCACTCGCCCGCCGGGACGAGTGTTTCCGGATGGCACGCCGCCAAGGGGCGGTCCCCCATCTGCCCCGTTTCGCCAAGCCGTCCGCCATTCTGGCTGACGGCTTTTTTTCTGGCTGGAACCAAGGAGGTCTCCATGGGTAAACGCAACGCCGCCAAGCGAAATTGAAGACAGCATCAGAGGTGAAAGCCACTGTCTGGATTCAGGATGCCGGTTCGCGAGCCAGCGCCCCTTCTCCACGCTATAGACGGGGGCCGGCGCTGGCATCCGGACGAGCAGACACACGCAAGCGAAAGCCGACCGCCGCTTGAGCCTGACGCACAGCGCTACCAGAAAACCGTTCAAGCCGGATCGGGAAAACCAGGCCCAGCTGATGAAGGGCTATGACACCATATGCCCCTGTCGCCGCGCTTCGGCCCCCGCCGCACGTGCAAGACCTATCTCGCCGTATTGCAAGGCGCGGTCGAAGCAACCTGCAGGCCGGCAAGGTCGCCCGCATTCTCCTTGTCGCGTCCCGCCGTTGGAGGCCGGCGAACAGATCGGCTCCTGCCGGGGCGCCATGGAAGACAAAGCTCGCCCCATTTGGGCCCTCTATGATGCCCTGTCCGACCGGCTCTCGCCGGCCAGCTGAAAACCACATGCTGTCGAGAAGGCGTTTATCGAGATCGCCCCATCGGGCTTTCATGCGCGGACGGGCACCGGCTCAACAATAGGCCTTCAATCGTCTCGAATAGAGGGCGCAGAACTGCAACCTATACCCAGATCAAGATGCTGCTCACCCGGCTCGGCTGGCACTCGACCCATGGTTGATCCGGCGACCCGGAAACAGACCGAACCTGCTGCCGGAATTTCCGGCCCTCGCCAATGCGCCGAACGGCTCGAAAACTGGCCGGCGCCGCCGTCATCGCCTCGAAGGCGTCGAGTCGTCCGCACCCGGCTCGTGCAGGAATGCTTCGAAGTCTCTGAGGCGAACCGATTCCCCGCTCAGCCCGTCCGGACACCGGGGCGGGCCTTTTTTTTCTGGCCCGGCGTCCGGGGCCGACTTCACCAGATTGTTTATTCACAATCGCCCGCGTCCCTACATGTAGGGCCAAGGCGAAACGCAAGCTGGAGGACTGAACATTGAGCGGACCCGACCTACACGCCCCACCGAAAGTTGGACAATGGGACAAGGAAAGCGGGGGCCGCGTTTCGCCCAGTATCAACCGCCGATTCGCCGGCCCGACCCATGAAAAGGAGCTGCCCGTCGGCCAAACATCCTTTTCTTCCAGCTTTAACTCGCGGGCACGCCCAATGGCGTCAAGGTTTCACCATCTGGTTTCGAGGAACTCCTGCCCGCCGGCCATGCAGGCGCCGAATATGACGCCTGGCCTGATCAATATCGGCGAGGGCGAGGCATTCAGCTCCGCTTTGTGCGTCAACCCGCAATTCCAAGATCCCGGCCTTGATGGACCACAGCACGACCCCGCCGACCCGCATCTTCGAATTCCGCGCGATGCTGATTTATCTGGCCGAAAGTTTCGGCCGCCTTCCTGCCGACAGAAAACCCCCAGCGCGCCGAACCGCTCAGCTGGCCTGATGTGGCAAGATCGGGCAGCGCCCCTCCTCGGCGGCGGCTTCGGCCATTTTCTAGCCTACGCGCCTGAGAATACGACCGATCAACCGCTATGCCATGGAAGTGAAGCGCCAGCTCGACGTGCTCGACCGTCAGCTCAAGACAATGAAATATTGCCGGCGCCGATTACCGATTTGCAGACATGGCGGATCATGCCCTGGTACGGCGCGCTGGTTCACCGGGCGCGGTCTAGATTGCCGGCGAGTTTCCTGCAGGTGCAGGACTACAAGAACGTCATCCGCTGGATGAAACAGGTTCGGGCGCCGCCCTTGCAGTCGAACGCGGCAAAGATGGTCACCGCACCTTCGCAAGCCGGAATCGCAATTGCGCGAAACGCCACGATGCAGCGACTTCGACACCAGGGACGCAGGACAAGCTCCGAAGCCGCAGAGCAGCCTCCAGGCCCTCTCTCTTCCTATGGACGGGAAGAGGGCCACTCCACCCGGACTTGCCCCATGACCCGGCCAACAGAGCGGCGCCATGTCCCCGACCTGTCACTCACCCTGTTTCGACCGTATCGGCGTGTTTCGTCTTCGCTATTTCCGGGCGGCATCGTCGCCGTGGCGCAAGGACATGGATCTGTTCGGCGTCATTCGTGCTCGCCTTCCTGCCCGCCATTTGGCGGCGGCCGCTGCGCGACCTGATCCTGGGCCAGCCCGTTCTTCTGGCTGTCAAGACACGCCGACCCTGCTGATCGCGCTGGCGGGCGGGCTGACCCTTATGTGTTCACGGCTTCCTGGAAAACTTTTCCGTCCCTTGCCGCTGGGCCGATTGCGTTCGGGCATGTCGCTCTTCGCGGTCACCGGCGCGGCAAGGCCATGAACCTCGATCACGGGCTCGCGGTCGTTCCTCAACATCGGCGCCCTCCCCACAGGGCCAGCGCCGGCGGCCCTGATGCGCGATGTCGTCGCCCAATGGAGGACGCACGCGAGCCGTGATCCGAGGTTCATGCCTTGGGCCGCCGCCGGTTCGGACCGCGAAGAGCGACATGCCGAAACGGCACTCGGCCCAGCGCAGGGACGGAAGTTTGCCAGGGAAGCGGTGAAACACCATAAGCGGTCTCAGCCCGCCCGCCAGCGCGAGCAGCAGGTCGGCGTGTCTGACAGCCAGAAGACGGCTGGCCCAGGATCAGGCGCGCGCCAGCCGTGCCGCCGCAATGCGGCAGGAAGGCGAGCACGATGACGCCGAACAGTCCATGTCCTTGCGCACGGGCGAGCGATGCCGCCGGAAAAATAGCCGAAGACGGAACACGCCGATACGGGTCGAACAGGGGGAGGACGAGGTCGGGGGACATGGCGCCGCTTCCTTGGGCCGGGTTATGGGGGCAGTCCGGGTGGAGTGGCCCTCTCCCGTCCATAGGAGAGAGAGGGCCTGGAGGCTAGCTCTGCGCTTCGAGCTTGTCCTGCGTCCTGGTGTCGAAGTCGCTGGCACGTGGCGTTCGCGCAATTTGCGATTCACGGCTTGCCGAAAGGTGCGGTTGACCATCTTTTTGCCGCGTTCGACTGCAGGGCGGGCGCCGACCTGTTTCATCCAGCGGATGACGTTCTTGTAGTCCTGCACCTGCAGGAACCGCGGCATCATAGACCGCGGCGGGTGAACCAGCGCGCCGTACCAGGGCCAGATCGCCATGTCTGCAATCGTTTGTAATTCGCGCCGGCAATATATTCATTGTCCTTGAGTGGACGGTCCGAGCACGTCGAGCTGGCGCTTCACTTCCATGGCATAGCGGTTGATCGGGTATTCGTATTTCTCAGGCGGAACGAGCGTAGAAATGCGAAGCGCCACGCCGAGGAAGGCGCGCTTGCCATCTGCCACATCAGCAGCTGAGCGTTCGGCGCGCTTTGGGGTTTTCTGTCGGCAGTAAGGGCGCCGAACTTTTCGCCAGATAAATCAGCATCGCGCCGGATTCGAAGATGCGTGGCGGGCGGGGTCGTGCTAGTGGTCCATCAAGGCCGGGGGATCTTGGATTCGGAGTTGACGGCGGACAAAGCCGGAGCTGAATTGCTCGCTCGCCAATATTGATCAGCCAGGCGTCATATTCGGCGCCTGCATGGCCGGCGGCCAGGAGTTTCCTCGAACATGATCGTGACCTTGACCGCCCATTGGGCGTGCCAGGCGAGTAGAGCTGGAAGGAGTTTGCCCGACGGGCAGCTCCTTTTCATGGGGTCGGGCCGGCGATCGGGCGGTTGATTACTGGGAAACCGGCTCCCCGCTTTCCTTTGTCCCATGTCCAGGACTTTCGGGGGCGTGTAGGCTCGGGTCGCTCATGTTCAGTCCTCCAGCTTGCGTTTCGCCTTGGCCTTACATGTAGGGACGCGCGGGCGATTGTGAATAACAATCTGTGTGAGCGGCCCGGGACGCGGGCCAAGAAAAAAAAGGCCGCCGGTGTCCCGGACGGCTGAGCGCGGGGATCGGTTTCGCCTCAGAGGACTTCGAGCATTTCCTGCACGAGCGGGTGGCGGGACGACGTCGGACGCCTTTCGAGGGCGGGATGACGGCGGCGCCGGCCAGGTTTTTCGAGCCGTTCGCGGCATGGCGAGGCCGGAGATTCCGGCAGCAGGGGTCGGTCTGGCCGGGTCGCCGGTGATTCACCATGGTCGAGTGCCCAGCCGAGCCGGGTGAGCAGCATCTTGATCTGGGTTATAGGGGTTTTTGCCCCAGTTCTTGCGCCTCATCGACGAACGATGAAGGCATTGTGAGGCGTGCGGTCGCGCATGAAGCCGATGGGGGCGATCTCGATTACGCCTTCGACAAGCATTGTGTTTCAGCTGGGCCGGCGAGAAGCCGTCGGGACAGGGCATCATAGAGTGCCGCAAATAGGCGCGAGCTTGTCTTTCCATGGCGCCCGGGCAGGAAAGCCGATCTGTTTCGCCGGCCTCAACGGCGGGACGCGACAGGATTGATGCGGGCGACCTTGCCGGCCTGCAGGGCTTCGACCGCCTTGGCAACGGCGAGATAGGTGCTTTGCCCGTGCCGGCGGCGAGCGCGGCGACGAGGGCATAGGTGTCCATTAGCCTTCAATCAGCTGGGCCTGGTTTCCGACCGGGGTTGCGGTTTTTCTGTAGCGCTGGGTTGCGGTCAGGCTCAGCGGCGGTCGGCTTTCGCTTGCGTGTGTCTGCATTCGTTCGGGGGGATGCCAGCGCGGCCCCCGGTCTATAGCGGGAGAAGGGGCGGCTGGCCGCGGACCGGCATTCCTGAATCCAGGCAGTGGGCTTTCACCCTCGTGATTGCTGTCTTCATTCGCTTGGCGGCGTTTGCGTTTACCCATGGGAGGCTCCTTTGGTCCAGGCCAGAAAAAAGCCGTCAGGCAGGAACTTGCGGACGGCTGGCGAAAAACGGTGGCAGATGGGTGGGACCGCCCTGTGGGCGGCGGTGCCAGTCCGGAAAACACTCGGTCCGGCGGCGAGGGTGCACTGGGCCTGTTTATGACCGTCTCCACGTCCGAATCTGTTGTTGATTAGACTCTAGGCAGGGTTATCAAACCTTTTAAGCGAAATATTCGCAGGCGAAATGAGAGGACGAAATCATCATGGCAATCTACCAGATCGGCAGAGGCCCGACCCCAAGTGCCAGCAAGCGGAACACTGGGGTGGCGGAAAAAATGCCCAAGTATATGAGGCAACGGATCTGAAGGAGGAACGGCGTCTGTCTGGTATGACGCCGTCCTGCGCGGCACAATGACCCGATCCACGATTTCGGCAGAAACCACCAATATCCAGGGATGGCAGCGTGCTGCACACGATGTCCGGCGCGCCGCTGACCATTGGCCGGGACGTGACGTGGGCATATGGTGATGCTGCATGGCTGCACGATCGGCGACGAGACGCTGATCGGCATGGCTCGACCATCTAACAATGCGAAAGATCGGGAAAAGGAATGTATCATCGGGGCGCACACGCTGATTCCGAGGGCAAGGAGATCCCCGACAATTTCGCTGGTCATGGGGTCGCCGGGCAAGAGTGGTGAAGACGCTGTCGGAGCCGCAGGGTCCAGATTGCCTGAAAAATGTCGCGCTGCACTATGTCGAGAACTGGAAGAAGCACCGCGACAGCGCGAAAACGCATCGGACTGACCGGTTACTTGCGCAGTAGCGGATTGCGAACGTCTTGCCGGTCACGCGGACGACTTCGCCGCGCACATATGCCGGGCAAATACCGTGTCGCCCACCATGGGTGTCGCGCGTTCGGCCTCGAGCTGGCACCCGGTTGAGCGATATGTCGAGACGCGGCACTTGATATCTCGCAGCCGTCATTCAAGCGTTCGGAGGGCAGGGCCCGGCGGCGGCGGCCCTCTGACCGGTGCGGTCATCTGTGAGATCGAGCCTGTCCATTGTGAGAAGCCAAGGTTCAGGCGGTCGGCCAAGCTTTTCGCGCTTGTTGACTGCACGATCCGGAAATGCGCGGCCAAAGGTCCGGTCGGCGTTGGCGGATGACCGTCGCGGCGACGCGGCAAGCTCGTTGAAATAGGCAGCACTCTACCGGCGCCGGCTTCCGGGCGATGCTCGACGGACATCGCTCCGGAGCAGGAAATGTCGATTGTCGCAATCTCGTGGTCGATTGCCGTCGTCATCGAGGACGCGTCCGGCAATTGACTCAGGGCAACACGCTTGTGGAGGCGCCGGTTTCCTGTTCAGGATTTACCAGCGGGAACTGGTGCTGACCGTTGAGCTGGCGCGAGACCGGTCATAAACTGCTCCCGAAAGCCGGATTCCCGCGCTTGTTCCCACCGTGAACGCTTTATTAGGCGTTTTTAGAGTCACAAAAGTGTTTGCAGGGCAGGCCGGAACCACGGGTTCCGGAGGGGTCATTCATTATGCCACCCGGGGCCGGAGCCGTCATTCCATGAAACTTATTGATTATTGTCATCGTTGGCGCGGTAGCGCCGGGTGCACCTGGCGAACCGCCTTCGGGCCGATCCCGCCATCAAGGGTTGCCTGATTGAAAGCGGGCAAGAAAGGACAATCGCTTGATTGATTCCGGATGCCGGCCGGTGTCGGCAGCCTGATTTCAAGGCAGCCAATGACCACAATTGGGGCTTCCATTACCGAAGCCCAGAAGCACATGAACGCGACGCAAAGCTCTACTGGCCCCCGGGGCAAGGGCTGGGGCGGATCGTCCTCGATCAATGGCATTGGTTTATATTCGCGGCGCATTGCAGGCGATTATGACCAATGGGTTCCCAGATGGCCTGACAGGCATGGAGCTATCAGCCGACGTCTTGCCCTATTTCAAACGCTGGAAAGCCCACGAATCCGGCGACAGCCACGTTCCATGGCGGGAGGCCGGACCGCTGCGCGTCTTCGGGGAAAGCCGATGTCCAGGCCCGATTCTTACCGGGGCCTTCGTGCAGGCGGCGAACAGGCGGGGATTCAAGCTCCACCGATGAATTTCAACGGCGCCCAGCAGGAAGGCTTCGGCCGTTACCAGGCGCACGATCCACAAGGGCGCAGCGCTCTGGAGTGCCTCATAGGTACCTGGCCCGATCGAGAGGCGTCAGGCCCAATCTGACGTTCATCTCGACCGGCTGGTGACGCGCGTGGCTGATCGAGAACGGGCGCGCGACGGGCGTTGAAGTTGTCGAAGCAAGGGCGCGCTGGCCCAGGTGGATCCAGGGCCGACAAGGAAGTCATTGTCTTGCGCCGGGGCCGTCCAGTCGCCGGCAAATCCTGATTGCTGTCGGGCACTCGGCAATCCGGAACACTGCTCTCGGACGGTTCGCATCAAGGCGAAGGTGAAGGTCGCCCGGGTATTCGGCCAGAACCTCCAGGACACCTGGACGTGACGGTGATTCCACGAGATGGGGGGGGAAAAAAAAAAAAAAACCCCCCCCCCCCCCCCCCCCAAGGGGGGGGGGGGGGGCCCCCCCCCCCCCCGTTTTGAGGTCGGGGGCTATTCGCAGCAGAAGGGTCTTCAGAAACTCGGCGTGGGTCTGCAGTATCTCTATCAACCAGACCGGTGCCGGGGCGGACAATTTCCTGCAGGCGGGCGCGTTCATCAATTCACGCGAAGGGCCTGTCGATTGCCGGACATCCAGTTGCACGCCTGGTCAATGCGATCATGATGGACCATGGCAATCACGATCCACAGAAAGACGGCGTTTAACCCTCCATTGCCTGCCAGCTGGTCCGAAAGCCGGGCACGATTTTGCCTCGCGTCGGCCGATCCGTTCGCGCATCCGGCCATCGACCCCCAACTACCTCGCGGCCGGAGGGAAGACCGCCGGGCGACTGCGCGAGGCCGCAAAATGGTGCGGGGATTGTGTGTGCCAGTCGGCGCTGAATGCGTTGCGCGGTTCCGAGATCATGCCGGGGAGCGAGTGTCGGTGGACCGACAAGGATATCGACGCCTTCATCCCGCCGGACGGGCGAGACGACTTTATCCACCTGTCGGCACTGGTTCGCGAAATGGGGACTAGCGATTTGCGAGCCCGGGTCGATGGCCACGTTGCGTCCTGCGCGGCGTGGACGCGCTTGCGTGTCGTCGATGCGTGGTGATGCCGGGACACTGGTCGGCGGAAACACGAACGCGCCGACCGATCATGGTGGCTGAGAAAGCACGCCGAACATTTTATGGCTGGGAAGAACCGGCCCATGGCCGGTGAGGAAAAGCCCTCACGCAGGCCTAGCGTCAGGGCGTTCGTGGTTGACGAGGCGCAATTGCGGCGCCTTCGATCCGGGTATCGGGCGTCACCAGAGCATCGAGATGCGGTGACGCCAAGATCGGACGCCCTTTTCAGCATGGTATCGCCACCGCAGCGTCTGGTTACAGGCCGAGGAGGCGGAGGCGTTGGCGGTCCGCCGCCGGGCGCACCAGCGGATCAGCGTGATCTCGACTTCAACGCGCTGGGCAGCCAGGGTTTCGCGCGGCGCGGGAACGATGGCCGGGGCGGCCGTCAAGCGAATCGCTTCCATGAAATGCGTCATCATGAACCGGTCGGGACCGCTTCAGCAGTTCCGAGGGAAATCGTGATTGTCAGGTCGCGAAACGAGCAGACAGGCCTGTCCAGCGGTGCGGAAGCGCCAAGCCATTTGATCTTGCTTGGCTGCACCGACAAATAATTGCGTGATCAGCGTCCGGGTGTCCAGCCACACGCGGGTCAGGGTCGACGCATTCGTGTCCTGCCCGGCTCATCCGGCGCCATGCGTTCGATCAGAATCGGGGTGTTTGGAGTGTATCGACCGGTCTTGCATGACAGGCTGTCTCCATAATGATTTGGTCGCATCCGAACCGTCCAGCACAGGCATTCGCAATATCCATTCCAGATGCAAAGGGTCATGTGTCTGGGGAAAAAAGCAGGCGTCGCGGCGCGCGGAAAATTCGCCTTCAAAGAGATTGCGCCACGCGGCAATGGGTGCCAGCAGCGGCATGAATGTGCCAGATTCGTTACCAAGTCGAAACCACGTCAAGTGACCCATACAGGATGGATTGCCGGGAGACCGGCATGGCGGCGCTCTGCCCGCGGACCCGGCGTCAGGGGCGGATTTTGCGTGGAGGTCTTGCGTAGAATTACGTCTCCGCTTAGTCTGCGACGTACCCGCTTGCCTATCCGCTGCCGCGAATCTCGTGGCTTCCTCTCAAACTTTGAATACAAAATCCTTAGCGGAGAGGAAATACTGCAGTGTCCAAGGACACCTTTACGCGGCCCCTGCGCGTCCGAATCTGAAAAACCGCACTTTGCCTTGGCGTCGGGCTTTGCGGCCATTGCGAGCGCCGCTCTTGCCCGCCATTTGCGCAGGAAGCAGACGGACGAAATCACCGCGTACCGCTGCAGACCGTGACGATCACGGCCGACGAAGCGGAGAGCAAACGCTCCAGGACGTTCCGGTGCCGTTTCGAGTGGTTGATGAAAGCGTCATCGCGAAAGCCCGAAATTCTCGATCTCAATGATCTCCAGTTCGGCTCGTACCATCGCTTTAGCGTCGCCAGCTCCAGTCGTCGGTTTCCAATACGAACTTCGTAATCCCGTGGCTTTGGCAACGGCGCGAACAATGCGGGCATCGAGGCCCTCGGTCCGGTGTGTTCATCGGATGCGTGTTACCGTTCGCCGTTCGGGCGTCGCAGATTTCGGACCTTGCGGAATTATCGAGCGCGTCGACGTGCTTGCGCGGTCCTCAGTCGGACCGACTGTTTGGAAAGAATGCCTCGCCGGTGTCATTCTCGGTAATCACACAAGAAGCCGTCCTTCGAAACTCGGACGGGGAAATGTTGAAGGCCACTGTCAGTAATTTACAACGAGCTACCGCCGCCAAGCCTATTGGTTCACCGACCGATCAGGCGGGGAACACCGCTCGCGTTTTTCAGCTGGGCCGGCCGTTATAAAACGCGCGCGGGGCTATTATCGAAGACATCGGAACTGCCAGGGGACACCAATGAGCGCAACCGCCTCGAGCCTGCGCGGCGAGCTAGTTGTGTTTTCGAAACCGAACTGAAAAACATGTCGTTCCGCCTGATTCGGCGACTATGAACACGATCGATGAGCTGTGTTGCTGCGCCGCTGCGAATGTGGTTGAACGGCCCGACGGGGGCTATTGTTCAACGCGCTCGGCGGGGGGCCAGGGTCGTGGGCCGAAGATCCAACGTCTGTTTACAAGTGGGCGTACCAATTTTGGGCTTCAACCAAAACAATATCGATAAATGGCGGGCCTGTCCCTCCAGGGCGATTTCGAACCTTGGCAACCAGGACGCTCACGTCGATACAGCCTATCGCGAGTCCGATCTTGAAGGCAGGAATGCCGATTTTCGGGACTTTTCACGAGGCGCGGACCTGCCTTTCAAAGCCGGGAACCATATATGCGACGACATCGGAGGACGTTCACGCAGGGGAAGTCGGCTCACGTCGGGACCGGCGAGGGGGCCCGATCTGACTGGATGGGTCGGGCGGCTTCTATTTCGATGAAACCGTCGCGATCCAAGAATGAAAATCTTATTATGGCGCGGACTTCCCGCGCGCTATGCAGACTTCCGTCCGCGTGCGCTGGATCTTGGTCGAAAGGCGCGCTTAGCCTGCCTGTCGGGCTTGTTCATTCGGGGCAGGGGCGGGACAAAGGCCTCACCGAAGAGTTTCAGGTCTTCAGGACCAACTCGGCCTGGTCGCATCTTCGGCACGGTTCGACTTGGCATGCCACGGGGACCGGGCCTGACGGCGGACGGTCGGCCTCAACTATACCGAGGACGAGGAAGGATGCCTACGGCAACATTCGTGAGCACGATGTGTTCTCCGTGGGGCTCGAATCTTGTTTGCTTATCGGGTTTCGGCGCAAGACGGCTTGGCGAGCTACAGTTTGTCGAAATTGCGACCCGATTCCGGCGCAGGTTCGCGGGGCCTTTGCGGGGTGCCAAACCCACTGCCTTTTTGCCGCGATCCAGGCAGGGCGTTACAGGATCCCGCAACGGAAACCACTTGGGGCTCGGTCTCAGCCCCTTTCAGTTCCGCATCTCTTCTT
>Ga0163217_1041157_pt1 | contig 16763 bp, 13 predicted proteins | sample SynspAceP_FD_185933 | JGI IMG/M metagenome (GOLD analysis project Ga0163217, IMG submission 185933) | Saline lake microbial communities from Ace Lake in Antarctica - Synechococcus sp. Ace-P (PacBio error correction) | ecosystem: Environmental > Aquatic > Non-marine Saline and Alkaline > Saline ... | reverse complement strand
TCAGAGTAACAACGAAACGTTGTGGCTCTTATGTATTATGGGTGCTTGAGCTCACGCCCAAGTTTACTGCTTTTTTTTCGGCGAGGCAAGCCTTCGGGGTATTTACCCCTCTAGAATAAAAGAGGCAGTCCTTACGGAATGCCTCCTTTTTAAAATAGCTGCAAACTAACTCAAATTAATTACTGTTAATACGGTTTTCCTGTACCTTGCTAATAACCACATTTTGGACATGCACTATTATTACTGGTATCTTTCTCCTTTAAATGGAGTGGTTTCTAATTCTGAATGGCCGCATCGCAATTTTCAGAATTTGGTATCAGTTTCATTTATATGATAGTTAAAACCTCAATTGGCAATGCATTTCGCGTTTATAAAGCCTGTCCAGTTTGCAAAATTTAGGGAGGCCGGTTCTTCTATAATCAACCAAAGCTTCAGTAGTGGCAGGGAACCAACTAGCTATCCATTGTTCTATTGATATCTTTCCAATCCACCATAGGCAGCTTCCCGCTATGTAACTGTCATTTACTGGCTCACCAAACCCCAAGTTTCCAAAGACTGCTAATACCTTGTTATAGTGAGGCCCTCGCCACCGCTCACCCATCCTTTGAGTTGCTGCTTCCGCCATAATAAAATGAACCTCGGCCGCAGGAAAGTAAACGAGCTTTAATAAAGGGCGCTAGCCGGCTTTATAATATCCATTTAACTGTGACACCATATGGGTTATAAGGACCCTTGATTTAATTCCCCTTAATATTAAGCTGGACCAATGTATTGCTGTTTTGGCAAGCCAATATTTATCCTTGGAGTAGTTGGACAGAACCTTAACAATTGCTTTCATTAGGCATCCACATATTCTTTCTATTGGGGAAAACATGTCGCTCCCCATTTCAACATATAATCCGGTGCCATTTGGAGCCCCTACATCCAAAAAACCAAGGGTGTATTTCCCAACTTTGTGGCCCATACCACCCAACGGGGATCATCTAACTCCTTTAATAATCAACTAAAGTTTTCTGCCCATTTTTATTCTGAAATACGACCCTGTGAATCTTGTGTCGAATTTGGTATTAGTTAAGCCAGGAATCGTTCCCCTGTATTACCTACATAGGCCATGGCGGATCGTCCGCTGCATTTCAAAATCAATGGATATTTGTCCGCATGGATGTAATTCTTTCTAATGCCTTCTTTCGGCCCAATCCCAGGTTCTTTTTGAAGATATACGCATATAATACCTCAAGCGCCAATGAATTGGCGTAATTTTCTCCATTTGGAAACATTCCTCCATAGAGCACGTCTTGATTTGTTGAATACTGAATATGCGCTCTGGTCTTGGATAAAAAGAGTATTAGCCTCACTTAAATCGGCCAAAAATACCAAATAAATATCTCTTTGATTTATCAAAGGCAGCGTCAAAAAACTCTGCCACCTTTCATCTCCCTTAGGGCCTCGGAATAGGGAGCATCTCCCATAAAAATTCGGTAATCATCCCAAACAAATAGGCTTTCATAACACAAAAACCAAACTCCCGTATGAAAATTCCAAAATTATCGGCTTCGGCTTTTTCTTATTAGGCGTCTCTTATTATGGTCAGCAGACTGTAGTATCCCTTCCAACTGTCGGGAATCATTGCTCCAGTCATAGGCATTATGTCCACCGGACCACCCATCTTCTGGGTATTTGCTGCATAACTCGGGCAATATCCCAAAGAAAAACCCAATCCCAAAGTAGTTTTTGGAGCTCCACTGATTACCGTGGGCACCACAGGTTGGGATCTACATTTTCTGAGGCCCAATTGATTTGGGTTTGCATTAAGTCCTTTCCAACCCCGTGGCAAAGAAACCAAAAACGGTGAGTCCCAAAACCAATTTATGCCAATTTACTTTTTATTTGATACATCATGATCTTAGTTTTTTTATTAAAAATGTTTATACCATTTTAAAACCTTACTGGAAAAACAACCCATGGATCTACATTGTAGCGCCTCTATTACCCTGCTGGAATTGTGTACCCCGCTTATCTTGTCCAGATTCTGCCTTGATACGCCCTTTCCGGAATCTACTCCAAAAAGCGGAATCCTTTGGTCCATACATAATGTTCCTACTATACACAGATAAGTTTACATTATCCAAAAACCTGCCCTTCCACAAACTTTACGTGGCAAGTCGTATTCCTAGTGATAATCTCCCTTTAATTTTTATTATAGCGGGGCATCAAACATATGGGACGTTCCAAAATCCCATCATTAGCCACGGAAAACGGAATAAAATTTGTTTGCCATCCAGACTAAAATTTTTCTTTTCCAAGATAAAATTACCATTTTCATCATGAAAAACCCACTACACCAGCATTGAAAACACCGTTTCATAAACACGCTATCCTCCCAATGCTTCTGGAAATCCACATTCACCTGGAGGGCACCGATAGAGATAAAATTTTCACCGAAAATTAAAGATCTGCATTGTCCAGCACCCATTGTTCAATTTTGGACCAGTGTTGGCCAATTTCCTGGATTAAATCAAATTATCCAGCAATTGTTGACTATACCCATCTTCCGTCATATATCTGGAAGGTTGGACATATATTGCCACCAGAACGGCCAGTTCGAAGGTCATGTTCAAGGAAAAATTCTGTAGGAGAAAACTAGACTGTAAACCCCAACCAAAAATTCTGGATATAGTTACCCACTTTTACCCTTTCATCCTCTGCCAACCATTCTGCATCCTCAACCTTCACCCCAATAAAGGGGATATTCCAAAATAAGGTGAACTGGTATCGGTTAACCCTTTGATCTTTAGGAGAATATAGGTCCTACCAAGCCATCTTCCCCATGCCGCATTGGCTTTACGTAGCCTCTAGAAACACTTTGTTCTCGCTCCAAAACCTCAAATGTAATCCACACCGTCATGGGCAAGGGCCTTTATTCTGAGATTCATTGGTTGATTGTAATTTAGATTTAAATCCCAGTTCCAATTTTTTCAGTTCTAATCGGTTGTAAATCCTAAGGAAAAGTTCATAACCTTTACTTTCCAAGACTCCGGCATCATTTATACTTACCTGCTATAACCAGATGATCCTGGGATAGGTACGCTGGTACAATTTGATTTTTATTTTCCACGGTTGTAATAAGTTCCCTCAAAACGGAACCTATGTTAAACATGTTAGTCCACCCCAATTCTTTTGAGTAGCCTCTTCAGGCTCCAAGGTTGGGAGTACTTAAACCTCCAATGCACTTGTAAAGGATAGCATTATGCCATTGCCCTGCGTTATTATAGTAAGCCCTAACTGATATGACTGTTGTCGTTACCAACTCTGGCCCCAACCACCCCTAAAGCTTAAATAGGTCGACCTAGGCTATATTCCACAATTCACTTAACAAAAAGCTCAAGGAAGCGGTTGGATAAAAAATACGATCGATTATCTATGGCAAGGTTACTGGACCAATCGTTCCTGCAGTAACATCCAAATACAGATTTATCCTTAAATCCCAAAATTTAGCAAGACCATAGACACTATTTAATAGCTCTTTTCACTGTAGGTAACTGGAAATTACACTAAAGACGTTGGAGCAATATTAGCCACCGTAAAAAGAATCTTGGCACACTAGACCCCACCCTGGATGCGGCGGAAATGCCTTATTACCGGAACCTTTTTTGGTACATTAATAACCACCTCCTGAAATGGACATATCCAAAATCACCAATTCCTTTTTAAAGGTCGCCAATTTAAAATCCACGTGTCTCTACCCCGTTCTGTTTTGATATACATATGTACCATATTAGGCTCCCCATTATAACCTGGAGAATTTGGTTCCTGGGTCTGGATTGGAAAACTTTTAGATTAAACTTGTTCTAATGTTGAATGAGGAGAAATTTTCCAATCCAAAGGCCATATTGCCGAAAACGGTCGATATCTGGAATAACTGTTATTTATTTCATTGGCCAAAAAAGTGATGGGGTTATTATAAATCCTCCGAAATACTTTAACACATCGGTACTGGTAAATTTCGTAAATCCTTAATTTTCAAGATATCAATATTCGCAGGCATGGGCATAGACCCATTTGTAAAGATTGGCACCCCTATTGGAAGCCGGTCTGTTGTCTGCCAAAATATTGCACCACATTTACTTGGTTTACTTTATCTTCATTTGTCATTTTAAGTTGGAGGAGCCGACAGAAAAACTGTTTTCTTTTACATCAGAGTGGGAACCAAACCTGTATTTTTCCATATTGGTTTACTCCTAACCTATAATTTAATGCTTTTGCTACATTGGTTCACGTTAAACTATTGGTAGTAGTAATACCGGTCTGCACAAAATTCTTTGATGTTATTAGATTACGATTTTTAGTTCAGTAGGGAAGGCGTTGGCCATTGCATCCAAGGCGCTTCATTGCACCGCAAAATACCCTCGATCCATTCAGGTCCTGAATTCCTCCAGAAAGAGCCAACTGGCGGCATTTAATATTACTACCACCTTGGGATTCAGGAGAAAATGAAAAATAACCGGAGGCAAAACGTGTTTGTTGCTCAAGGAATTATAAGGAACATCAAAATAAACCGTATTGACGTGAAGGAGACTTTCATCTTTTCTTTTCTCGTTTGCCTTTTTTGTAGTAATCAATACTAACCCCCGTTACCCAGCTCGCGAGCATTTAACAAAGGCAGCTGCACTGCGTCCTTAGGATACTTACATTTTCATGCTTCTCGGGATCTAATCCGAAATTAGCATTTCCATAATTCCACGCGGTTATCCCTACCAAAACCGCCAACGTTGTTTTACCGAGTTGGCTATGGGCACCCCATCTACAACAAAACCAAAGGTTGGTTTGTTTCAGAACTCAATGAGATTGCTCCCCTAATAACCATACTAACCGAAGAACCAGTTTCCTCCTGTAGAGTTTAGAGTAACACCCGCTACCTTAGCCGGACAACGAATTTAAGACGTTCTCTGGGCCAACCCTAGTAAGTTTCTTCACCTCCTACATTTTCTACAGAATACCCCAAAAGATTTGTCGGCCCCGCTAATCCCAAGGCAAGTAACACAACTTCATCCAAGGCCTCTGCACTTGGATCCAGTGACAATATTAATGGAGTTCTTCCATTACCGCCGCCTCCTTGGGGCTTTCAAAACCTATATAAGTAAAACCAATTAAACCATTTCCATTGCGTGGACATTAATACTATAGTTTCCATCAAAATCAGAAGATACAACCCTGAGTGGGTTCCTTTAAACGATACTGACCCTGGTAAAGGCATACCATCTTCGGAGATGTTAAATTACCCGATACCGTATGTGACGATTTGAGCCATTACAAGAGGTGTTACCAAAACTAGCCATCAAGCAAGAACAATTGCCCCAACCTCTGCTATTTATTTTTTAAATATGGTGTTCATAGAATTATTTTAGTTAGTTTATTTTTTTTTGATTGGAATTTCACATAACTGCTTATTTTCACGACCTCAAAAGTAAGTACAAGAGCCATGGGTATTAAGCGGGGCATAATCAGGAGAGGCAGATATAAAACATGATTGCCTTCATTGTATTATTCCTTAACTTCCTTAATAAATTCACCCTTCTCTCATAATCTATCATTCCAAAAAAACATGTCATTTCCTGAAAAAATTCCATGTTACTAACCCCACTATAGCGTCATAGGCCCGCCGGGGGCCATATACAGATGACACCCGTTAATCCGCCACTTTCCTCATAGGTGAAAAGTTGGAATTTGGGCTTCGGGGGTAAAGAATCCGTACATAAAACCAAAATTTGTTCGAACTAGGATTTTTAATTCCCGCACCACGCTGTGGTCAAAATTGCATAGACCAGACCAAACTAAATGCAGCCCCATCCTTATTATCCATGGAATTAACTCCCTCCAAATGGAAAAAGTATTATTCATCCTGGTAAACTTCACCCAATCCTAAAAACCTGCCTCCCAATATGCCCCGCTGGAAGTGGTGTGGGAGCTGCAGCATAAGGCGTTAGAACCTGCATCTGGCATTGGCCAAAATAATCCCATCTGAATGTCCACTAGATTATTTCTCCATGTTTTACCATTGGTAGCGTTGCCCTCCAGTATAGTTAATATATAAGGTGTTAAATTTCTTACCGCCAGACTAATTTCCTTTGCTTACAAGAACTTCCATCTGCAGCAGTAGCTGTCAACTTCGCGGTAATATCCTCCTCTGTGAAAGACATTGTACGGGTCTTTTCTGTACTTGTAACCCCATCACCAAATCCACAAACCCAAGAGGGTCGCTGTTATTGGTCAACCCTGGAAGGCTACTTTCTTTCCTACCGTACTTCTGAAAAAAATAAATCAGCGGAAAGGTGAATAATTTCCCGAACTACCCACTATCATCTGAACTTACAAGAAGACAGGGACAGCATCCATTGAAACAAAACTCCAACAGCAGTATTAGATTTTTTTAGTCAATTAATAATAGTTTTAAGTAGTTTTTTTTATGTAATCAAGGGTTAAATATTACTAATTACCTGAATCTTGTTCCCAAACTTGATACCCCCAGTTAACAATACGTTAATTAGAACCATTTTAATTACACTTTTTTATCAAAAATATATTTAAATTTTTCAATTACAATTCAGATATTATTAATTAAATAATGCATTAAATATTAACCCTTGATTTAATAAATTTAAATATAATTTAGTTTTGAAAATAAGTCAATATTCTTATTATCTTTATGCATGGCATAAAGAGCATTTTTAACATTTAAATGTGAAGATTTATTGAAAAAAAATCTTACGTCTTATGTTAAGGCGAAATTGATATTTTACTTTTCCATTTTTCTTCTAGTTCCCAAAATGTCCATTTCACAAACAACTAAAGGTGGGGTGCAGCCAAACGTATAATTTACTCCCAACCATTAATTTCGGTTTCTGGCGGTGTAGGAACTCCAAAACCTGCTATCGAAAAAAAAGGAGAACCTATGACGTTAGGGCCATGGTGATAAGGAAAAAGGGGGAAGAAAAAATAGCGATTGTTTAATATCGACACAATTTGGATGGCCAAGCAGCGCTTGGAAATAAAATCACGAAAAATTGATCTAAGGGACATTTACCTTTCAAATAATATATTAAGGAGCAACAACATACCCATAGCCTCCAGATGCCTATTTGCTTTTCCGGACGAAAAAGGCAATTTTGCAGCAGATTTAGAATACCTTTGATTGGTGCGTAACCAAATTGCAGAGGCGGTGAATGAAGCTTCAAAAAATTTAGAAACCCGCCAAGCTAAAAATAGCAGTTTGGGGAAGCCAAGGGCAAAATAGCCTACAATTATTACGCTCCAGAAATTAATACGATCCAAGATGTGGGGGTAATACAAAGCCTTGGGGTACCAGTAGGAAAAAAATAAAGACCAGCCATTGTTTTACTCTGAGTAAACTATGCCATACATTCCGGAAGCTAATAGGCAGCGATCGTTGGAATTTTGAGCCCTGATCTTATTGGACCACTATTACATAGATTGAGGCCAAGACCGCGGGATGGCAGTTTTTAGGAATAGTGCCCAGGGAGAATGGTCACTGCAGACAATAAGGCTGGGACAACAATGCTTGAGGCTATTGATTGGGAAGAATGCAAACCGCATCGGAAATTTGTTGCAGATGAGGCCTTAAGAATTCTTATCAGCTCCAATATCCAGGAGAATCCTGAACTTTACTGCACCTCCCAAACAGGCCGAATCCCTATAAGATTTCGAAATGATGCGATTACATTTTTAATAATTCGCCTTTAAAAAATGGGGGAATTCTGAGAGTTAGTATTAAGGTAACCACCCTTAAACCTTATAAATATTGGATCGCCCCAAATTACTGACTTTCCCGGGGAAGCCGCTTACCCAATATAGGATATATTTAAAACGAAATATGCCTACAGAACATCCTTTCCTTTTTGGATTCGACCAAACGATGCCTTTGTATATATTGACCAAGGAAGATTTCAACAGTTTTTAAAAGATATGAATATGTAAAGTCGCACCAGGCCTAGGGGAAAAAACAGGGAGAAATCCTCATTCAATGAACTTTTGACCCTTAATTAAAAACAATCCAAACCCAAGAAGTAAAATAATTGCTAATCCTAACAAAATGAACTTTATGAAAAAATGCTTTCTCTTTTTGTATCGATGTCCTTATTATGTATATCCTCCTGTAAGGGACAGTCAAAAAATAGTGGAAAATGTTGTCCCAACTTGAAGCGATAGTAACTCCCGAAATAAGCACTGCAGAGTTACCCTAAAAAAAAGACGACCAAACCTTTAAGTGGGAACTCAAAGAGAATTACCCCATAGGAGATGTAACCGCCTACGAACTAACTTACTGACTCCCAGAAATGGAGAGAGCATGTCTGGACACATGAACTCACGGTGTATTTGGGTACCCCCAAAGAGGTTTCATATGACGGAGCCCTATATTAATTTTACCGGAGGAAGCCGTAAAGAAGTTATTGCCCAATTGGTCTTCTAATGAAGAGGACAGTAAATCGATTAGTTTTGCGAAGGTGCCGAAAAGAATTAAGGCCATAGTGCTAACGTATGACAGGTTCCCAATCAACCGCTATTATGGACGGTTAACGGGAAGACGAGCTTATTTCTTTGACCCTTCACAAATTATAAAAATGATAAAAGACCCAACATGCGCCTTTTACTTTTGCCCCATTGGTAAAAAGTGCGGTTAGGGCTATGGATGCAGTTCAAGCAATTCAGCAATAAAACCCTACAAAAGGATATTACACGCTTTTACCGTAAACAGGAGCTTCCAAGAGAGGGCTGACCACTTGGCTAACAGGTGCGGAAACGACAGAGGGTCGAGACCATTTAGCGCCAATGGTAATTAGATGTTTTAAATATGCCCGTAGTTGGATTACCAAATTACAGCTTGGACGAGTTATAGCATTACCAAATCAACTGACTAATTAAATTGGAAATTCCGCAAAACCGTAGGAACGAAAGATGGTAAAGGCGTTAACCCAAATGGTGGACCCCTATTCCTTATAGGGCCCATTTGACCATGCCAAAATTAACTTTATGCACCAATGATGAAATATTGGCCCGTTAGATTGCCCAATTAAGAATTACAATTAACGATATCCCTGGTGGAAAATTTACATTCACTATGTGCCAATGGCCGGTCATGCATCTGGGTGGTGGCGAACAGGCTGTGAGAGCCTCGAGTGCCTTTTGGGGGAAATCACAAAAAAGGACACTCAGGATCGTCCTTAGTTTACGATCTTAAAACGGATAAAACCCTCGGCGACCTTAACGGTTCAAAAACACTTCCGATTGAGCTTTCAAAATGCCTATATGATGGTCTTGCAGATTCATTGACAGAGACTTAGGGACGAAAAATGGACCTCAAAACAAATAGATTCAAAAGATCATGAACCATATTTTGTCAGCAGTGTAAAATTCCCAAAAAGTGCTTCAAGGCTTTTTATATAGATTTAGGAATACGCGATCCCAATGGTTGGAAAATACCACCAAGGAGCACTAAGAATGTATGTAGGCTGACCGACGATGAAATCCTTTAGTAAAAAAAAACAGGCATATTTGGGTTTTTAGGAATTATCACCATTCTTTTTGCTGGCTGGCCTTTACCTTCATTACGCAAGCATACCAGCGAAACCTTCCCTGTGAGTGAGTATTCGCGTTATGACAAGGCCATTACCACTTTAAGGATTCCATAAACGCTATTGAAGGATACTACAGACCATACCCTTTTTCAATGTTTCCTACTTACAGTGTTGCACGACAAAATTTGTGACCGGTTTATTAAGTCTGCCTAAAATCAGCACCTCTCCCCTACCGTTAATTATTTTAATGCACGGTTTGGGAAGACAACAAGGAGTGTGGATTTTATGTATCCTATGGTAACGAACTTTTCCTGAAAAACGGCTATGCTGTATTACGGATCGATTTTAGTCAGCACGGCGAACGGAAGAATGATGTTTGATGATTTTAAAACTGACCGGAATATAAACACTGGACAGCAGGGGACATCATTAGTCAGACCGTATTTGACTAAGACGGGCAGTCGAATTTTTTATGGAGGACCCGCAAGAATTGGATGACCCAAAGGGAATAGGATTATTACGCCATTAGCCTTGGTGGAATTACCGGCACTTTTTTGCGGGCCAGGGTTGAAAGCCGTGGTGAAGGTTCCAATTAGTGGCTTTGGCAGAGTGGACAATTGAAATTTGTTGCTACGAAAAAGAAAGCCCTCTCCAAAGAGGCAAAAAAATTTTGTTTAGCATCTAGAGCCTTTTAAACTTTGTAAAAACACATTGCTCCCCCGTCCGTTCCTAATGTTAAATGCAAAAAAATGATTGAAATAGTACTCCCTTAAATTGAGCACCTTACTTTTTAAAGGAGCTAAGCAACCTAAGGAAATTATTATGGTACGATGCCAAACACAGGGGATGCCCGTTGGACATAATTTTTCAGCGGGACGGGCTCAACTGGTTTAAAAAATATTATAAAATCTATACATTCAAAAAATATTAAAATGAAAAAGTCATATTCAATCACTTTGTACATTGGTCCTTTGTATGGCCCTGCTACTAATTAGTTTGGGTGAAAGAAAAAAAATACTGATGGAAAGCCACAAATTCCGAACTACAGAACAAAAGGCATCGCCGAGATTAAAACTGGGCTGAAAAATAGGATGGCCTGCCGGCAAAAAGGTAATAATGCTTCATGCCGATGACATCGGGATGTGTCCAGAGGCAAATAATGGGCCGCTGATGCATTATTGACAAAACGGGCATATCCAATCTGCTGCTAGTAATGATACCATGTCCCAATGCGCGAAAGAATTCATCACTTGGGCCAAGAACATCCCAATATGGATATAGGGCTACAACCTAACCCTTTACAAGGTGAATGGGGAAAAAAACATCGTTGGCGGCCAAATAAACTCCAGTAGGTACAAGTTCCCAGGACTATTGGACCCGGAAACAAACTATGCGGAGCCGTACCTGCAAGTAGTCCAAAACAATGCGACTGCAGAGGAAGTTGAAAAGCGAAATAAGGGCCCCAAATTAGAACCAATCATAGCATGGGAGCTATAGGACCAGATCATTATTGACACCCACATGGGTACTTTATTCGGCGACCCCATGTTATGTAAAAGCTAATTAAAGTGGCCCAGGAATTACGGTATTCCTGCAAATATTATTGATCTTTCCGTACCTTCCCGTACTGGCAGAGTTCAGGCCAAAAGGGTATCCAATGGATGATTCTGTCGTTTAAAATGTCCGAAGCATATACCCTGCCCAAATTGGACTATTTACAAAGTGCACCAAAGGCGGATACTATTGAGAAAAGCTGGAAAAGCTTTAAAGAATTGATAAATCCTTAACAAAACCAGTCTAACAGAAGTCATTTTTCCACCCTTCCGTAGAAAACCGATAACTTAGAAGTATTACGGGATCATGGCAACAAAGGCGTTTGGAAACAGAAATATTTGCCGACCAAGGAAACCTAATAAATTTCTTTTACGGACGAAGATATTATTTTTTTACGAATTGGGGCAAAGAGAATCATGAGTCGGTCAATTTCTATTGAAATAAAAAGAATATCCAGTTATTAATATCATCACCTAAACATAAAAGGATAGTATTGGGCCAATTTCTTTCCACCACCAATATACATTGCGTTCGTAGCAGAAAATTTTGCCCAATTCTACTAAAACACGATTACTACTGTCCAAAGGGCATAGCTAAAACCCTACCAATCACAAGATCAGTGGTCATATCAATAGGCCACTTCGCCTTCCCGGGATAGCCCCAGTAGGATTGGTGTTCGCATTCCATGGACCTCCTGAGCTATCAGGTATGGATTAGCAACGGGCCACTTGTGGGGCCACTGCTTAGTTCCGTGGGTGATAGGGCAACATCAAGGCTCAATTCGCTCGTTTACCTGTAACTTGAGCCCAAACTGAAGCGCATTTTAATGATTGCGTGTCGCCAGGATGAGGACATTGAAAACAAAATTCTTTCCTGAATGGGATTTTCACTGTAAGTATACCCTATACGCAAGGCAGTCTTTGAAATCCCTTATACTAAGACCCGTAGAGATTGACAGAGATACTTGGCCATCCGAATCCCTGGTACAGCACCTGTAGGGAAATCCTTGCGATATCGCCACTTTCTGCCTATTTGCCATGCCCCGGGACTTTCTAAAAGCCATTCCGTATTGTCATATCAATGTATCTATAATCCAGCGGCGTAATCAAAATCCCCTTAGAATATCCTAGTCCTAACCGAATAAAATTGCTGGGGGTAGCCATATTAAAATCTACGCCAGGAGCCTTCGGTTCCATTCTAGATACGCTATGTGCCTAAAACTGAAATCATTTAAAAAAACCTGTTTGGATACTTATAAGAAGCAACCTAACTGGTCATCCGCTTCGGAAATCGTAAAAAAAACACCTAAACGTGCCCCTATGCCAACGGCCTCGGCTTTATCACTTATTTGGGACCTAGGGAACTGACTTGGGTGCAGCAGTGGTTTGGGTCCAATTCCAAGTGGCATAATTAAAATTCGTTGTATCCCCAAGAAATCTTGTTCGGTTATTTTTGATAGTATAGGCAAAACTTAACCTGCAGTAGCCGCATAATCCGATTCTATGCGGCCAAACCCTTCCTGAGCTCTGTGCATTGTTATGGGGTTTATTCTGAACTTTCAGGAAAAGTAACGCCAAAACCGGAAACACCATAGCCGAGGAATCCAAAAAGGTATGTTTTTGCTCTCTTCCTTTGCCCCAGACATTTAAGCTAGGGCCGCAGTATTGAAACACCCCTGGTCATCTCCCGTGGATCCACTGAAGGGCCCGTTTGGGTAGGCCCACGGTTAGATGAAATGGAAAGGATCCGAAAAAAAACAAAACCTGCATTAACAGATAGTATTTGTCCGTCAAAAGATGAAAGTGAAGGCCGGATTCCAGAGTAAAAGCTCCGCTAATATCCAGGCCGGCTGGGCTGTGGCAGCCACACCCATAGAGGTATTTAACACTTCCCACCCCCTGCAGTACATGCCCTACTTGGGGCTTGCTGCATTTTGTGCCCCATATTAGTAAAATAAATATTAAAAAAAGTTCCTCTGGAAATAAAAAAAAAAAAAAAAAAAAAAAAAAAAAAAACTCCCAGGAAAAATTCGAAAAATGTTTACTTGTTAATTATCCATTTATTGACCGTTTGTTAAAAAAAATTTTATATCAATCATTCTTGCGGACCAGCTTAGCAGGCGCAAAACTACAAAATAACTATAGGCTAATAGGTTATTAATATATTTACAAGGAGATACTCATGGCATATAACGTATAGAAAGGGAAAACATCAATAAATAGGTAAAACCAAAATAAACACTAAAGCTCACCTCCACCTTATCCCGGATATTTTAACGCTTATCCGCATTAACCAACCTCAATAGCTTATGCTCACCCAAGGTCCATAACCCGAAGCAAGAACCTGTTTTTAGGATTAAAATTCAAATGCCAACGATGGGGGAACCATTGGCGCCTTAAGTCTAAATAGCTTGAGACATCATCAGCTGTGCCTTTATTCCGTTTTTTCTATTTTAGCAGTAAACACAAAGTGGTTCGAAATTTCAAATATTCTAACACTTTTTTTAAAAATTTTTCAGATTATATATACTTTTTGCGTAAAATTATAATGTAATCAAATAAAATATAATTAAGGAAAAATTACCTTTTAAAAAGTTTTTATTTGTGTGAACCCATTTACGCGGAACAATGATTAATGCATTTCTTTAAAACTATTTATCATGAATTCAACCTCTGGCAATTATCCTTTGCCATTTCTTTGATCATTATTATGTTTGGGATGGGTCATTCCTTGACCCTATCCGATTTCAAGAGAGTGGTTTACTTATCCCAAGGCCATGACGTAGGCTGCTTTGCCAGATGCTGTTACTACCACTAATTGCGGTATTTTCATCGCTATTCCCTAAAGCTTGTTCCCCACCACCTCCATGGCATATGTTTTGGCTGCCTGTCCGGGTGGACCTACATCCAAATGCTCACTACTGGCTAAAAGGCAAGATTTGGCCTTATCCGTTTCCCTTACGCATGTTTCCAGTATCTTATCCATTTTAAACCATCCCTTTTATTGTGCAATTTGCCTTGGAAGAGTTTTCATTAAAAATATGGCCATTTACTGTGATGCCTTAACTATGGTGAAACAAAACTAATGATTATAGTATCATTACCCGTTGAATTGGATGCTGATAAAGAATAAAATTCGAAACCTTCGCCGAACAAGATGGACAAAACCTGTTAAAATAGCTTCTGCAATTAATTTTTGTTTTGGTAAATTATTGGGGTGACCATAAGTGTTAAGGACGTTTCATGAGCTATCTTAGCGAAGCTGGTCTTTGCCGGCCATACTATTAAATGTGAGTTACTATGACCATTAGGATTTTAATGGCCGTATTATTCAACTAAATAGACCACAGGCCATTAGTATTTCGATTTGAAAACAGGAATCCAAAATGGAACCCCTGGCCATAACCCTGGCAACAATTGACCTTGAATAATGCAGAATACTCCATTGTTCTGGCCATATTATGGATTGTTTAATGTTTTTATAACGCTACCGCTAATTATTTTTATCAGAAAAACCCCTTGGCGTTAAGATTGAATTAAGCCTAAAAAAAAAGGACACCGCAATTAATCTTTGTGCCTAAAAAAAATTGAAAAAAAAAATTACTTCATTGTAGTCCCTTATTTTATTCATCTTTTTTGTCCATTTCCTTCTCTTACCAATATTTTAGGACCCTTAAATACCGGATATCATCACGGATTTCAAGGTTAGTTAAAACCATGGCAGCGCTATACCTTTTTGCCTTTTTCGTGCCATATGGTGTGTTTTCCATTCCCTCTGGAGTAGCGGAATACGAAAGCTTATGGCGAAAAACAAGGTTAAATATTAGCTGCAATTTTTGCGTCTCTTTTTTTGGCGCTATTTATTTTCCAATGTATCCCAATTTCCCTTGTAGCGCTGGTATCCCTATTTTTAATAGGCTCTGGAATAAGGCCGATGTTACAAGTGGCCATAAATCCATTGCTTCGGGTTGCAGGTGGTGAAGAATACATTTTGCGCTTTTATATATTCCTCGCCTAGTGAATGGACCATGCTAACAAGCCTATTCGGCCTAGGCTCCATTTATTAGCCCTTTTCTTTTTCTCCTATCTTGTACTTCAATTTTGGAAAATTACTCTGGTCCTTGACAATTCAATTTGTATCATCAATACGTTTCACAACATTGTTACCAGCAGAACTTGCCCTGGTTTTCCTTATACTGGATATTTGCCATTATCTCATTATTTATGCTCCTTTTTATTATATCCTATTAAAACTCCCGAAGTAGTAGAAATGAATGTAGAAGAGAAAGCTTGGTACATTGGGGCCACGAAACAAAGAATTGTGAAAAAACAAAAAAGTTAATCTTGTTTTTTTATGGCATTGTTCGCCTAACTTGGTTCGGTTACGAAAACAAGGGCGTGAGCCAATTGGATGTTCCCAATTTCTCTCGGAATTATCATGGCATTGGACCCCAAGGGTTGAAGAGGCAGCCAGCGGCTATTGCAATGTTTCTGGGGTATTAACTGTTGGCGTGTTACTTTTTGCGCGACTAGTTTATTATAAAAATTTCCATGAACGACTCAGTAAATTTGTCTGAAAAGATATTTGCAGCGGCGGCCATCTTGAGTTTTGACTTACCCTGCAGGACTTATACGGCTGCTTGCGACAAATTGCCGTTTGCATTCCCCTTGGTTGGCTTTGATATGCTTCTTTGTTCATGTCGGTCCATTAATATTTTCCCTTGCAGTTGAGACTCGGTTTGTAAAGATAATAAGAGCGCACTACAAGGAGAGCTACTTTGTTTCCGGAATTAGACTAGGCGGGCACAGTCAGTTGTCCATCTTACTAATAAATGTTTGGTTGCTATTTTGGTCAAGATCTCGGAATTGCGTCTACACACCAGGAGTATTGATTTTTCCAGCTATATTAGTACTCTTTATTAGCCCCTAGGTTTTGAATATTTTTAGCGATCGGATGAAATTGGGCAAACCTCTGGTAGAAACACAAAACCATAAGTCTTAAAGAATTTTTTTCGGCCACTGGAAAAACATTCGGAACCATTAAGTTAAAATAAATCATGGGCATTGAGGTAAATATACTTATTTTATCGAGTATTCTTCATTAATTGTTGGATGTTAAAGCCAAAAACAAGTATGATGTTTTCTGTACCCCAAAAAGGCTACTCTAGCAATACCACCCCTAAAAATAGCCTACGGCAACAATGAAGTTAGAGACACTTATCAAAATAAAAATAGAAACCGATTTTCCCATTCGCGAAGATATAATCGGAACAAGCAAAGATGTCCAACCCTACAAAGAGGCAATAGATGGCCCTTGAATCATGAATAGATCTCTACCACTCCAAGGATATTAAAAAGACCGCGCTCTTTTAATTATGCTTCATCCATAGGGGGGGCATGGAAAAAAAAGGTAACAAACGACGCATTATTTGGCGTCAAGTCCGTTATTTTTGATCAGTTATGCCAAAAAAGGATATTATATCGGCACCATTCAAATATAGTTTAACCGCGAGTAGCTAAATATCCTGCCAGCTCCATGATGTGAAGATGCGTGTGAAGGTTGGCTTAAAAAACAAACGCGGACCAGTACCATTATAAATCCATGAAAAAGTAGCCATGG
>Ga0163217_1065895_pt1 | contig 16768 bp, 19 predicted proteins | sample SynspAceP_FD_185933 | JGI IMG/M metagenome (GOLD analysis project Ga0163217, IMG submission 185933) | Saline lake microbial communities from Ace Lake in Antarctica - Synechococcus sp. Ace-P (PacBio error correction) | ecosystem: Environmental > Aquatic > Non-marine Saline and Alkaline > Saline ... | reverse complement strand
GTAAGGCCGCCGCATAGCCCCACTTCACGTTTTGTGATAGACCCGTCCAGTGGCCAGAACTTGCGCTGTCGGCACGCCCAGGAAGCAGCCCAAAACAAACATGGCGGTTTTCAGATTGCCGGATAAGAGCCCTTTCAATGGAGCGTCAGCACATAGTGCGTTCCGGAACGGGCATCGAGCCTCGCTGCGTTCCGGGCAGAGCCCTTTCCGGCGAGGGGTAATTTCACTCGACTTTGCCAAACAAACCCATCGTTGCACCCCTGTCGTGCTTCTTATATACCTACAGTTTTCTTGCCAGAGCAGGCCCGTCCACCAATCGGCACCAGACTGCACTCTACCCGGTCGTCCGCCCACCAGCGCGATTGACCTTTCGGATGGCCCGAGTTTTCTTCATTCCTCACAGGCTCGGAACGCGACCGTCCAGAGCGGCATTGTCAGATTGGCGATCAGGGCCGCCGGGGCGCAGCAGGGTACAGGCATGTTCATAGTACTGGGCGTAGTTTTCCTGTCCGCATCGATAAAGGCGAAGTCGTAAACTCGCGCTCGCCCGCAGTGCGATCATCGCCGCCAGTGTCTCGGCCGGCAGGCCCCAGCCGCAGGTCGATCTTGTAGTCCACCCCGCCTGGCTCCAGTAGCGTCGGCACATCGGTGTAGTCCGTTACTGGTATTCACAGGCGATTAATCGCCCCTCCGGCGCGCAGCGCCAGCGCGGTGGCTAGGGGCTGTAGCCGGTAAACACGCCAATCGTCGATGTGTGGCTGGCACCCGAGCATATTAATCAGCAGCTTGCATAAACTGGGCCTGCTTCGGGGCGATTACTGATCCGGGCCATGGCAGATGGCCATGGTTTCCTGCACGCAGCTCATTGAAGCAGTGAGTTGCTTCCTGCCGTAGTTTCCAGCAGATACGGTGCTCCCGCATCCGTAGACCATAGCTTTGTTCTACATCTCTCTCGACTCCCAATCACAACCAATTCTTGTAAAAACAATCAAAAATCATTGCCGAAAGCCGGCCCGAAGACGAGATCCCACACTACAAAAAAAACTTTCTAATATTGTGGGCTATTCTGACAAAACCGGTAAAATGGCGGACCCTCTTTCCACCTCCGGGGGACTTATGCTAATGAAGAAATTGGACCTTATGGCCGACAATGAGAAGCCGGTCAATACAAGCTGTTACGTATACACCTCCTCGATGAAAAACCAAGATCATTTCATCGTCCGTGACGGATGTACATACGCCGGTACACATCTGCATCATCGATCTCTGGGGAGCCTCCCATCTCGATGACATCCCCAGAATGGAAAAAGCCTTTCTAGAAGCCGTTAAAAGTTCTGTGGCGCTAGCTGCGTGCATATTCATATGCACCACTTTACGCCCAACGGCGGCGTCTTCCGGATGTTAGCGGTTCTGGCAGAGTCACACATCAGGTGCACACCTGCCCGAACGACGACTACGCTGCCTTTGGCGTATTCATGTGTGGGCGATGCCCGTCCGAACTGGCGACCCTGTACTGCACGGCGCCTTTCCATCCGAAGCGCATTGAAGTCAGCGAAAAACCTGCGCGGACGAGAGATGGAGGATGTCTGAACCAGCACCTGCAGTTTCAGGAGAAACTGCTCGAAATGCTGGGCCCAAAACTTTGGCATCAGAAGTTCTTCTTCGAGAACAAAACAGTCACCTAGGCATCTCATTATTTTTGAGCGGTAAGCTTTGGCGCGTAATGGCTCTGGATGGCATCATCCAGACACCGAGCGCGACGAGTTCATCTACCACGAGATGCTGGCACACGTTCCGCTGTTCGCCACGGCGAAAGCCAGGATGTGCTGATTATGGCGGCGGCGACGGCGGCCTCTTGCGTGAAGTGCTCAAAGCACGAGGCGTGGACCACGATTACCCAGTCGAAATTGATCAGGCGGTTATTCGAGATGTTTGTATAGAGGTACCTGCCGAACCACTCGGCGCCGTGCTACAACAATCCCCGCGCCCAATATCGTGATCCGACGACCGGGCATCAACTTCGTGAAGCACTGCCGACCGCAGGTTCGACGTGATTCCTGTCGGACAGCACGATTCCGATCGGTCCGGCGAAGTTCTGTTACCAGCCCTTTTACGAAGGACCGTAAAAACGCTGCCTTTCAAGCCGGCGGTTATTTTTTGCAGGCCAGAACGGGGTGTGTTTTATTTGCAAGGCAGGACCGAGTTGGAGCTACACGAAAAAGCGCCGGTCGCCCGTATCTGGCTGACACGCACTTTTTACCGCTGCGGGTCGCCAACCTTATGTGGGCAGGCAGTCATGACCTTTTGCCGTTGGGCAGTGATAATCCCGGAGAGCGCGCCAATGTGCCACTGGAAACGCTGGCAGCCCGGTTAGCGAGAGCGGAATTCAGAACGCGGTTTTACAACCCGGTGATATCATGCGGCAGTTTTGCGCTGCCGCAGTATGTGGTTGAGCTTTAGGCTAAAACCCGCTCACCCCGGCCCTCTCCCAAAGTAGAGGGGGCGCACTATAATATCCCCTCCTCCCTTTGGAGAGGGTTAGGGTGAGGGGATATTTCAAATCAGCGACCAATTATCCCATTGCGCTCCCCACCCGTCCCCTTTCTCTAGCTTTCAGCAAATGCGCCAGCAGAGGAGGTACTGTGCCGCACGGGTGCAGTGACGGGTCGACATCGTCGTACACCGACCAGCACCAGTTCGTCCAGCATCACCTGCTCAAAAGCCGCCGTTTGTCTGCCCACTTTAGCTTCGCGCTTCAGGCGGGTGCTTGACCAGATAATCCAGCTCTTTTGGCGGCCTCAGCATATCAAACACCGTGGCCGGTGCGATAAAAATTTCAGCGGCTAGTCAGCATGCGTTCGCAGCGAATCGATATAGCTTTTTCATTTATCGCGGCCGGCAGGTAGATCACCACGGGTAGAACCCTGCATCACATGATCGCCGGTTAAACAGCAGACCGCTGCGCTTCGTGCAGGTAGGCAGGAAGTGATTGCCCGACGTTGACCCGGCGAATAGGATCGCCCGCAGCGCATCGCCATTCCACATCGATAATCTCAAATTTTTTTTCCGGTGTGTCGGCTCGACGATCAGGGGAAAAACTCTTCATCCCTGAAAACATTCCCTGAGCGATGACCGCGCCGATGACTGGTTTCGCGCCGGTTTTCTTCCTGCAACAGGGCGGCGCAGGTGAATGATCCGGGTGGGTGTGAGGTGGGGACAAATCTGTACCAGCTTGGCCGCCGCCAGCCTCGGGCGACCGCGCCCCAGAAATCGCCGCGGCGTTGCTCAGGCTCGGCGGGGCCCGGGTCGAGTACGGTTGACGTTTTTTTGTGACCAGCAGATAGCTGTTGGTTGCCCCGCCCGGTCATCACGCCGGGATTGGGCGCGACACCCGGCCACGCCGGGGGCCAGTTCAACGCCTTGCCGTGGGTTAAAAGTCGTCATCAAAAACGAGCGTTTGTGATGACACAGTTAGGGTCGACGTCGGCTTCGTAGTCCACACCGTCCACTTCAAAGCGAACAGACGCATGAACTCGTGCTTGTAAGCCGGCAAAGTCAAGTCACCCCCGCAGGTTGTCACTGGTGACCTTGGCCCTTCGGGCGGCCCACAGCTCCTGAATTCCTGGGCGCAGCTCCAGGTGATCCTGACGCAGACGACCCTCTTTATTCGAGTCGCGGTGAATCGTTGATAGAGGTTGTCGCGGAACAGGCCGTCAATCTGGCTCGCATACGCCTTCGTGGCTGCCGTCGGGCCTTCATCTGCTTGAAACAGCAGGGCCAGATAGAGGGGGCATAATCGGGAATGGCTGAAACTGGCCTGGGTGACCACGGCTTTCAATACCGATACCCGCGCATCGCCGCCTTTGGCCGCAGCTTCTTGCGAATATTCCAGCACCCGCTTGTCGGATCCTGCTTGGCCTGCAATGGTGCACGCTGCCAGGTAAAATATCCCCAGGTAACTCTTCTCGCCCAGAATAGGTGTAAGCGGTGGCTTTTGGGGCGGCCTCGGCCAGGCCACACCCCGGCCTCATCCAGCGCGCGTCGATCCACATTTGCCAGTCTTCACCACCCATCACCGCCACGGTGTTTGTCGATCTCTCTTCCTAGGTTTGGCCTCTTCCAGCGATAAAACAGCTCTTCAACCAGTTCCTTGTCGGTATTCACGCCGCGCTGCGCGTCACGGGGCTTTGCCTCATGGGCTTCAGGCGCTAGACCAATGCACTTCGCCGGTTTTGGGGGCTCTCGGCGCAGGTGCCGCGCAGGCTGTAGAGCCACCAGATCCACCTGACCCAGATCAGCTTTAATCTGCTCGATGGTTTTTTCTTTCAGAACATCGGAGAACGGCATCGCCGTTAATTGCTTTTCGGCGTAACAGGCCCTCAGCCTCGGCAAACTTGTTGAAAGGGCCGCCCGAGTTGTACCAGCCCGCCGTTACGGGCTTTGCGGTCACTGGCCTCTTTTTCAAAGAAAATACCAAGGTGGAGGCGCCGCAACCAAAGGCGGCGGTAATGCGGGAGTGCCAGGCCATAACCCGGTGGAGGCACCAATGACAGCACCCTTTTGGGCCATTTCGGATGGGGCCCTGGGCTTTGACGTAGTCGATCTGCTTCTTTACACTTCGCCTCACAGCCAAGCGGGTGGCTGGTGACACACATAAAACCGCGGGGGCGCGGGGCGTTTTGATGGACCGCAGCATATTCCTTTATACAATAGAGCCTTTTGAAGGCGCATTCTAGCAGTCTGAATCCGCCCGGATACATGCTTTCGACGTCAACATTCGCAGCCGCAAGAATGTCCGGGGCTCACCCTCCAATTTATGCCGAGGAATGACACTTTCCCATGTGATTATCCTGCGCTACACCACCCCGCGGACTCGGGACAGAAACCGTCTGGCAGATTTTGTCATTTTTGCGGGATCTCACGGCCGCGCACGAAAAAAGGGCGCAGGCCATGGCCTATCGCCATGGCCTCCCACTATCCGGGACAAACCCGAGCTGGTCGAGGCGATGGCTGATCTTGCGGTAAGAGAAATGAGTCACTACGGGGAAGTGGTCAAAGCTCAATTCATACGCGCGGCGGAGCTCGACCGCCGCCGCGAGCGCGACCCCTTATGTCAATCAACTTGCGCAAGCACTCGCGCAAGGGGCAGCGAAGCTATTTCCTCGGACGTCTGCTTCTGGGCGGCGTCATCGAGGCGCGCGGCGCAACGGAAAGCTTCGGCTGATGCCGATGCCGCCAGCGACGAGCCGATTCAAGCGATTTTACACCTCCATCAGCCGCTCGGTAAGAAGACGCCATCGCACCCTGTCTTACCGATTCGGCTGCCGCTATTTTCCTGCCAGCGTCGGTCGACGGCACGCCTTGGGAATTGGCTGGATATTGAGGCTGAAATAGCTCCAGTCAGCCCTGCGCATTGCGGCACTTGCATTAATGCCTCGACAGATACCTCACTCGCCACGCCGAAGTCGAAAGCAAGCCTGACGCAGTCGCTGGCGGCGGTGCTGCTTACCGGTATGTGATTCCCGCCTACGTGAAGCGCCCGATTTTCTGCAGGCCCTCCCCGCAGCGACGAGGCCTCTAATTTGTTCATTGCAACCGCCCGGACACTGACTCGGCGACGGCTGGCTTAAAACGGAAATCCTTGATCAACTTGGAGCCACCGCGCTGGAGCAAACAAACACCTCACCCTTTCACCAACACAGGGGAAAAAATGCACATCGCGGACCATCCTGCTGCCGTCGATCGCTGCGCATGCGGTGTGCCACCCCTGCCAGCCAAACAGGGGCCGTCGGGCTGGCCCGAAAAAAATCGGCTGCGATATCGCCTGCCAGCTGATGCCTCAAAGCAGGTGGCGAGCCCTGCTTGGCAACCACCGATGCGACCACCACCTGCCGGAAAATTAACCGGCGAGGCAATTGCAGAAAGCTGCCAGCAGCAGGCCGGCGCCTGTGTTTTCCCCTTCAAGCCATTTAACGCCAGCTTCCACCGGAATGGGCGGTTCGCTGCTACGAACTTGCATATGGCTGCACTACGTTGGCCGGGTTACGTACGCACAATCACCTTTATGCCTGGCAACCAGTGGGCAAGCTGCATTCGCCCTTCAAACAGCCCGGGCCTATGCTCAGGGGCGGCACGGCTTTCCGAAACGCGCGGGCGGTAAGATTTCTACCTGCCTAAACAAAACTGGCCAAAGCTCGGCAGGTTGTTGTCCACGCCTCAGCGCCAATCCTTAGACCCCAGCGGCCCGCACTGTGCACAACGCGTTCCCCTTTGGCACAGGCCCGGCGTTACAGCCGCTATGCCAGCCTGAAATCACCAGCCGAGCCGACCAGCTACCACCCGACAGTTTTCCGCTTGTTGCGCGCGCGCACTATAAAGCTCTGACGGGACCTGAGTGCTACTTCGGCAGATCATTTCTCTGACCGATGTAGCGCAACAGAGCCTGCTGATGCCCGTACCAACTGCACAGCCTTCTGGCGGCCATTCCGCTGCAGCAGGCTGTCGAAAAAGCACGCGAAATAGCCGCAGCACCGAGCAATGCGAAGGGCGCCACTGAATGACCATGGTTTGATGGCTTCCAAATCCTTGAAATAGGCGTACCACCGCCTGCGCGAGTATCAGCCGGACATCCCGCTCTTTGAGGCCCTTGAAAAATGCAGACTGGATCACAGAATTCAAGCATTCGACCTGCCGCCATCCCGGCAATGCCCGCATATCGCCCTTCAACGGCAAGCTCGCCAATAACCAACGGACAGCCTTCTAAAAATCGCGTACAGTGACAAAATCCGACTGACAATAGCGGCCACATCCACGGGCTCAATCTGTTCCTATTTTTTTACGAAGGCCTGTTGGTTAGTATTCCCGACTGGTAATGTAGACCAATATCAATACCAAACGGCGCCTTAAGATTTGGCCGAGTTCGCAACTAAAACAAGGCAACGCAGCGCCAACCATAGTAAACAAGTTTTGTTTCGGTAATACCGACCAGCTGGAAGGGGATCAACTATGAAAAGATTTACGCACTGGGTTGTCGCGTTTTCTTGGCAGCGCCTTTAGCATCCGTCTATTGCAGCCCGCTCAAGGAAATGCGCAAAGCCGCACCTATTCGCCTTGGAAGAGGGTTCATTGTAACCGCTCAGAAAAAAAGCCGGTCACTGCAGGATACTTTCCCCATGTTCCTTAGACCGCCTTACGGTGCTGAGCGACTCGAAACAGATGGCGATCAACAGCCTAGGCGATAATCGGCTCCCAAGGTTCCCCAGGCCCTTGACCATTCGAGCCCTTCCCGATCAACAACACCCACCCTGCGTATCTTTATCCGCGGGTATCGGGTATTTCCGACTTCCCAGGTTACTCAGGATCCGCCCAGTCGCGGTTATTTACATTGACGGCGTCTTACGTTCGCTTCGCGCAACCGGTACGCCCTCGACGTGGCCGAACTGGAGCGTTTGAAATTCTGCGCGCGCCCGCAGGTACTCTGTACGTGTCGCAACACCACGGTGCGTGCGTTAACCTGATCAACCAAACGCCCCTCTGTTGATGCCTTGAGTTCAAACAAGAAAATTGTTGTGGGGCAACCGCGATCTGTTCACCTCAAAGACTTCAGTGAACCTGCCCGTTACTGAACGCTGGCGCAAATCGCATACCTGACCACCAGCAGGAAAGGCTTGGCTGGAAAATACCGGACCGATCAATGACCCAAGCAGCCCCGGCTTGTGTTCCGGGGAAGCGAAGACTTCTTCGGCAGCGCGGAACGTGTCAGGGCATCCGCCTCGATCTCGCTGGGACGTTACTGACTGGATGACCGTCGACTACGCCTACGACTTCTCGGATTTGACCACGAGTAAACACCACTTTACCAGCCGGTCACCCCTCCTGTGCGGCGACCTTCTACCTGCAACAGGCCAGACCGATCAAAATCAAGGAGTCAACTTTCTTCGTCGTACCAGCTACAGCGACAAGGCGAAGGACGGAAACTGGCCAGCAGCTCCGCCGATGTAGGACATCCACCACCGAATTTGAAGGGCCACTCTCTTACCTTCGCCACATGGACTTTGACAACCTGCAGATGAAGTAATATTGCGGCCTACCGCACACTGGATGACGATCCTACGCCGATCTCTCGACCGGCGACGGCGACCCGGACTTCCGCCTGGCTCCAACGTGGTATTGCGGCCCGCAGCCCAGGATTTGCGGTTGGTGGCTGTACGCCGCTGGTTTGTACCCAAAATCAGGCCAGGATCAAACCTCTCACGAGCTGCAGTTCACGGTGACTTTCCGATGGCCGCGTTGAGTACATCGTAGGTGCTACTACTTCGAAGAAACGCGAGGAAGAAACTTCTCCTGCACCACAGCTGAGCGCCCGATTTGATGCTGATCCGTCAGGTTACAACTCGGCATTCGTTCAACCTGCTCAGCCAAAATTACGATGTGGAGAACGAGTCCAGCGCCCTGTTCGGTCAGTTCACCTGGACACGGCCATTTCTCCAGGATCTCGCCTGCACCTTGACCTTCGGCTATCGCACTCGGAAGACAGCCCGTTACGGCTTTAAAAACCAGCAGGACTTCATCTACATCGAAAGCCGTTGTTGTTGTCTTGGCGGCGCAGCTGAAGCCAGGCAACCCAATCTTGCCCACGCATGTTCGGGCCCGCGCTTGGGCTTCCAAGCTCCGCAGAAACGTGAGTTTGTCAACGTCGAGGGCGACACCGACTTCTTCCGAGACTCGCTTCACCTTTACCGTTGAGTTGACTAACGACGAATCAACGTCTACCGCCAAGTTGTTTGAGGCTACAAAGCCGGCGCGGTTTCAACACCCGCGACCACAGCGTGACGGCACCCAGTTGCCCGGCCTCTGACGGCACTGACTACGGCTTGTTTCGCAGAAAGGCTTTGATTCAGAAAATAAGTTCAGTCCATATGGAAATCGGTGTTAAAAGCCGAGCTGATGGTCGACGCCTTGGTCTGAACGGTAACGTGTTCTACAGTGAATACACCGATATCAGACGAACCAGATCCTGACCGGTACCGTGCCGCACCAGGTAAAGCAACGCCGGTGAAGCAGAAATGCAGGGTATGGAAATGGATATCACTTCCTGGCGACCCGCCGACATCCTGATGCTGTTCACTTACGCCTTATCTGGATACTGAACGATTACTAAAGCAGCGAACTTCCGCGGCGACCGGTGAAGATATCTCGACAAGCTTCGATGTTCTTCTCAGCCCCGCAAGGCATTTCCTACACCCTTGGCGATTGACTGGACTATTGCAGAAGGTGAGTGGGGAGCCTGACTTACAAACATCAGCCAAAACTTTCATGGATGAGCGTAACGGGTGGCTCGCGCTCTTTCAATGGTGGCCAAAGACGGCGACAAGTCACGCGGCACTTCTACGACGGACTACCGTACTGAGCCAACCATGCGTTGGGCCGTAAGCGGCATGCCTGTGGGGCGGCATCTCCAGGTTGCCGGCTGGGTTAAAAATGTCTTGTGACGAGGAATACCACGTCACTGCCATCGATAAAACCACCGCCGCAAATTGGACGCGCTGCTTATCTGGAGCGAACCCCGGACCTAATACGGCCTGGATTCATCTACGAGTATTAATCAGGACAAGTCTGAAAAGGGCTGCTTCGGCAGCCCTTTTTTTGTGCCCGTTGTCCCGTCCTGAAATAGGTTTTACACCCATGAGGCCTATTTATGGATACCACTATACCCTCCTCAAAGAAAGCGCACCAGCAGCGATTACACCCACTGGAGCTTTAACTTGTCAGTCGTTAGAGCAAGTCGAAAAGGCGAGCTCAACCACAAGCAGGCTCAAGACGATATGGCAACAGCGGCCGCAGCACGTTCTCGTCTGGCTTGCGCAAGGCATGGTTTAAATTGGACTGGTCATCCTCCGGAGGACGATGTCTAGCACACCTGAAACTCCAGAACAGAAGATCAAACGCTTAGAGCGCGAACTTCCAAAGATGCGAACTGATCTCAATTACTTGCATCGCGAAATGCTTGCGACAGGTAGACCGGGACATGCGGGACGATTATATGTAAAAAAAGTCTTTATCCGCACAGGCAAGTTCTCGCAGGCCGAAAGAGCGGCTGAGCTTAGCCAGGTCTTGCTGTCCTGCATATGGGATCAGTCGTCAGGCCTGTTTACAGCCGTCTTAGCCGTTCCATCGGCAGCGCAGCAAGAAGCTGGAGCCGGTGAGGGAATGGGTTTCTGGACTGCGGCGCAAGATGCCTCGGCTAGGCACCCGAAAGCTGTCTTCCTGCTCAAGCCTCGCTTGGACGCGAGGGAGCATCCGAAACTGGGCAGGGTAGCTTTCACCTACCTGCGGGAGCATCGGCTATTGATTACCCCAAGCGGAGTTATATCAGAAGACACACAGCAAACACTGGATGCGAAAGCACCCCAAACCTATTTAAGGATATGGACGTGGCTCGCCTGAAACGGCTTATCGTCAGCGCATTACGTACGTGGAGTCTGATGGGGTGTTCACTATTTATCTTTGGTGACAGAATGCTTACAGCAGAAAGATCGATTGGTTCATCACGCTACAGTCGCGACATGAGTGCTGAGCCAAGTTTGGTCAAGCGCTGAAGCATGCTTGGGATTCCCGGCTAACCTATCGGTCACTGATCCATCACTCTGACCGGGGGCGCAATATTGCTCTGCATCTAATCAGGACGAGTTGCGCCAGCAAGCTATTACCCCGTCGATGGACTGACGGCTATATTGTTATCGAATGCCTTGGCGGAGAAGAGGATTCAACGGGATATTGAAAACAGGAGTTTCCTGAGTATCACATGCCGGCAACTTCGAGGAACTCAAGCGAGTGAATCGCGGAAGTCTGTAAGAGATCACAATACTTACGGCCGCACCTGAGCCTGGGACTCAACACCCGAAGAAGTGCACAAAAAGCCGGTTCCTATAGCGGAAGCGGCTCCTTGAAACCTGAAACCTATTGTTCAGGACGGGGACAACCGCTTGTAAGCGGCGATTAGCTTTCAGCGCCCGGTCCAACATGTGAACATACCTGAAATGGACGAGGTTGGCTGGAACCTTTAAAAAAGCTATAGCCCTTGAAGCTCATGTTACCTATAATAATACCAGTTGCCTTACAATCTGACGATTCTCACGGAGCCCCAGCGAATGAGTGACAGACCAGCCCCTCCATACAAAACGCGCGCGATATCGGCGAATGGGATTTGAAACCGATGTCGCCGTTAATAGCTTTTGGCGGTGCCGGTCCTTGCGGCTCTGCGACTGGAGGGGCAGCTGACGCCGCAGTGGAGTTCAGATTTTCCGGCTGGCCAGCGCCAGCGGTGGCTCCACCGCCCTGTCCTCAGTGCGGGAGATTACATGGGCGGGAATTGGTGGCACCCGGGTGCAGGAAGGCCTGTGGTTACGACGACACTACAGAGAACATGAAAAGCTTTCTCAAGGCCTGCTTCGGCAGTAATGCCGACGACGCCGAAAGATCGACACTACGTCGACAAACAGTCTGGAGAATTTAACTGCTGGTGGAGAAGGCGTTCCCTTCAAGGATTCGGAACTGAAAGAACGCGCCATTTGGCCCTCACGAATGACTGCCTGCTGTTTACGGCAACGAAAAAAGCCTACCCCGTTTACCGAGGCTGCCTTCGGTGCGCGCGGTCACAACCTGGAAATCGAAGGCGACAAACGGCGGCCCCTGCTGATGAAGATTACTGACCAGAGGGGCAGGGTGGACAAGCGCGCACATCCAGCGGTGAACTACGAAACCCGGCCCCCTCCAATTGATCACTGACGACAGGGCGCCGTGGTCGGCATTTCTGGTGCGCATCAAACCAGCAGAAGTTTCCGTGCGCACCGCAAAGGCGTTATTCTCTGTGCCGGCGGCTTCTGATGAACGAAGAGAGGGGGTGCGCAAGTACGCACCTTTTTCTTCGACAAGAACTGGAGCCCATCGGGCAACCCGGACGACACGGCTCCGGCATCTGATGGGGCAAGGCGTTGGCGCCAGGCACCGTTGAACATGCACGAGGTGCATTTACCACGTTCCGTTACTTCCTCCGCATCGCTGGACCTCGGCCATCTTTGTGAATGCAAAGGGCCAGCGCTTTATCAATGAGACTGCTATCACGGCCGGGTCGGTTTTATGCCATGGTGCAGCAGCACATCACTGCCCAGCGCATTATTCTGGTCACCGACGTGGAAGGCTATGGCGACTAGAGAAATGAGCTACCTGGGCCGTGCTCAGGTTGCTCGCCACGGTGACACCGCCGAAGAAACTGGAAACAGGAACTGCGAGGCATGCACAAGCACATGAGCAACACACTTGAGGTTACAATCCGGCCACGCGGAAAAGTTGAAGGATCCCCTTGTTCCACAAAAGGCGATGCCTGCTGCGCCGATTGAACCGGCCTTAGTCGCTCTGGACTGCCCGCGGGCGCGGCACCTTCTACCCTTCTTTACCCTTTGGGCGGGGTGGATACACTGCCCACCGGTGATCCTATACCCCGGAACGCAATCGCTCAATACCGGCCGGCTGTATGCAGCGGCAGAACACCGCCGGCTTCCCAGAACAGGCGGTGGCTATTTGCCAGTGGGGTCGGTGGGGTGACGCGACCTTTTTTCGGGCCCGCATGGCGGGTAAAACGGCCGCCTCGCGCTAGAGCCCTAAGCCCCCCTCAGCCCGCCTTCCTTTGGGAGGTAGGCACTCACAGGAGCACAGCAATGGACGATTGCCATTCCAGCAGTTAGGCAGTTACTCCACCAGGACCCTGGCACAGCACGACGAGCGACTGCGCTGCTTCGCCGCCCAGTCCCCGGTTACGCCTCACCCTGCGCAGTGCAGACAACTGCGGCCGTATCGTTTTCAAGCTACGACGGCGGCAGCTCGCCATTCACATCGGTTTGCCGCACGACGGCATTCTGATCGACCCGGAAGGCTGGCTGGGACTCACTCGTTGATATGGAAGCAGTACCGCCCACTGGTCTACGGGCAAACCGCTGCAATGCGCGGCTGGTGAGCTGATTAAACTGTTGGCTGGGACCGCCTTGCGAGCCATTTACCGGGAATAACCTGTTACGACCCCAATGCAACCGACTGACAGACGATACCCGGCGGCCGCCTTGGATCGCCGCCGCCACCTACAATTGGATATGGACTCCGCCGAAGCCATGCGCAGGGCGTAACACTCGGCTATTGGTAGGCACGATGTTTTTTGCCACGACGAATTGCACGCTTCGCGACTAACGCGCAAACAGGCTTAAAGGCGGTGCGGCGCGGGAAACGGACAACAAGGTTCCTGTGGGGCAAAAAACAGCAAAGGGCGATCGGTTAATTTGCCGCACCTGAATGGCTGGTGAAATCGATGAGGCTTGGCGGGCCTCGCTACGAGGCCCGCGAATTCGCCACACTGCGGCCTTGATGCAGCCGAACTTGAAAGGCGCCAACCCCCGCGGCAGGACGGCGTCACGGTCATTCTTTAAAAACCCGGATATGAGCGAAGGGATGTCGACCTGCCGGCCACCGCGGACTGGGGATGGGTGGCCAGCCAAGTGCCCGACGTGATTATCAGCATTTATCTTTATGACGCGACTGATGAGCCGGTGCGCTGCGTTTTTGCCGGCCTCACACATAGGCGCTTTCGGCTCCTGGATGCCGGTGACAGGCAAGGGCGCCGGTGCTGTTCGCGCGATGCTCGCGCCGGCTCCGTGACCCTGCATTTTGGCGATGTTATTGCCACGCTTGCTCCGAACCACAGGGTAATGCCAGCACTACCGCCAGAGCAATTTCTGACCTACCAGCCGGAATTATCAGCACACCGGGGCGATCGCCCACTACAACGATATCTGTTTCAACGAGCGTGGAGATGGTCCAGGTGCCCAATATTGAATCACTGGTGGACGGCAATTTTGATCCCGAAGGGGCGCGTTCTGCCGGGCCCAAGCCTCATCCGGGCCTTTCCCAAAGGAGAGGGAGAAACGTCTTATACCCCTGTTTCTTGGTACCGAGAAGTGGTCGCGTAAGGGGTTCATCCGGCCAAGGATGTTCGGTAGCGCCCTTTCATATCCTTTTTTAACTTCGCTGTTAACTATTGGCCCAGAAATTGCGAGATCCTGGTAAACCTGGCAACGGCCTGCCCGCCGGTGACAAGAGGTGCAGGGTCAAGGGCAGGGCGGCCCTGCGCCACACGCCGGTTGTGTCCGCTGCCCAACATTTCTGTAGCTTGACCGCAACACGGCGGTGACTGGGAATAGTCGATGGCGATGCCGCGAGCCGTCGGGACCGTCAAATTGCGTGGTGACGTGCCATCCTCACCAAATAGCGCGCGGGCCATTCCAGTAACTTGTTCAGCGGAGGCCGAAGGTCAATCGACTTGCAATTTTGCCGCACATGGGTAATCGCGGTAAAAAGGGCAATAACCACTTGCTCCAGATTTGCCGCGGAGCAGGCATCGGGACAGCCGGCATTCGCTGTGCGCTTCGCGACTGGGCAAATCCAGCCCGCGCAGGCCCCCAAAGCACCCGTGCTTGCCAGGCACGCAGGCCAGTGACCAGGGCAATTTGTCCAGCCCCTGTTCTTCCAGCCACTGAAAAGCACAGCGGCTTTATCGTGGTCGCTCGTCCGGCCTTTCGCCGCGCTGCCGCCGACGATCAATTTACGATGCATATCGTTCCAGCAATACTTGGCATTGGCCTTTGCCATTCAAGCAATCCACAGCGTGCGGCGCGGGATTTAGAACTTAGAAACGGATGCGGGTCCGCGCCGCCGCAGAAAATCATCATTCGAATAACCAAGCGGGCCGCCCAGATGCGCGACGCAGCCACCGCTCCGCCGCAGGCCTCCTTCTCCGCCAATTTACCGAAAAAAACGCCGCGGACGTTGGCCAAACTGGTAGCGGTTTCCGCCCGCTGAGCGCTGAAAGGGCGATGCGATGGGATAGGCCAGTCTTGCGATACAGGCGCCAATGCACTCTGGCTTGACGAGGGACTGGTCGCAAGTTTGACAGGTGGTGACGCCAAGTGCTGGGCGGAACTGACGGCCTTGCTGTGCATGCGTTTTATGCCGTAAGGTGTTTACCCAGTGACGACAGCGGGCAGCCTGCGACTGATGTCCGCCCTCGGGACGAGCGCGGTCGCGCTCGACAAACAACGAGCGACTCTCCGAGGCCGTTTCAGAAAGCCCAACTCAGCAGCGCGTTCAGCATATTGGGTAATGCGCGGGGATGAAGGCGGGCCAAGCGCTGGACATCGCCTCGCCGTGGGTCAGTAATAGCTGAGTCAGTCAACAGCGGCCCATCTCCGTAACAAAGGACAGCGCTTGCTTGCCAGAGGCCGCGGATTGGGTGCATCCAGCCAAGCTAACTCTTGTCACGGCTTTACGCCCAGGCAAGCAATGCAGGCGCCACCGGGTGCCAGATCCGTATTCAGGAATTTTCCGGTTCTCGAAGGCGCGTAATTCCGGTGTTGCTCTCACTTTCCACATCCGCCAGGCAATACCGGGCCGAGACGCCGGCGGCGCCCTTGCGCGCTGCTCAGCACTGGGCCGGGTAAATACGCTGGTCGCCAGGAAAAAAACGGCTTCATTGCCGAGGGCGCATCAAAAACTCCGGTTGCCGCGGACCAGCGCTTGTGATGACAGTGCTTAATCCTTCGGATGGTCCAAAACTGGACTCGGCAATTATCCGTGGCCAGCACGACGTTGGCGGTTCCCCTGCGCGGGTGGCGCGTTTCGGCCTTGTTTGCTGCTCCGGAGACAGGGCCCGTAGAGCGGGGCGATCAGCAAAAATCGTCCCCAATGGCCCCTTTCGCGTAAGGCTCTCTCCAGACTGAGAATTTCTCCCTGGCCGCAAAACACAGGATACTTTGCCCTCGCTCTCGCCGACAGCGCCAGTATCTGCCGTGTAAGCCCACAATGAGATCGCGGCCTGTCCAGGGCGCGCCCGTAGTTGGCACCGCCACCGAAAAAACTGGGCGCCCCTGACTGCGAATCACACGGAGCTGCTGAGATAGTTCGACACACGCTCGCTTGTCGTGTCGCGACATTCACCAGATTTTTCAGCGGTGCGTCTTCCGGCGAAACAGATCCGGGCGTAGCCGCACGCGCCAGCCCAGGTCCGCATCATCGGAAGCGCTCGTGAAAACTTCGTCAAAAAAAATAACCAGCCCTAACCTTCCAGGCTGGGGTCGTTTTGCAGGCAGGGCGAAGCAGGCACGCCTCCCGTCACCCACTTCCAATTCGCGCGTGCCGCTGGGAGAGCCGCTTATCCAGGCGCATGCGTTTAGCCGATGTTTTCACCCGGGCTCATTCGCCGAGCACCACTGGCCAATTTACGCTTTGGGCTGGCAACGTTTTTGCGGGCAATACGGCGCGGCTCCAGGCATCAGGAATTCGGGCCTGGCTTCCCCAAGCCATTCGGCAGGACAAGGCCAAGGCAAGCGGTATGCGGTGGTCCTTGCCCGCGCGGGTTTCAGCCCACCACAATGGCCTCAGCCCGCGTTGCAAAAGCGCGCAGGCAGGAATGTTCGGGGCATTTTTAACCTTGGATAAATGGGAAGTGACATGATGCCAATTTGCGCCAAAAATATGGCGCGAAAATTTCATATTTGGCAATTTTACCGATGACTGGCCCCCAAAAGGGCTTCCGTGGACCGGCCGCCAGCGGGGGATTTTGGGCGGGGGCCGGGACTCGCGCGCGGGGGACTTCTGGGGACCGGGAAGGATACCAGGCTTAGGCCCTTGAAAACTTTTGAATTCTCCCCCCTTTTTTTTTTTTCTG
>Ga0163217_1100681_pt1 | contig 16779 bp, 12 predicted proteins | sample SynspAceP_FD_185933 | JGI IMG/M metagenome (GOLD analysis project Ga0163217, IMG submission 185933) | Saline lake microbial communities from Ace Lake in Antarctica - Synechococcus sp. Ace-P (PacBio error correction) | ecosystem: Environmental > Aquatic > Non-marine Saline and Alkaline > Saline ... | reverse complement strand
TAACCACCTTCAATACGTTTATAAACACGCTCAGCGCATTTAAAATATCTTTCTGGCGTAGGAATTAATTTTCCTTCTTGATGAAGCTCATGGGCCATACGTTTACGAGCACTTCAGAGTCAGAAGTAGTTTGATATGGACGCAAGTTCAGATTCAAACACCTCACGCCTTTCAGTTTTAGTCGTATTCGTTAAATTTGCATGTGTGCAAGAGAAAATACCGTGAAGGAGAGTTAACATTAGGAAAGGGTTGAGCTTCTTGCCTGAGCTGGATGATTCCAGCCGTTGGATAGCGAAACATAGGCCTATCCCCTATATTGCCTTGGAGTTTTTCAGTATGGCGAGGTGCGAAAATACATCACTCACCGGACCATTGTTCTTTGCGGCAACATAATCGTCCGTTATGGCTGGTTACCATTACCTGTCGCATTCTTGCCCACGATTGTGAAGAACGGTTAACGCATTCAAAAATTGGCTTGGTTAACCACAGACGTGCCTACGACACCAACGATACCACACATGCTCTAGATCTCGTGTTGGGGAATTGCGACAAACGCCGCAAGAGTTATTCTTCTTTATTTCGCTGCGATGTTCAGCAGCTAATTACCAACGGGCGCGTCAATGAGAGTCGAATCCCATAGATCGAACTTCTTGCCTAACATATTCACGCGTCAGTTATTCAACTGCCCCAATTGAGGATTCAATTTTTGCATGTTTTTCCAAAACTCTGTTTTTCTCTATCGCAGGCTCAAGCTCAATAACGAGACAAAAGCCACAACAATCAATCTTGCCTCGCGCGTAAGCCGAAGAGCATGCCTATACTCGTATCAGTGCTCGACCAAGCCTGTTACCTGGAATCAGTGAGCCTAGTAAAAACTGACTAACGCCCCTACACAAGGTTGCTTATAAACAGAGAAACAAAAGAAACAATTATAACGAATCTGATCGTTTTGAACTTGATCAAGTAGCTGAGCTTGCATTTGGTCAGAGAATTTTTATCGATACACAAAGGCAATAACCCAAGATAAGAAGCGATAATACTTCTTTACAAACCCTCTTTTCAAACTTAGCAGGTGGACAGAATCAACCGGCAAATAATCAACAATCATCGTCGACATTGAAAATTTACTTGTTCCATTGGAATACTCTAAAAAAATCGCTGCGCAGTTTAACAGAGACTGACATTTTTCCAAATACTGAGACAAAAAACCCTGTATTAATTCACCTGAATACTGAAAACAATGCCAGTTAAGCTAAACTTTTTCTTAATTTCTTCACGGCATTCTTTCAGAGGTTTCCCGCGTTAAAATTCAGGAACGAACGTTATCTTTATAGGCGAATTTGTCGTTACTATAAGCAGCCGTAATTCGAGCCTTTAAGCTTATCGACTAGAGAATAGCGTTGTCTTTGCTTTTAAACGTGCATTTGAAGCACCCAACGATCTGCCACCTTTTCGGCGACTTTAGCTGACGCTGTTATTACGGGCGCTATTATTCAATTCAGGACTGTCTTAGGAATCAGTTGTTGCGGATACTTTCAGTATCTTTTGCTGATTGTGGAACCAGGAATAAGACGAATTTCGCCTCTGCTTTATTATCTGTGTCTATTTGATTCATCGGTAAACTGTATGCAGGCTTGACCGGGGCAATTTCTATAATAGGGGAAGCCGGTGGTGGACGTTACCTGTAAACTGAAACATCTAGCTCAGCTGGAACGCTCACAATCTAAAAACTAATGGGCAGTATTAACGAGCCCGGGACAGCCACCATGATGCCATGGCACCAATAAGTCTGTATGTTTATGCGTTCTATCAATCATAATCATCTTCAATTGACTAAACGCCAAATAAGTCGGGACGGTGACAAAGAGCCCAAACAATTACTGAACGTTGCTCCTCTTTCGCCTTAGTCAAAGCGGCGCCAAACGCATCATGCACAGAGCCAAAAACGCCTTTACTTTCGAAGACATACTTGGAGAGCATCGTATATACACTCAAACCAATTCATCGCTCTTGCCCCTCTTTGGCCCAAGCTAAATCAGCGCAAAACCAAATCAGAAAAACTCTGCGCAAGATGATCATCACACCATCCAATGTCTTTGTCTTTTAACATGCCCACACGGCAACAGGTTGACGCGAAAATGGCTCACGCGGCGAGCAAGCTCCACCGCGCTTCTGGTTATGCGCCAATCAATGTATATATCAGGAGAAGAAGCAACCTGCTGAAAGCCCCCCGTTAATTGCGCGGTACGAAAAAGATGTGGCCAAATCTTCTTGGCAGGGGCAAGCCATAAAGAACCAACAACGCAATCACGGTCGCAGCATTTTGTAGCGGCAAAAGATTGGTATCGGCAAATTATCGATTGAACGCCATTACCAGGCCCACGCCACTCACTTTGATTTGACGTGAAACTAAATCAATCCCTTTTGGCGGCAATTGCGCTCCAGTCAATTTGGCCGTCGTCGCGATGGACCTTGGGGGTTAACCACACCACTGATTTAGCAGGCTTTATCCTTTCTCCGCTATGCCTGTTTTCTTCTCGCGGAGCAATTAACATCAATTATCCCCTACCAATCGATATGATCCAGGGAAATTGATTTACCACCGCCACATTCAGTGTCAATTCATATTGACTGATCTGTAACGTCACCCAACCAACCTCTAGCACCCAATAGTCCAGCTTGGATTGATCAAAAATCCATAGAGCCGGCGAGGAGTACTAAACTCAAATACGTTAATGATATGTTTCACGTGCGTGTCAATCGCTTTCAAATGCACGACAAAATAAGATCGTCATCACAAGAGGTATTTTTAAGGGCGATGCGCTTCATTAAAATCAAGAAAATGCGGGATGTATAAAGTACCACAGAATAGTTTTGATGTACAGGGTATTGAGTCAACATAGCACAGGTGGACCTTGCCAGTGTGGCCTGCCACTGTTATGACTTTTAACTTTTGGGCCTAGATAATTAATCTAGCTTAACACTTTACTCCTCTTTTCCAGGCCCAGTTCTATTCAGAGGATGTTTGAGCTTTTCAATATATGAAAGCCCAACTCGATAATGATCGTGTTGCGTCATTTTAATTTAGCAACCTTACTGGGGAGCAAAGATAAGATATTATTACAAAACGATCACGAATTCATCACGCTTGATGATCATATCAGCGCACCCTTTATCTAATAAAAATTCGCTACGTGGAAACCTTCTGGCAGGTTTTTTCACGTACCGGTTTGCTCAATACTCGAGGCCGGCAAAGCCAATCAAAAGCATTAGAGCTCTGCAACGTTCAATCTCCCAGCATCGCTAAAAGAGCAGGAAACACCACCAAACAGGATCCTGTCATGACAGAAATGTATGGATGCCTTCTTTGCTTCTTTACGCTCTAAACCAGCCATGGTTTTTGCCATTTGCAACAAAGAGATAAAAGCGCCTCTTGCATCGAGCGCACCAGAGCGGAGAAACAAATAAGTGGAATACGCTTTTCTAGACAAACTTGACTTGCTTGAATAAAACGGCTCACCAACAATGGCTCCATTGAACGCCCAAAAAAGCTAAATCAACGCAACAGCAACCACTTGGCATACCATTTAGCACCCTGCATGCGACTAGAGCGTTCTTTTTTCACCCGTTCTTTTTTTGGCTCAACAATTGCGATCTTTATAACGCTTGTATCTTTGAATTTTAATTATATCTTTCTGGCTCAAGATGCGCAACCAATTTCATACGCCCTTCTTTGTCCAGAAAATATTCAAACGACGGCGAGCACCAACACGAAGATTGATGAATTACATTTTGGACAAACATCTAAGTTTTTTTCTAGCTCCGGACGGTATAGAACATTTTCACGTTCGGACACTTTTTCCAAAGACCTTCAGGCACAGTGCCTGTTGATTTAGCGCGCTTTTGATTCGCTGGCGCACGATGGAAGTAGTACAAATTTATTCTTAACCAAGCTACTCATTTAATTCTCCACATTCTCAAATTTTGCTGCCGCTACGCGCTCCATTCACTACGCATTGGCGCTAAAAAATAGACCCTAAAGCTCAGGCTATAATTCTTTTTGAACGATCTTTATTTTCAGAATAGCGTTTTACTAATTACACTTGCCGACAATTACCACATCAGCGCATTTACTTACGCGCTTGCGGTTTTTGCTCACGAATTACAACCAACACCAAATCGGCCAACGTGCGTTATAGTACGCAAGAACCACATGCTTTTTAACGCTATCGACAATCTAATTCAAGGGGGGGGGGGGGGGGGAAAAAAAGATCCCGTCACCCCTTTCACCGGAAAGTAGTAAACATAGCCTGATGCTAAGTTACAAAAATTTTTCTTTGCACCGTTCCGATGTGTCGTTGGTGACAACAAATAAATAAGGTCGATTCTTCGTTGTCTCGGAAGCTTTCTACTACATCTATCGCCTTTCTGGAGTCAGGATCGATTAATAAAAATACATTCAACGCCGCTTCTTTTGCCGCATCCGAAAAGGCCTGACAACAAAACTCAATGGATTCGAAATAGCCCATTAAAACAATCGGCGTTTGCTTAAATATCCGTTAGTCTTAAACTCTAGTAATAATATGCAATACTTTTTTTAACACTGGTGCCCGCCGCCAAGCTACGCTCACAAAGCCAATTGAATGGACTGGGACCATCCGCCATCGGGTCTGAAAAAGGCATGCCCAATTTCAATAATGTCAGCCCCTCAGCAACCAAAGCATTCATTCATAGTAACCGTATAATCAGGCGCCGGATCACTGCGGTAATATTAAGGATTAAAGCGCCTTTTTACCAGATTTTGCTAAATTTTCAAAACATTGCTTATGCGACTCATACTTCAATCACCGTCTAATTGTCTGCAACAGTTAAGAATGTCTTTTCACCACGACCTGAAAGATTGATAAACAACAATCTTATCCTTTTCCATCGTCGCAGCTAAACTTCATTACGTAAGCCACGCGTGACCTCGACTCTAATGGCAGGCATAAATACCTTCTTTATCGTGTTAAATTCACGAAAACCATCCCATTGCCTCATTCGTCATTTGATCGCGACATTAATTAAGCAACGGCCAATGTCTTTAAGCATGCATGTTCAGGCCAACACCAGGGCGTAATCCAAAACAGCTGAAATAAATGAGTGCCGATGATTTGACCGTCATCATCCGCCATTACATAAGTACGGTTACCGTTGTAATACACCTGGTCGTCCAGCAACATAAAGGGCGCCGCGTGACGACCCGTTTCGATTCCGTTCCCCGCCTGCTTCTTACGCCATACCATAGCAAACGCTTTCATCTTTTATGAAAAGGATTGAACATACCAAATGGCATTTGAACCACCACCGACCACAAGCAAACAAGCGCATCGTTAAACGGCCCTTCCTTGAGCTAGGCACTGGGCTTTTGGTTTCACGCCAATAACGACTGGAAAATCTCGCACAAATTAGGGTATGATGGCGGGCTGCGGCGGTACCAAATAATATAAAAAGTTATCCAACATTGCCCGACCAATAACGGGCATCGGCTTCATTAAGCGTCTTTTAATGTCTTATGCCTGACTCACAGAAATAAACTTCTTGCACCGAGTAGTTTCATTCGATAAACGCTTCAGTGGATTAGGCGAGCCGAATACCTCCGCCCCCAGTAAACACCTTGCACTTTCAATCCTAACGAGCCGCTACAGTCGCAGATGCTACGCCATCTGCTGACCAGCGTTCCTGATGTTTCAGCAATAATCATTTGGTTTACATATGCTTAGCAAGCAATGCCTGACCAATCGTATTGTTTATTTTGTGCGCACCGGTTATGATGTTAAAATCTTCACGTTTTAGATTAAATTTTTGCCCCCCGCTTTCTGTTAGCGCTGTGCAAAATAAAGCGGCGATGGACGCCCGACATTATGCGCCAAGTATAATCAAAAGCCCGCTTGAAATTTTCACTGGTCTTTAGCAAACGCTCATATACTTGGTTAGATGCATCTAAATGACAGACATGAGCGGTTTCTGATTACGAACACACCACATTATGGCCAAAGTGCCATGGCATCGGTAAATCTTAGATTGATATCATTGCTATCCCAATTTTGCTCCATTATAAATTCTCCGAAACCCTTAGGCTCACTCTTTATGCTTTAGACAAATTCAACACCACCACTTAATCAACAGCATAAGGAGCAACTGCTTAGTCGCCACTGCTCAACGTATTTGGCGTTCAAAACCTCCAGCCAATACAATCGGCTTAAGACACACCTTTTGGTATTAACGAACCAATCAAACACTCAACCGTACCACCAGGAATACAGCTTTATAAGCATCCAATTAGCATTGCACTGGCGCTGGGGTATTGATCACAACGCGACAATCATCCCCTTTTTTTTATTCTCAATGCTCTTCATATAGGGTCGCTTGATAAGAAAGACACTCAGATTCTGTTTCAGCACCATTGAAAACTGAAATCCAACGCACGACGTACTACCGCCCAAATACACCGAAGCTCTCTACAGCGATAGCATCCGGCATACTCAACAAACCCAAGCTGCACTGGCCCGCTCAAGGTGTGTAGCTTCCGCAACTATAGAATTTGGCAGATTTCGTGGCCGTTACGTATTCTAGGACTTTTTTCATAAAAGACCAAAACCAATGCTGCTTCCGCCTGACCTCGATTTGCATCCAAAGCGAACACGCCATAAACGCGGTCGGTCATATTATTAGTTATTCCAACAAAATTTTACCTTGGCACGCTCAATAACTCTCGCGCACTCTATCTATATAAGGCAAAAACATGTCGCCCTACTTTACAAAAAGGCACATTGAAAGCTACCGGATATTTCAACACCACTACAAATACAATACAGTGGTGTGCTGTTATTCCCACCCTTTAGTTACCGGTTCTTGAGCAGTCTAAGCGTTTTTTTCGCCCAAGCGCATAGGTTCACCCGCACCGATCGACATTAAAGGGGCCCCAGCCAAAATTCCGGAATCATTGTGATGCAAAAATGCATTCGCTCTCACATCAAGAATAATATATTGACTAACCTGTGGACATCGAAGTTTAAAAATCGTTCGGATGGTGATATTGGCCTGACAGCCAATGGCACGAAAAGAAGAGAAATCATGAGTACCTAAAATACGCTAGGCGGCCTCTTTTCATTGCCTGCGCAGTCAAGCGCTCTATAAGACCATGTTACCCATTGGACAATATGGCTGGGCAATAGAAGATTGGTAATACGTATCGCATAACGGACACGGGACTTAACGCACAAAGCGAGCATTGAAAAGTCATCTGCAACATCACGTGTGCACCACTCGAATATCAGAAAGGTAGGTAAGTATTAAACGCCTAAAGTCCACGCCCGTTCATTTCGTTCAGCAGCGGTTTCAAAATGAACCACTTGAAGGCACTGGCATGGAACACCGGAGTCTGCTCGGCAGCACAAAACCACCCGAAACGGGATGGGATTTGCTACCACAGCCAATGCTTTTTCTAAACTTTCCTGAACACTTGGGAATTGCCAAGTTTGTTGCCTGCCAGCCCTATATACTCAGAGCACATCATATTCAACACTAGTACAACTTTTTTAGTCATTGGGACATTCGCTCCATTATATTCTGCGCTTCAAGCAATTTGCTTCTCATTTCCTGACTCGATGACATTCATCAAGGATCACTTTTGCACCCTCTTCATCCCCCATAATCCATATAGGCTCTTCCAATCTAATTTAGTTGCAGCTTCATCCACCACTCGCATCAACAAAAAATCAAACTCTTTCTTCTTCATCGCTAACTTCTTCATCTGCTGCGGCTTCGGCTTCTCCAAATGCGGACTTCAATTTCGTCGTCTTCCTGCTGAGCTTCAGCCAACGTTTCTTCTATCGAATTGGCTTAAAGAATCGTTGGGGTTCCACTAAAAATAGAGCTTTCGTCGTGTATCTTCCTGATCGACATCATTCAATAAGCTAGAAAACCAAAAGACTTATTCTTCACTTTCGATTTCGCCCTTTCTGAATCAATATTCCGCCTCATCCATCCGGCGTTCATTGTTAGGAATTATCTTCCTCAAACAAATGCGTCCCAACTTTTCATCTAAGCCAATAATTTCAGCATTCAAGTCCAATCGGGTTCAGACAAGTCATCGGCCTCATCAAATGAACGCAAACACATTCATCAGAATCATCTTCATCTTAAAGGCGCTTTTCAAGCTCCACTCTCAGGATCTTCTTTGACAAAATCAACATCTTTCATCTGCTGCCCGGTCAGGTAAATCAACAGAAGCAATATCCTCGTCGAAAGAACCAAAATCATCAAGGCCATCATCTGGTCTGGTGTACCCAAAATCAAACGGCAAAATGGGATTCTTCTTCTTGCAAAAAGTCATTTTTTCTCGACTTCAATCATCGGCAACGTATTGGGCAGCAGCTACAGCAACCAACGGGCGCAAACAGCGGCTGCTGATGAAGGTCAAATTATCCTTTTTTAAACGATTCTTGCTCCTCTTGTTTTTTCGGCCCGGGAGCATAACCAGACCGATCAAGAAAACAAAAAAAAAACAAAACAGGGGGGAAAAAAAGGGGGGAAAACCACAGACCAATAGAAAACAACAATTGGATTCCGGAAAAATCTTATAGCAAGGAGAAGTCAGCTTTTCAGCTTGCTCTTTTTCTCTACGAATCTGATCCGCTTCTAAAAGCTGATCTTACTGTAATTCTTTTGCTTCTTGAAGAGTTTGTTGTAGCACTTTGTAAAATTGCTGCTGTAAATCTGCATTTGCTTGTCTTTCAAGCTTATAAGCTTTTCTAATGTCTCTACACACTGTTTATTCAAATCACTTAACTTACCTGAAAGCTCACCTTTTTCTCGCTTCTCTTTATCCAGCATTTTCTTGTGAAGGCGCGACAGTTCACCTGCAAGGTATTTTAAATGCCAAGTTTTTTGTCATCACCGGTATTAGAGCTAGGCCACATTTTTCAGGCAGAATACTTGCCAGAAGCCAAAGTAAGTTTATCCCACCTGTTTCAAACACCATTTAGAGGCGCTTTCGCTTTCGCCTGTGTATTAACTGGCTTGCCAATAGAGGGAACTGACCTTTAGATCTTTCTTAGAGCCATCCAAGCGGTCATGCTGACGCTGAAACTCTTCTTTTCGAAATTTAGACTTATTGAAAAGAGCAATTTGTTCCTGGCGTTGGAAAGCAAAATTCGCTCCCTCTGTTTAAAAGGTATAATATTATCAGAATAGAAAGCGTCTTTTATTTAGTGCCTGTATCGCCATCATTGTTGAAAATAGGTAGCTGATTCGTTAGGACGATTTTACCAGAATAGACCAAAGCCGGTTGCTTTAACGACGTTCAATCGCCCTTTCGGAGGGACACTCCTCTGACAGACACTAGTTGACGAAAAACGGAATCTTTTGATGTTTGAGAAACAGCAGCCGATTGCCACCACTTCATTTTGAGACCTTTTCAACCAAGGCGAATTGGTCTTAATTGGTTGCTTGAATATTCCCTAACAACTTGGCCGCTTGGCCCAGCGAGCTAAGCCAAAAACTAAATGGCAAGCCTCGTCAACTTGAAGAGGCTTATCAGAAAGAGACAGCGACAATTAAATCACCATTTTAACACGAGTGCACATCAAATATTAACTGAGACAAGACTCGAGATCGGGGAGCGAAACCCGGCTTGACGAAACTCGCTCTCACTGCCTAAACGAATTCAAACAATCATCGTTTGTTAAGGGCCCTACATCGGAAAGTACCAATTTTTCCGCGATTAAGCTCATCCAAGTTTGATTGAGAGGTTAAACTCACCCAGCTCTAATGCGTAACTGCTGCGACACATATAGTGCGCCTACACAGCATTACAACGAGGGTTTTTCTGAGCATAGCTTCCTTTATCTTACAAAAATGGACACAAATATCTAAAAAGTATTTCTTACACAGGTGAGCATTTATCAATGCTTTAAGAATCAATGGTTTGCACTTAACGTAAAAGAGAGGTAAAAAAACGAAAAAAAACAATGCTTTTTTACGGCGTAAAGTTTGAAAATTGATCCTTAAAGCTAAAACCCTGCAAAAAATTCGCACCTTATTCCGCCTTAAAAGCCAAGTCTACTTTCAGCTATTACCCTTCAAGTAATAATTGCTCACCTGGCAATTGATGACGAAATCAATTACCTCAAAAGACGAACGCCATAAAATCTAGCATTAATCCCTCTTTCTAGCAACACCACTCAATAGTTTAGGTTCCATCTACCAGCTTACAGGGCCATAACGGACAACCATTATCTAATGTTACGTTTTTATTTTTTAGTAAACTGTATTTTTGCGTCCGTTCACTTGAAACGAGAAATCGCTAGGTGGCAGCGAGGAAACTTCACTCCCCTTCAGTGTTGCAATCTGACGGCTAACAAAACAGCATATCCTTACTCAAGGTGACTGTGCGCAAAGACATGCTCTTAAAGAGGCTTTTAAGATGAGTAGGTAGCGAGAACAACACTAAAAAATCAATTCACCATTAAAAGGAAGGATTTAGGGGGCAAAGCTGCGGCACCCATCGAAAAACAACACCAGCCAAAAGTAGAATTTTTCTCATTGATCTCCAATTTTAAGTTACAAAAAAACCACAAATATAGATAGCTATGTTATCTCACAAAACGTAATTATGATGTGGTAAAACAAAAAGCAAAGGCGATGAAAAGATAATATAACCGTATCGTTTTCTTCAATTCATGGAACGAAAGCACTTTAGCTTTGGGCAAGAAAACTCGTCATACATTCAAATTTATCAGTGGCTGATTTTTAATTGGTTATCTTACTCGCGGCTTGGAATCATTTATTAATTGCTTAAACACGCGGAATTCTCAAAACTAAAACTGCGTGAGCTAGAAAATAAATCATCTTCATTAAGCAAAGAAATGTGCTCACCGCACTAAAAATTAAGCTGGTAGAAACAAGATATCAGAGCGAGAGAACGAATGCAATTGGTTCTTGATCGACTGGGAGATTTAGGAAAGTCTTTTGGCATGGATAACAATGACGGTAAGCTGGAGTCTCGTTTGGACCCGGGCCACCATCAACTCCTCAATACGAGTAGCCATTGCTGACTCAAATAACCAAAGCGGGTCCGGCCTGTCAAATGCAAGAACGGTCTTCAGGTTATGGTAAACGAATTCCCACCTGTTACGGGCGTCATGAATATCACGTGGACAAGATTTTTGCAAGTGGAATACAGGAACTCCCATTTATTGCACGGCAGATTGCGCGATAAAGCCAATACGGACCGAGTACAAAGGGTCTGGTAATTTTCTTCGTATACTGCATTCATATCGGGTTTTCGAGTTCTTATTCTCATTTAAGTAAGTTCGTTGTCAAAAAGGCGATTTTATTAAAAAAGGCGATTTGATTGCCTATTCAGGGGGGGACAACAGTGGGTAAACGTCTGGCCTCACCCGTTCACTATGAAGTGAGGTTTATTGGGCGACCATTAATTCCAAAAACCATTTTTGGATTGGAACGTTGATAAAATTTGATACAATTTTCAAAAAATGTAAAGAATAAGATGGAACTTTGAGTGGGACCAAAAAGATAACGAGTCAGTCATCAACTACAACTCTCATTCGCAGAGGCTGCACCAGTTAACGGACACCTCAAAGTAGGCAAACCAGCTACAAATTTGATGGCATGTTGAATGGGCAAATTGAGGCTGTAAATCAACTAAAAATTAGTGAGTCTGGTAACGTGCTAGGAGAAATTACGACTGCACCTGATCATTAACGGCCACTTTGAAGGTATCTGTCATTTTGCCACACGCATTGAAATATTAGTTGGCCGCTGTTAGTTGGCACCGTTGTATAGCGACAATTTGAGCATTGAGCCCGGCGCGTAAGCGTTCATGGGGGTAACCACCCATCTGAAGGCGGGCCTCGACGCAAGAAATTCCTGATTTAACGGATAAACCTTACTTTAATCAGTAATGATCCAGACCTGTAGCTACCTTCAAACGAAAGAATCCGATTCCTTTAAACGCCATTTAAGAAATCGGGGATTCTTTCGTTGTTAATATTTAAAGCATTAGCGACTTAAAAACTAGGCGGTCGTGAAAAAGCCTTTTAATAGCGTTAGCATTCGTTGGGAACTCTTCCAATAAATCAACCAGCTTTTAGTTGCCGTCTACTGGAGGAAGTCGTTATGACCGTCGCAACGCCCCTTACCTTTCAATATCTTTTAGAATCAATAAGAAGCTCCTCACCGCGCGCGGCGGCTTTTACGCCAAATTATCCAGCAGCGGGGAAAAATTACCGATGACTCGCAACGTCTCGAGGATACACAATTTCCATTATTACCCGTGCCTTTGAAACTCCTCAAAAATCACCTGAATCCACCGGCTTCCAGTAATCCACAAGTATGTCGTTGCATAGAATCGTAGGAATCCCACCGTTTTTCAATATTCTGCCGCACCAAAACAGTTTTTCGCAGGTATTATTCTAGTGCTCTAGTTATCGAGTTCCGCCCGACATGGTTCGACCGCTGCTTTTTAGCCCTGCATTATAAACGCGTGACAGTCTTGTGAGTGAATCCAATCACAATTTCATCCCACATCCCTGCCCTTCACCCGCTTCTTTACGGGCCTTAATCAGGCAGCTTATCGGCCACCACGTACATGTTGGCATAACTTCAATCGGAAGAGGAAGCATGAACTTCTGCCGACACACTGCGTTTGAAATCGGTCACATTCTTCTGGTCGTTTCATTCAAAAGCAACCGCATTACAGCATTATCTCAGGGTTACGCGCTTCGCCCACTGCTGAACAATATGTTTAACGTCGTCGTTTACCAGAGCCAGGGTGGCGCAACAATCAATCCTCGCTGACCCAAACGATTGGAGGAAATCAAAATCATTGGCCCGCATCGAAGCGCTTAGGATCCGGATTCCAAACGATACACGGAGCCGGTGGATCCACACACCATTTAAAAACGTTTTTGTGGGTCATTTGAGGAAAATTGATCCTCGATCTCTCCATGGCAGATTTCGGCGTTCTGTTGATTCGCTTTCCCTTCAAACTTAATATATTTTCTCGTTCATGATATTGTTTATAGCCTTGGATTAATTTAAGTATTTTAAAATTCTTTTTCCGCCATTCAGGCGACAGTTATTTTGATCCTACAGGTCGCGGCACCATTCGTGCTTACTAACGTCCTGTTCTTTGCGCTTATGTCTTTTTGGACCATTCGTTGTCAAGTAATATGGGGGTTAGCCTTGCTGATTTTTATCTTGAAACCGGTGAAAATAAAACTCTTGGTCAGCAAAAGCGGAAGTGGATCCGAAACATCGAGAGGTAACCGTTGAATGGATCGTAGTGGAAATGACTGACTGTGAAACAAAATGCGTCCAATGGCACCGCAAAAAGAAAATATGAACGCATGAAAAGGTATTATAATTTCTGCACGCCCACTCGTGGATCTAAAGCCACTAATATTTAAGAAAAAGACGCGTTTGTAGCCGACAAAGCGACCATCATTAGATCCGGTGACAAAAACAGGCTGGCCACTTAGGCTACACTTCTCGCCACACACTAACTCGGCATCTCGTTCCGCCCGATTTCGGGGTTCTTCAGAACGGCTGGGTGCGCTGGATGAATTAAAATGCCACAAGGACTTTGTCGCCTGTTCCGTAACACTAGCGAGCAATGTATCGATGGCAACAATCCATTTCAACCAGTAAAGCAAATGTCCATCTTCCTCGAGAGGCAACCTTGAAAATACATTTGCATACCATACAAAGTTATCAAGAGACATTTCACACTGTAGGCATTCTCAGCTCTAATACACTGAGTTTGTCTTCCCACCACTGATCCGATTCCAATGTTTACCAAACACATCAGGTTTATACTTTCTGGACCAACTGAATCAAAGCATCGGCCATTTCGATTGGAGCGTTTAATACATTCCGAAGTGAGAATGCTCAGTTCCTTCTCAGGGTGAATATCCCATTGGCACTTTTTCACCTCTTTTGGCCACAAAAACGGTATAAGGCAATACCACCACAACTGCCAAACAAACATAAAAGCGTTGCGCCCTTAAGGCCAAAGTACTTATCGATTGTATATCAAGAAGAACGGCATCGAACGACCACACCACCACAGCGATATCGCAATTTGCAAACGAGGAAAGCCCATCCCTCGAATAACCAAATGAGGATGTCGTTGGATAATGGCAGCAAAGTTGCCAGCACAATGATCGTTGTGCAGTAATAAGCACTGATTAACATATATAAACCTATGTTCTTAGTTTGTTACTTAAATAGACACAAATCACATGTCAAGCATAACAGTGAAACAGAATGCCTGTCGCTTAAGCGGCGCTGAATAACATTGAGTTGACTTTTGAAACCAAGGCGTTGCCTTTTATCGGTAATGTTTCATTAAAGCTCTTGGATGTAATAAGGACCACCATTTTGATTGAATATCGGGCTTGCATAGCAGGACCAATCAGGATAGCTGCGCAGTGTATCCAACCAATAGGTCCGTTCCTGCTAAGTAGCCACCATGAGCCGGCGGCATACGCGTGAGGTTCATAAATTTATTTAAATCAGGCCATCGTGGCCCCAGTCGAACAACATCGCCAAGGACGATTGGCCAATCGAAGCCATTCTTTCAAACACAGGTTGAATATGTTCCTTTCACCTTGATGACCAACACCCGGTGCGTCACTCCCTTCAATTGGGCTTTCAAGCATAAAACACATCATACTTGATATTTTCGATTTTGCTTAAACTCTTCAAAACCGACTGTTAACAACCCGTATACGTAAAGGACGCTCTTTTTGTCACGTTCATCGAGCCTTTAACGTGCTATCAGAGTCCAGCGGATAGCGAGAATTCTAAGAAAAAGGGAATTGTCATATTTCGCACAAGCGTCACCAACCTGCCATCACATAATTTCTGTTGATTGTTTGGTTCGTTTCAGCACTCGCATCAGGGACGATTACCAAGCCAAGCATATTTTTACCGCATTTACGGCCCATACGCTTGACTTCTTACCGACGGACCAAGATCCGCAGACTTGGAGCGGCGTTCATTGTTCGCGATAGGTCCGTATGGACGGGTCTTCCAATGAAATAAAAAGCCCTTTTGATTGCGTCTAGCGCGTCATTGCAAACCAGGACAGGCAAAACTGAGGATCAAGCAACATGGCGGATGGAAATAGCCCTGAAAACTGCTCAAGCGCAACCTCTTTAAAAACGTAACCACATCCATGTCAAAAACGGCGCCTCGCTTGGCGCCATGAAAAAGCGCCATTTGGATCCAACGATCAGGTGGAATTTGATCTAACGGACGCCATTCTTGAACAAAAAAACATTTTTGTCCCAGCCGTTACGGCGTAAGACCACGACTTTCCAGCGATAATTGCATGTTTTATTCCTTTACTCAATTGGGTGCCGAAGGCAAACTTTCGTATAACCTGACATTATTTTTTTATTTGATGGTAAAGGCGAAAAATCTATTATTGCACAGAAAAACGTTAGTTGAAAAGAACGGGCATTTTAGTCCATTGCTGACGAGCCTAGAAATCGGCTTGAAACTACTTGGTATAACTTCATTATTGCTTTATTTAGGGCACCGCCCTCTCGGCTCATTTCCCTTCATGAGCACAAACGTCAGAATGCAAAAGTCTGCCGCCTCGGCTGAACCCTATTCACTTTAGAAGCCACTTGCGGTTCTAACATTTTCGGCTTTCCCAAAACTCGTTAAACACAACTGTCTCGATGCCTGCTGTTTTTCCAACTTTCTCGTGCACTCAGACGGCGGCTGGACAACCCTTGGGTAAATGCTTCGAGCCAACGCCAAACGCGTCTATAATTGCTTGTTCGCGCCTGGCCTTGAATGGGCTCATTTCGGGATGCGCCGCAAATCGCTATTAGCGTTAATTTGTCCCGGCTTGCTCTATTATTCGGAAGTCATTAATTCTCAGACCGTACACAGGATACCCCCGCACTTGCAGGCTACTTTGAGTTGCCGCAAACATCTGAGAAATAGGATGTGCCATTGTGTTCTCTACCACGCTTCTTCTTTCAATGCCGTTCACGCCTGCAGCACTCAACGCTTTCCGCCTCGCCTTTCGGGCAGGGGAAAGCTTAAGCTTGCCACATTTACAGGAATCTGGAACGGAATAAGGGCATCATATAGATTCCCGGCTCATTGCCATTGGCGGTTTGAAATTACCGTAGCAGAATCCAGTTAAATTCATTGCTTAAAGCCGTTCAGTGGTTCGTTCAAAGGGGACAAAATGCCTAAAATTTTCCCACCATTACAAACCAAGGTAGCGTAAAGGCGCCCGCTTCTCCAATCAATGAGGCAATTTTCGCCACGTACTGCGGAATTGCCATCGGGCTCCGGGACGGGCGGGGGACTTTAAGTTCCCGCCTTGGCCCAATTTTAATTGCTTCGTTTTTTCCTGACCCTTACATTTTTTTGAAATGCCCAAGTTTCCAAACAAAAAAAAAAACCCGTTCGGGGCCTATTGTTTTCTTGAAAAAATCCCACCCAAGCTTTGAATTGATTTCCCATTTGCCACAGGCAACTTGAGCGCCAAATTGGACCAAAGACAATTTGCTAAAAACGCAAAAAGGGACTGGTTCGTGCAAATATGTTTTTTTAACATTGGTGGCGTTTTCGACGAAAGGGGGACAAGTTTCTGTTAACGATTTTTTGCTCACTTTTCGGGGACTGCATTTCCACTTGCGCATGACCCATCGCGCCACGTCCACCTTCTGTTGATCTCCTTCC
>Ga0163217_1061675_pt1 | contig 16780 bp, 17 predicted proteins | sample SynspAceP_FD_185933 | JGI IMG/M metagenome (GOLD analysis project Ga0163217, IMG submission 185933) | Saline lake microbial communities from Ace Lake in Antarctica - Synechococcus sp. Ace-P (PacBio error correction) | ecosystem: Environmental > Aquatic > Non-marine Saline and Alkaline > Saline ... | reverse complement strand
TGCGCGATGGCGTTAGTGCTGGGTGAGCAGGGGATGACACAGACGGCGGTATTCGCTCTGCCTGGCTCTTGTGGATGTTGCAGGCGTAGGCAGGCACCCAGGTGTCGAGTTCAACCCAGCATAGCGTCACTCGCGGCCGTATGCGCTTGCTCCCGGATTCCCCGGAGAGAAGCGGACCGTCAGTTACGCTTGCATCGCAAGTCGATTGTTCCACCGTGGCCCCACACGCGTTGAAATACCTCCTTCTCCTAGTCGGTTTGCACCTGCAATCACCTTGTCGGCCGGGCAAAACGCCAGCGAAGCGCTCCACCTGCTTCGGTGGGGTCGGGGCTTGAGCAAGCTCTTGCTGGCAGCTCGATTTTGAAGTGAGCGGGAGCCACAACACCGCGGCCGCCATCGGCGCACAAGGCCACCTGCCACCTGGGCGATTGTATCGAGGCCCAAAAGCGCGCGGGATGCGCTCGGGGCCCACACCTTGAGGAATCAAGGCCACCGCTGCTTCAGGGCGAGTCGGCAGGCAGGGAATTAGAAGTCGCTGGTGGTCTCAAGCCGGGCGGTGCGCCGTAGATCGGGATGTGCGCCATTGGTGGACGTGGGCGGTGGTGATGATGCGGCGCTTGCTTCGCGCCTTGGCGGAACACCTCTCGTGAGCCGGGGCCACCGGCAGGGGACGCCGGCTGTTGATCGATCGGCGAGCACCTGGCCGGGCCCACCGATGGGGCCAGCATGATTCCACATCACCACCAGCACAAGGCCGCCCTCGGCTGGCCAGGGCGTTTCCAGCAGTTGGGCCATCAACGGCACTTCACCATTCGAGGTCTCATCCACCACCGAGCAGATCGACCCGCGGCAGCTCGGCCCTTGCGCTTTTGAACCCGAAGGCTGCCGGGTCGAAACTCCAGCAACCGGTGGTGGTTTGGGGCCTCTAGGCCCGGTGGTTTCGCCCACTCCGCATTGGCGGCCGGGCCGGTTGGTGAGCGCCAAAGAGCAGGATGCGTAGCTTCGATTGGCCGCCATGTTTCGCAGCGATCGCGCTTGATCAGGGTCGTCTTGCCCACCCCCGGCCCACCGGGTGAACTCACCAGGCACCGTTGCTGGAGGGCCTGCTCCACCAGCCCCTTCTGGCTGGCGGCGAGCTCCAGGGCGAGGCGTTGGCTCCACCCCAGGGAATGCAATGGCGGCCTCGATTGCTTTCCCAGGCGGAGCACTGGGAGGTTTTCAGGGGCCTGGGATGGCTTCGGACGATGCCGGCGCTCATTCGCGAGTTGCAGATGCAGCCAGCAAAGATGCGGGTTCCACCAGCCAGGGTAGTATCGGGCCACCCACCGAGGCCTCGGCGGTCCAGGATCCAAGGGCGCTCTGGATTCAACCTGGGCTCCATCCGGCACGCCGAGGGGGCGCGCTTCTCCTCAACCGGCCCACTTGGCCGCTCGACGCTGAGAGCAGTTCTCCAGCCAGCTGAGCAGCTCAGCGCTTGGGCAGGCCGCATAGTGGCCATCCACCCACTCTGGCCTCCAGCAGCGGCGTAATTTGACCGCCGGCCCGCAGGCGGAACATGGGACGGTTGGGAGCTCAATTGCCCAGCCCTTGCGGCGATCGCATTTCAGCGGTGCGGAAGCCGATGCCGCGCGATGTTCGCCGCGCCAGGCGGTAGGGGTTTCATCCGGCCAAGCACCTGCACGGGGCTGTCGTTCCCATACTCTTTGAAGATGCGCGACGGCCCTGCGGGTGCCGGACACCATGGCTTGTGCAGGAAAAGACCATCTGATTTCCGCGCACCACCTTCTGTCGGCCCAGGCCGGCTGCCGCTGGCCCCGCACCGGCGGGGCCGATTGCCAGGCACCTCTCGTAAGCGCCTCGGATGCGGCTGCTCCGATCACCTCGCAAACACCTGATCGCCGAACGACCGCCACTACGAGCTGCTTGGAGCGAGATCGCGGCCGATGCCCGGCATCATTCCAGAAACCCAAGGTAACTTCTCGATCCCTTCTGGCTGTGGTCGGGCGAGAGGCCCTGAGGAAGGAGGCCTTTTGAACTGCTGGCCGTCGACTCCCGGCTGTTCACCCAGGTGCCGCTCCCTTGTCACCCATTCGCTCGGCCCGCTGATCTCGCGCATTGACCCACCACCGTCACAGGTCGCGGTGGCCGCGCGGCCTTTGATTGCGCAGCACGCGGAAGCTGTTCTCCGGCGTTGTGGAAGGGACGCGCTCGATTGAGCCTGCCAAGCACCTGCGGTAGGGTGGGAGCGGGCTGGCTTGGGTCTTGATCTGACGGGGAACTGATAATTATTTGGCGTCCAGGGCAGAAGTCGGCTTGTGGCCCACCTTGCAGGCTTCAGCCCTATCCGGGGTGGCGAAAGGCGTGCGCCAGCTGCCGCTCTCGAGTCCTCACCTCCCAGGCCAAGGCCAACTTGGAGCAGCCGCGCGATCCCGGTGGGCTTTCGCTTGCTTGCCACCAGTTGGTGGCGAGTAGGCCCAGAGCCTCCTCGATCGACTCGAAGATTGCCATCGAGCTCAAGGTTTGAGGTTGGCCGTGTGCTGAATCCACCAGGCGGATAACGACCGTGGGCTGGTTGGCTGTTGCTGATTCGGCAAGAAAGGTGTGTCATCAATTTCTGAGCTCAGCTTGGTGAGAGCCGATCGGTTTGGCGTGGTACGGACTGATCCACCACCCGGGGGCTGCAGGGCGTCCAGCCGCCTTGCGTTTCTCCTCCCAGAGCTTCAGGGCCTCAGCACGGCTTCAGATGCCCGGCGCGTGTTTCAGCCACAGGGGATCTCTGGTCGGGGAGCAAACTCGCCCGGTGGTGCATTTTCCAGCGGCTCTGGTTAATTCCCGCCTCCAGGCGCGGTTTCGGGCGAAAAAAACGCAGCACGTGGCGGCCATCACGCAGGCCAAGCCATTCCTTTGGGGGGAGAGCGGTATTGGCCTCCTGGGCCGCAGCTTGTCACGGACCCTTCCGGCGCCCAGCCCACGCCTGGCCGCGAGAGTCTTCAGTCCAAGCCCATGGCAAGCGGTGGGTGAGGTGCTCCCCTTGCACCAGCAGGGCCCTGGTGCAGCTGGCAGGTGAGCAGACAGGGGATAGCAGTTGACCCCGGCGATGGTGCCGGAAACCCAATTTGACAAGTCATGCAGGACCTTGCGGCTACGGTGGGGCAGCAGGACTGCTGCATTCAAGAAAGGGCCAGTGCTCGCCAGCCGTCAATCGCCTGCGGCTGAGCTAGCGCCGGCTTGGCACCGCGGTGAGCGGGAGGCTGGGAAGCAGCCACTCGGCGGACACCATCAAGAGAACACCCTGTCTAGCAGAAGTCATCTGGTTTCCCGCCAGCTCGGGCGCGACCCCAGTGGAGCCCCAGCGTGACAACGTCGCGCTGAAAGCGCGGGCTGATCGGTTCGGCACAGACCCGCACCGGTTCCTCGATTGCCACGCGCCATGAACTGCACCACGTGCAATTGGACCACGCAAGTAGCGAACGACCTCTGACACCGGCCGCGGGGCGTGATCACCCCGCCTCCGGATCGGCGACAGCCGCCGGCCAACACGGTTTGGTCAGGCACCGATGCGGGAGTGTTCCGCCACGGGCTCCCGGATGAGGAAGCCCACGGAAGGCTGCGCTGGCCTTTGCTCGGTTCGGCAAGGGCTGACGCGAGGCGCTTCGCGCCCCCTGCCCTTCCTGCGCGGGCCGCGCTGTGCATCGGGTTCACTTCACCTCAACAGGGGCCTGGCACCACCCTTCTGCACCAGCTGCGACATCCGGCCCGCGTCATCGTTCACCTTCTAGTCCGATGGCCCCAAAGGGCGGCGGCGCCACCATTGCGGAGCCAGCAGGCTTCTTCGGGAAGCGCGGCAAGCCCGGTCAAGAAGATGCGCTTCGTGCCTGCTGAGGAAGGGCATTCGCCATTCGCCCGCTCCTTGCAGGGACCAAGGGTCTGCACGTTCGGTGATCTGAGCCCCGGGCGCTTAACGCGGCCCTTTTCTCTGCCTCCTGCCGCCACAAGAGCTGGAGCGAACCAACGGCTTGTGCGGCTTAGGTGTTGCACCGGCTGATAGCGCGGCCGATGACGACGCGGCCTCAGCCGCGCAGACGCAACGTCAGTAACACTCGGGCGGACCGAGCACCCGGCGCGACTCAGAGCGCGGGCGCATCGGAACGGGCAAAACGCACCGCATGTTGCCCCGGGCTGGCCAGGCAGCGATCGCTTGCGCTGCTCGGGCTGGCGCCGCCGGCCGCGTTCAGGGCTCCGCAAAGCGGCGTCGCCGCCCCTTGACCCGTCCGGCTCACCCAGGGCGTTTGGGGGCGGCGTTTCTTACGCCTCTGGTTGAGCGAATGCAAACCCACACCCCAACCGAGTCCCTGCTGCGCTCTCGTGCTTGGCTCACAGGCCTCGCCACCCTCATATCGCTCTGCTGCTCCATCGGCCTACGGCGCTGGTCTCGCCTCTGGGGCAGCTTGCAGTCTCATTGAGCTTCCAATGCGCCTCGGCCTCTCTCCGCTGTCGCGTCGGCACGGCTGGCACGGCATATGCCGCAGCTGATGGCCGACCATACGAGGCCGTGGCAGGCAGGAAAGTTCAAAGGCGGTCGCTGGTTGGAGTCGAGCCACAAATACCCATCGGGGACACAGGCTCGCTGCGCGCGATCTCCAGCGCAAAGCGCAGCAGGCAGTTGGGGGCGCTGTACGTTCTTACGCGCTTCTTCACTGGGCCGATGTCAGCCGCCAGCAGGGGGCTCCAGGGTCCGGCCCAAAAACTTGCCCTGCCAGTTTGGTTCAAGACATACTCATCCGGCAGGACATCGATGGACATCGCCGCTGCGCTGCGCTCTGGTCTTCGGTGGGCGGGTGGCTCCAGGCCGCCTCCACCGCTCGCTCCCATCGGGATTCCGCTGCCCTTGCAACCTTGCACCCGCCAAATCAAAGCCAGCACCGGCGATCACCACAGGTTCTCTTCTGCCTCTCGCGCCTGCTCGGGCTTCGTTATCATTTTCGTGTGATGCCATCCAGTCTGTGGTTGTTTGTTGTTTATTTTTTTTTTTTCCATTGGTCCTTCCAGATTTTGCGACATTTCCGAGGCCAATGTCCCCGAGGCGTTTCTTTCATTTCAAAGGTAGTCTACCCCTTTTTCGGATCTTGGTTTTTTTATTTGTCGTTTTACACCATCTGCCTGTATCTTTGCACCGTCGCGTCTGGTTTCGAGTCGCATTTCATTCACCAGCAACACATCGACCCCGCCGTGATCTCTTTCAACGCGAAAGCGAGAACCGAAACTGGCATTTCCTACTCGCATTCTCTCCAATAAAACGGCCCGGGACCAGCCAGGTTGCTTGGGCGCAGAAGTGACAAGACTTCAAGTCATCTGCCTAATATCCTGTTGATCAGCTAGCCGGTGCAGGCTGGTGCAGCTCATGCCCGACCTAGCCGCGGGCTGGCTATGGGTCCAATAGCTGAGCCAAAGTACTGCTCTCGGTGGTCAGTAAACTGCTCGCTGCAGGTTGGTCGTCTGGCCGATCTCGCCATCGACTCAGCGATCCACGATTGGTTCGGGCCAAGGCCTCGCACGCGACTGAAGAGAAAAACCGTGAGCCACGGGTGACGTGGCGCAACGACTCCACGTGCCGGAGGCAGCGAGGGTGCCGTCATCGCCAAGGATCGTGTGCCCTTGGTTGTCGATCGGCTCGACGAATGCGCCCAATTGGCGTCTTTGCTGAGCCTTGGAAACTCAAGCGCCAACCTGGAGCGAAAAGATCGCTCAAAGAAGCTTGCACGCGGTATGTCGCCACCGGTAGGCCCTCATGGCACGAATGAACAAGCGCTCCAGCAACGCGGTCCGTGCGCAAGTTCAATTTCCACCTGCCTGGCTTGGAGGCCTCATCACGCTCGTTGGCCACCAGTTCACCTTGCGGGCAGCAGAAGGCTTCCAGTTGGCGCTCGCCGGGGTGGCACAATCTCTAGCGTTTCCAGGCACTGTTCCTTCTGCGCTACGGGCCTTCCATGCAAGCGCTCTGTACTTCATCGGATTGATCTTGGGAACTGGAGAGCTGGCGCTTCAGGGTGCGCAGATCGCGCTCCAGGTTGTTGGTCTTTGCGGCGCTCGGGCCTTGAGTGGCCTCGCTGTCTGCGCGCCGCGCGGAGGGCAGCTCGGGCTCGGCTCATCGCCAGCAAATGTCATACGAGGGTTTCACTCGTCCGGCACTGAGTCTCGTCGAGCGACTAATCCTCCAGGTCGAGGTATCCGGCTGCATGGTCATGTCAGTGTCGCGCGCAACCGGGTTGGGCTGTTGCTGCTGCTGCTCAAAGGACGTAGCGCTGCTGAGCTGCAGGCGAGTGATCAAAGAAGGCTTGAAGGCGATGGCTTCCACCCATCGCGGCTGTGGTTGATGGGAGGCAGCCGTCGCTGCTTCCTGCCATCTATTTTGCCAGCTGCTCAGAGGATTGATAGAAGAGAAACCACCAGCGGCAAGTGGATTCGGGGATCGGGGATCGGGCGTGGGGGCTCAGGTCCGGAGATTGTCGGTCCACATTCCCAGAAGGTCCGATCGCGTCCACCGCAGACACCGCCGACCCTGAAGTTTCCGGGGACGGATCCAGTGTGCCTGCGCCAGCGCGGGAAGGCAGTGGCGGTCGAGGGCCGATCGATGGCAACACACCAGATCCTGGCCAGGGTCGCAAGCTCACTGCTAGGCCATGACAACGCGCGACGGCACAGGTTCACACCGGCCCAGCAGGCAGCACTGCTCAGCGCCGGTAGCGATCGAGACCGGGAGTTGGTACTGCGCGCAGGGTGGGGGTCTGGTGGTTGTCGTAAAGCTCGAGCGAGCACGGCCAATGTGTCTCCCTCCAGGGCACCAGGTGCCTACCAGACGCTCTGCAGTGCGGGTTGAGGCTTGGCGCACAGGGGTGTCTCCAACCGTGGGTGCCCATCCGTAGCACGGGACCCAAAGCCCAGCAGGTTGGAGCGTGTCGCCACCACCGCGGGGTCGAACAATCGTTTCGTAGGTCGCACAGTTCAGGTTCTCCTTGCGCAAGGTCTGCACGGTGGTGCCGTTACGCGACTGCCGCAATCACGCTCATGTGGTCACCGGGATGATATGCACCAGCACCGGTTGGGCTGAGCGCCAGCAACACCTTCTCGCCCCACTGTGGCTTGCACCAGGGGCGCGTCATGCACCGCGAAGCCAGTGGCGCCTGCACCAGACGCAGAGAGAGACCAAATCAGCTCGCGGCTGTGGGGCAGCAGGGCCGGGGCGACTGAGGCCCGAGATATTCACCGCCCAGCAGAGGTGCCTCTACAGGGGCAAAGCAGGTGTGTGGCCGGGGTCGTCCTCTCTCGCCGGGATGTCGTGGTCGGTAGACTTCAGGCGGCTGTATAGTGCCGCGCACACCGAGCTCTGCCAGGGTCTTTGTGGCACAAGGAAAGTCCCATGGCCGGTAGTGGCGCTTGGCATCGAGCACCGGCAGATTAGTTCCCTCGCAGAGGATTGTCGCCGGGTATCGACACAGGGCCGTTGCGTGTTGTTGGGAGAGATCAGGCGCTAGGAGGCTGGGCCAATGAAGACATTGGTGAGCACATGCCGCGCACGTATCCCGGCTTCCTGACCGGGGTGCTGGGTTGAAAGAACGCAGCAACCCGGGGCGATGGCGAAACCTGCAACGGACGAGGGCGGGACATGTCATCAGCCGCGCAGGAATCCAAGCCCTGGTAACTACTGGTGGGGCTGGCCTGCCAGCTACCGCAGGCTCGTGCAGGCAGGAGAAGCGTCTTGCGCGGTGAAGGACGGCTTCGCTGCTCGGCCGGCCCGCGCTCCGCTGGCGAGCCGCCTGGTCTGCGCTGGGATCTCCGTATTCGGTGATCCAACTTCACTCCCATGAGCAGATCGGTGGCGTCTCGATCACATCCCAGCTGTTTTTCAGTCGGGCAGTTTTGCTGGCGGGGATCGCAATAGGCAGCGGCCCCTTGCGCGACACCTCGTTCAGCCTCCGCGTTCTGCGGTGGACGCGCAATCAGGGCTCAGCGGGGAGGTGGAGCGATTGCAGGACGCGGGCATCGTCAAGCGATCGAGCATCGAGCGCTGCCTTGGCGTCTGGGGTGATCGGATCGGGGTAGCTGGCCTGAGCGCGCCATGGCTCACTTGATCTCGCACGGCTGGTTGCCGATTTGCGTGCATCTGGCGGGGCACGGCGGACGCTTCGGAGGCAGTCAGTGTGACGCCAGGCGTAGGGGTTAGGTGATGGGATCGCTCTGGCTGGTGCCGGGGTCACGCGGCGATCGGATCCCAGACGTTTGTTTGCCATGGGGGCTTGTTCACACGCCTGGGGCGCTGAAGAGCGCGAGGGCTGTGGCGTAGCTCAGCGCTGCTGATCAGCCGCGCTTCTGCTGAGCCATTCGATTCAACTGAGGGCAGGCCGAGCTGGCGGGTGTGAGCGGCGTCACGGTCAGAGCGCAACACCCGGTCCGCCCTCAGCCGGCACGGAATCCACCAGGGTGAAGTGCGCACCAGCTTGGCTCCTAGCTGTGGTGGAGACCACCGAAGTCTTGTTGCGTCGCCAGCGAACTGGAGGAGCGCAAAGGATTGCCGGCTGTGAGTGTCCTCGATCTCTCGTTTCATCTGCGCGGCACGGCGCCCAATTGTTCTCGGCGGGCAATCGAGCCGCATCGCGGCGCATGTTCTGATCCTCAGATTCTGCATGTAGGCGCGCGTGTCTCTCGGCCATGTCCGAGCGAGCGCGGACTCCTTCCACTCCCAAAGTCCGGCGCGGCCAGCAGGTGCCGATGAAGGATGTTGGTGGAGAGGCACCAGCGCGATTCCGCCCGGGGTCGTGCTTCATTCCCATTGCCATTTCTCCAGGCCGTTTCTTGCCGGAAACTGATCGACCAGGCGCGCTGCGCACGCGGCCAACCGCAGGGCCCACAGCGCGAAAGAGGTCCCTCGTGTAAACTCCGCTTTTGAGCGCGGCGTAGTGGTGTTGATCCCCATCGGCTGGGTACTGGTGCGCCAGGCCAACTGGTGCGGGGAGGGTTACCTGCCGCAAAGCCCGCGCCATCGGCGGCGTACCAGACCGCGAGGAAGCTGATGCACCTGGGAGCTAAGCAAGGCGGTTATGCAAGGGCTGGGCCTGAAACCACCGGGTTCACGGGGGCTGGGGCACGCGGCGAACGACGCCTGGGTCATGCCATCTGGTCGTGAGGCGCGGCAGATGGATAGGTCAGTCCGAAAGCTCGAGCGGATGCAGCCTGGATTGCCGTCAGCGCCGAGATGAAGTGGAACAGGGGATGCACCGTGCTGCCGCGGGCGTCAACCGGCGGCGGGCGATCCTGCGCACCAGAGCCAATGGGCGCCGCCTGCGGGAGATTTCGGCTGTTGCCCAGTCCAGCAGTGTCCGATTACGGGGCAAAGCAGCAGCCGGGCCAGGGAAGCGCGTCACAGCAGGCAGATGGCCATCGAGGCTATGACCCTCGGAGGGCAGCGGGCTCGGGCGCAGCACCATCAAACAGGAAGCCGGCCATTCGCGCAGCACGAGCAGATCGCGACAAACAGGAAACCACCGACCAGGTCAGGTGTTTGCCGTTGGCCATCGACAATCAACCGAGCACCCGCAGCAGGCTTGCTCGCAGGGCGGCGGTGGCAGTGATAGGGAAGTCTGAAGAGCATGTGCGCATAGGTGCGCAGGCTGGCTCTCGCGGAAGAGCCGGCGTCGGACCCGGGCGCGCTTTCATGCGGCTCCATAGGAGAGAGAAGGCTCCTTGTAGCCTGGGGCAGGTAGACGCTGCGGCGCGAGGCGCCTTCCTCGGGTGACTGCAGCAGTTCGCTAGTCGTAGCGAGCTGAAAGCCGAATCACGCACCCACCAGGGAAGGGATGCTCCCGCAGGGCTCCAGCGGCGAGACGCCCTTTGGCGGCAACGGCAGCTGCGTGCTGCTCTTTCGGAGAGAGCGGCAGCCATTGTTGCGGGAATCGCTGCGACTCATGGAGGCCAAGGCTTGGTGCTTTGCTGTGGGCTATTGCCAGGAGGGGGGCCTGGCCTGCTCCCTTCTTCAATCGCCCTTTAGGAGTCATCCCATTCAGTCATCCCTGGGAGGGATGGGCCAGCATTAGCCGTCGAGCGGCAGCGGCCTCAAGAACAATCCGGCCGGACGCCCTTGGCCAGTCGCAGCGGGTTCACTGGGCTGGTCGTCCGGGCTTCAACCGGGACCATCCGATGCCTCGGGTGAGTTGATGGGCCTACGATTTAGGGGGGCCCTGGTCTGCAGCATCGGGCGTGCGGGACGCACTGGCCACGCCGCCCTGTCCGCGATGGTGTGACCTCTCCCTGCTACGCGCCGCCCGGGAGTCGCCGAGATGGACACGCGCCTCATCTCCAAAGTCCTCTCGCGGCTTGGGGATTCCGTGTGATCCGTTCTGGGACGGAAGCGGAAAACCAACGCGAACCTTGAAGCACTGAGGAGCAGATGGCTGCAGTCGGTTTCATCAGTGACGTCCAGCCCTGCTGATTTCCGGACCTCGCCGTTACGTGGAAACGGAGATCGGTTGGCTGAGGAGCTGACGTGGAGGTCGCTCATGCCCATGGCGGTGGTGGCGATTGAGTGGAATCACCGGCAGGCTTCCCTGCAAGAAAGGGAGCGCCGCAAGTGCACTCACGCAGCACTGGAGCTGGCTGGTTCAGATGCTGGTCCATTCCATGGCGGGGGCCTGAACCTGCCGGATCTCGGATGAGGGAGAAGCGCCAGAAATTTCGCCGGCGCCTTTGCGGATCTCAGGGCCCGGCCAGCTGTTTGCTGATCGAACTCGAAGCGTGCTCCGGGCGAGAAGCCGTGGCCAGAGGCCTGGGGGTGTCAATTGCCGCGTACAGCCGCGGGTCAATGAGGCATGCGCCCGGCGCGCGTCCATTGGATCCGCAGTTCCAGCTCGGCCCGTGCTGTCCAACTGCATGACGAGACGATCTCGATCGGCTCCGGCAGTGATTCATGTCGTTCTGGCGGCGTGCCGGAGAGACGCAGCCTGGAAACTCCACAGGACTCCCTTGAGAGACGTGGTCTCGGGCCTACCGGGACGCGCTCACGCCCCTAGCTATAAGCGGACATGACTGACTGCCAAACGCCACGGGTTGCTTCAAGCGTGTTCTCAAACAAACAGCTGAAGTGGCGGCGACCGCTTTGCAGGCCTGTCCGCGCATTGCAGTCGTAGCCAGGCAACATTTCTTCCGCTATCGATCAGAAGGAACTGACTAGCCAACCGGGATCCGTGATACGCCCAGGCATCTATATCCCAGTTTCTACAATCGTGATCAGCTTGGGGTCCGGCAGCCCGGCAGAGATTGTGTAGCGTAACTGAACAAGTGGTTCTCGACCTGGGAAACCACGGCCCGAAGCTTTATGGAGAATCGGACCATTGTGAACTGAGTTGTGCCTTGCGCCCGATGTCCTTGCAGCTTTTTTTTTTTTGTGGGGGGGTTTTTTCCTCGAAAGGCGGGTGACTTTCCGGGCGGTGGTTCAGCGGAAACCATCCAATAACACGTTCTGCCCACGCAGGTGATTTTTTGGTATTGGTAGGCATATGAATGACCTAGATCTGTCAACGAGTTGGTCACCGAATATATCGTGACTTTCAGATCAGTCACTTATAGGATAAACTATATCCATTGGTTTTTGATAGTATTTTTGATCTGAATCGCAAGGGCCGGTCACAAAGCCGTAGTATAGGGTACTGATGGGCATTTGCGGAATCCGTTATTACCCCAATTCCCAAGATCCGCCCTGATTTGATGCTGATCGGTGGCAATTCCTCATGGTTCGGTTCGTCTGTTGATATGACCTTGTCACTCAAAATATTGGTTAGGGAGATCGAAAAAGGCGTCCCAGAAGCTCCTCATTTCTTGTCCACAATGCACACCTTTGCTGCTCAGCATTAAAAACGATGCTTTCAACGGCGAGACTTAAAGCGGTGAGGATTTGCTTCGCAATGTTGTGGATTCTAATCGATTTTGGTGTGCAAATCTCGGCTCAGATGGGGATCAAGGACTTCATCAAGGGCAGCCCCGAGCTGAAGCATAGATCTAGACTTCAGGAATCTGGTGAATATGGCACCCAAAGAATGGTAGCTGCCTTGGAGCCCCGATGTTGTTAGATTCTCTTGGGTTGCCCAATGCGCAGGATAGGGTTGCCTCGCATGCCGTTTCGGGCTCTGGTGCGAACATCATCTATTCCGCTACTTTTGGCATGGCTCGGGCATTCCACGGCAAGGGGCGGAGTTAACACAGCTTGCACGCAGAGAGCAATCGGCCGAATCATTGAATAAGCAGCCGGCGCCCTTTAAGGTAATGCATGGGTGCAGAAGCAAACGGATTGCAGGCGAGCGGAGCAAAGTGCTTATGTTGGGCGAGTTCTCTAGCCGACGCCTGATCCTTTCCGTTAGGCGGCCTGGCACAGCGATAGTGTGAAGCCCACCGATGATCTATACACATGTCTTTCAATCGGGGGACGGTGGGGTTAGAAGCCCGGGCGGATCTGCTCGCTGGCAGAACAGAGAGTCCGATGCCAGGAAACCAGGAAGCAGAGGCTAGAATCAGGAGCTAACGGATCAAGGCCAAGTTTGTTGGCCGCAACACCTCACCCGTGAGAACCTATGCGGGGAGCCATTCGTTCTGAGGCATTTAATGGGAGCGTGACCTCGTCATGATATGGCGAAGGGACAGATGCTGGGTAGGAACGGTTCTTATATGCGGACCGTCTAAACGCATGTTGAACAAAGCCGTACGCGGCAGTTTAAATCCAGCATAATATAACGACTTCGAGTCGGATGTCGTCTTGTCTGTGAGGCCATCCCACCGTGGTGAGTGCTGGGACCAAGGCTGAACGAATTCCTGTTGTGTTCTGACTGCGGAGGTCTTCCGAGAACACTGAGGGAGGCATCTATTGGATTGCGTCCCCACTCCTTCGTCTTTCCGAACCGGGAAGCGTACCGCAAATGGATCCTGCTGACAGGAGCTCGCTTTTTGATGCCTGTTTTTGTGGCCGATACCTTGCAAAGCGATGAGGCTGCATTGGCCTAAACGCTGAGGCAGCGCGATCGACACTACAGCCGAACGCTACGTCGGGTTGAGCTTCCACGTCTATGTCGACCGTTCCCTGATGAATCATCGAAGGCCCTCTGACTCAAAGAGACTACTTTGCCGCTTTGCTTGAGCAGTATTGTGGAGCACGATCACAAGGCTCGATCTCTGCAGTCTGCAGTTTTTCCATCGCTATGTGTCGATCGGCAGAGATGGAGTGGTCAGTCAAGATCATCCGGTCCACTCGAGTCATTTAGCATGCCGGGAGATATTCCTACTTCAGCGAGGAATGTGCCACAGGCTGATCGCAAGTACTCTGTGCGCAAAAGTTGCGCTACCGATTTGTTTCTGCTGGTGAGTCTACAGGGCTGGCCTGACGCTATCAGTGAGGGGTCGCCTTGGAATAGTGAGTTTCCGACTCGACGTGCTTCCACCCAGGCGGCACCACACGCGATGATTATCGGCGGGATGGCAGAGGGCGGGCCAGATCGCTCGTGTACGATGGCCGGCGTTTGACCGCTGTGGAAGCCATGCGTTCGCTTCTGCGCGGACCTTTCACCGCCATCCCCGGTTGCTGTTCCCCAGGTCCGGGCCGGCAGCCAACTCATCGGTGCGGTCGCCAGTGCAACCGATGAGTGATGCGAGGCGAGTGGTTGCAGCGTCGGCTACGTGAAGCATGCTCGCTCTGGCGAAGCGGTCGATGAGAGAGGCGGGTCACTGGTTCCTCGCTGGCGGCACGCCTTACGCCACCGCACCTTTGCTGGAGCAGGGACGACCTGCGCCTCATCCAGTCCCCTTGCCGTAGCCAGCATAGCAAACAACAGCCGCTACGTGCCCTACAATCGCACCCAGCGTGGATCGCGTCCACGGGCGCCTGTCGATTGAAACGCTGCGAGCGGCTTCAGCTTGCGCTGGGTGGAGGAGTTCCATGATTTTTCCTCTCCCAATGTGGAGCGTTTACCGGGCGAGCAGATGAACGCCGCCATGGCCTTAACTGCTGCCGAGTCATCGCCAGGGCTCTGCAGTGCGATGCGGCGCTGCCGCCGGTCAAGGCAGCGACCTGATTGGGCTGCAAGTGTTCTGACTGTGACAACCATCAAGATCCCACCATTCCTGCGGCGCATCGCAGTTTGCCCGCTGCCAGACAACCAATGGAAAGCCAACAGTTGGATTCGACCGGCACTCCGAGCGCAACAGTTCGCTACCTGTGGGCAGTATTTCCTGTCACCTTCACGGTACCGGCAGAAACTACGGCCATTGATCTGGCAGCATCAGCCGCACCGCCTCGATCTGTTGCTGAAACAGCTGCAAACAATTTGATTCATTCGCTGGCGGGTGACCGAAACTCAAGGGCAGTGGTTGCCCTAGCTGTACTGCATACCATAACGCAAGAACTCTATTTCCATCCACACGTGCATCTGATTGTGCCGCAGGTGCTGTGAGATAGCAGCAGCAGCCGTCAGAATGGAGGACTAAGGCGAACACTCAGTCACCGTTTCATGCTGCCAACCTGGCCATAGGTCTTCCGTGCCAGTGGTTATGATGGGGAAATGCCCGGCGATTGGCTTGCAAATTAAGACAGCCCCTGCCCGCCAGGAATGAGCAGTGGGGTGAGACCCTCACAAGCATGTGGGACGTGGGACCGACCAGTCTTTGCCTCTGTACCTTCGGATCCGCGTAATTCGTATCACCTAGGCGGTTTACCCTGGGAAAGAACATACCTTCTGACCGAGACGATTGCAATGGGGTAACCCGTACCACCGACAACGTTATTTTTATTGGACAAGGGAAATACCAGACATGTGGGGGGTGACTTCTCTGGCTTTTTCTTATTCTAAACAGGTCTCTCTTTCTCTCTCTCTTTTTTTTTTTTTGGATCCTTCTTTTTTTTTTTGTCTTGTTGTTATGTTTCACGGACTGATTCGACCTGCGTGGAAATCTTGCCAGGTGTCACACCAGGAGTTTTTATTCGCAGTGTATTATTATATTTTTCCTCATTTATCTACTTTTGAAAATTCGTGTTGTTTTTCCGTTGCGCCAACTTATGACCGATTGTTGTGAAGCACCCGTTATCAGAAAGGCCCTAGAAGATCAAATACGAGGAGATAAGACTTGAAGCTGATACAGGATTATGCAGATATTATGTTCTTTTTTTGTCTTTGTTTATCTTTTCCGGTTGGACTTAGTATATCTAACCAGTGATTGCTGCAAAACTATTTTTTTTTTTTTTTATCTATTCATTATGTTGATTGTGTTTTATATTGTATATTATATAGATGATGATTCTTGTCATGTGCTTGTGTGTATTGTTTTGTGTTCTGTGTGTGATATATCTGGTTTATCGGATAAGGATGTGGCCTGCGCTGTGTATCTCTATCTATGTCTCTCTATATTCAGTTTATATTCTCTTCTTGTAATACGAGCAGTTTATGAAAAATAGTTTATTAATATAATATTTTGTGGTGTTGTTGTTCACTTGTGATCCGTACATTAGGTTTTCCTGTAGAGACCAGAAGACTTAATAGTGGAAAAATTGGTACATGACCCAATAGTATGGGCTATATGCGTTGCTATATTTTATGAAATGGAATATATTAGGAATCGAAGCTTAGCAGATATTCAAGGAGGTGGAAGATAGAATATAGTGGATGATTTTCTCTTTCTGTATTCATATATTTGCGAACATCAGATATAATAATAATTCTGTAAATGTTATATCTGTATGCAAGTTTCTCTTTTGTGTGAACAATAATGTGTTTGTGGCTGTTGTTCAGTGTGTAATAAACTCTTGGATCTCTCCCTGCTTGTGCTCAAATATTGATGTTCTTCGTAAAGAAGGATATAAGTTCATGCCCTCCTCCTGGTGGGAGACGTTCGTTTTATAGGGGATGGTGCACTAAAAGCTGGAAGTGGGGAAGAAATGGCGATGCAGAGTGGGAGGTTCGAATTAAAAGAGAGGCAATTACATGGGTACGAAACCTGACAACTCGGTTGCGGGCGGGTCGATCTGAAGAACAGCGAAAGATCGGCTCCCTCCGACTTTCGAATCGCGCCTGGGTCAAAGGATCGAGACATTGATTGATTCCCCTAGTCTTATGAACCAACAAGTGCTCAAATGCGTCCGTGAGGTTGATGGCCGTTCAGATGGCTCAGACCAACACCAGCCAGCACCCGGAAGCTACGGTCAGTTGCAGCAGGACATGCTATGACGGGATTATTTTTATGCAGAATCGGAGCGATGAAATTATGCAGCAAATTAGTAAAAAGGTCACCTCAGTGTGATGCGAGCAGCTTTGGGTTTTTACGGTTCAAAGCTGCTTGGACGGCCAACCGATGGAGATCAGTTTCTTCATCCTGACACGCGAATCACTTCGAGGATCGCCAGTTTGCCACCGCCCATCTCAGGAGGAGGCCAGTGTGGTGGAATATTCAGGGCTTACGGCGTTCGTGTGACGTGCATGGTGATTCTGGGGTCCAACACTTCCGTGCGACAGTCAAAAAAGGGCCTGGCCCGATCCCGGGATCACACTCAGTGCCCGGGGTCGGATCCTTCAGCATAGGTGTTTTCAAAACCCTCAGAGTCAAGACGCCCGCGAAGTTGCACTCAGCACCCCACGATTTGAAGACGAATCGTATACACACACGATGGCTCTTGTCCTTGTCCCGGAAGTCATGCCTATGTACAGCACCGAATGCGGCCAGACCGCATCGGCGATGATTCTCTAATATTCTCTCTCCC